>Ga0126342_10002647_pt1:25000-28331 | contig 28331 bp, 23 predicted proteins | sample Cyp1metagenome_FD_92528 | JGI IMG/M metagenome (GOLD analysis project Ga0126342, IMG submission 92528) | Coral microbial communities from Lord Howe Island, Old Settlement Bay, Australia - Cyphastrea 1 metagenome | ecosystem: Host-associated > Invertebrates > Cnidaria > Coral ... | reverse complement strand
CTCTTTTCTCTATCTATCTCTTTTCTCTATCTATCTCTTTTCTCTATCTATCTCTTTTCTCTATCTATCTCTTTTCTCTATCTATCTCTTTTCTCTATCTATCTCTTTTCTCTATCTATCTCTATTCTCTATCTATCTCTTTTCTCTATCTCTTTTCTCTATCTCTTTTCTCTATCTCTTTTCTCTATCTCTTTTCTCTATCTCTTTTCTCTATCTCTTTTCTCTATCTCTTTTCTCTATCTATCTCTTTTCTCTATCTATCTCTTTTCTCTATCTCTCTCTTTTCTCTATCTCTCTCTTTTCTCTATCTCTTTTCTCTATCTCTTTTCTCTATCTCTTTTCTCTATCTCTTTTCTCTATCTCTTTTCTCTATCTCTTTTCTCTATCTCTTTTCTCTATCTATATCTATCTCTTTTCTCTATCTATATCTGTCTCTATCTCTACCTCTATCTATCTATCTATCGATCGATCTATCTATCAATCAATCAATCAATCAGATAGATCTCTAGATATACATGTATAGACGTAAATATGCCTGACCCCAACCTAGCAGGGAAACCCATCCTACCTTCCATCACACTTTCGGAGCTTCAGGAGATTCTGAGATGCGGATTGACGTCAAGGAGTTTGCCGCCCTGTTCGATGACACACCCACTGACCGGAGCAGCTCGTGAAAACGTAGATCTGGGTTTGTTGGAAAATTACAGGAGTACTTGAAATCCAGCAAAATCCCATGGTCCTGTAAAAATTGGCATTTGGGGAATATTCACCGTTGGACAAACCCAGCTGTTGATGTAGGAGTGCAGTGTGAACAATGCATCAGAAATTCACGAGAGCGACTGCTTTCCGAGATTGGGAGGCCAACGCCACAAAATTTACATATGGCTTTAGGATGCTATATAGGTGAAATTTTTCCGCCTCACCAAGAGTTCCGGTCCTGTGGGCCCTTTGCTTTCCGATGCCCAATGACTGCATCACTTTGATCCAACAATTTTCCGGCTTCCCAATCGAATGAACAGTAAATCCATGTAAATCCAGTCTAGTTTTGCACAGGCTTTCGACAAAGCTTTAGCCCTGTCGGTTGATCGCTGAGGGCAATCGATTCCGATGACAGAAGATTCCCTGGGAGCCTCACGTCTTCCAGAAGGGGTCCGAAATCACGGACGAAATCATGAGATGATCCTTTGAGTTACTATACAAGTAGGATTTACTGTTTGGTATTAGGGGAGTGAGAAAAATGCTTCGTCTCTGGCTTACATTCCCATTTCTCTGGGTTTGCCAGTAAGCACTCCGAACTCGAGGGACCACTCCAAATCCATGCGAAGACATCATCAGACATCGTATAGTGTGTGCATCTTGAGGTGTTGCCTCCACCACCCTGGTGCGTGCGCAAGTTCACCTAAGATGCTCGCAGCTTTTGTCTCGGAGGGCATTGTCAGAAATGAATAGAAATGATGCAAATGATCAGAAGTGCCATTCGACAGATGTCAGAAAGTGTGTGAGTTTTTTTAAAACATGTATACAGTTCTGAATGCTGTGTTTTATACATGTTTTCCATTTAAAACATGTGTTTTTTAATTCTTTTTTTGGCAATGCCGTTCCAAACATTCCAAAACTCTCCGCACAGATTCCAAGCAAATTCCATGCAAACAGTTTTGTGGCGTCGGCCGGGCCACTGGCCGCTTCAAAAGCGTTTGTGGCCCGGACAGAAGCGTTTTTGCTGCAATCACGTGCGAAGCGCTGAAAAGGGAAGCAGTTCGCCGCTTCGCAGATGAAGATAAATGAAGCTGCTGGTGGTCAGCGCAATTTCACTCCAGAAAGATGTTTTTCACTTTGGGCTCTCATAAAGAAAGGACGAGGCAAGCAGAAAGTGTCTTGTTTAAAGTGCAGTGGCAAGTTCTGTGGCGCCAGGTCGCTGTCAAAGCTGGGCTCGATGATGATGTTGGCTTTGATTGGATCCATTTGATCAAGAGGCAAGGGTCATTGGAGTCATTGCAATGCCAAGCCGCCACGGAAGCAGCCCGAAGTGCGTTTTTGGCCAAGCGCTACACTTTCCTGTTGTTTGATGGTAACAGACCTGTCTTCATCCAAGAAAATCAACCAATATACTCCAATATCTCATTCTTGACCCAGTAAAATGGTAATTTAACATATGGGCAGTCAAATTTTGAGGTCATATTTAGCAGCAACCATGTATTCAATGTATTAATATTTTTTTCTATCTGTTGACCCATGCCCATAGAATAAAATTGGCTAAACCCCCAAGTTCCGTCTTGGAACATGCTCAGGTGACGGCCTCTGTATCGGAAAAAAACTTTGCGTCCCGGAGCTCGTTTTTTCGGCCATTTCGGGAAGCGATAAATTTGGAGGTACCTACCATATAAGGCCTATGTTTCAGGTTTTATATATATATATACATGGATTTAGCACCAAAACTTGGCTTTATATGGTACAGTAGCTCCCCCATTTTAGGATCTTGGAATTCCCATTGATGGGGATTAAGGGGAGGGATAATACTGGGAAACGCCCACCACAAACCACGGTGGATGTAGGCGATGAAACCATGTATTTGGGACCATGGAATTGGGGTGTTTAATGTAAATGGGGATATGATTACCAGAACAACTTACAGCAAGAGATCTGGAATGACGGAAATTGGATTGGGGCAATTATCCCCAGATAGCTGAACTTTTAAGGATAGTTGATTGTAGTCTATCCGGATAGGTTTGGAAACCCCAGTTTGCAGATCATTTTCTTTGGGAAAGGATGGATTTTCCATATCTACATTAGTTTACCTCACGGATGTTTTCTCTTTTGATCATTCATGTTCTTGCGCCTGAAAACGGTTGAATTTTCTGACACATGTGCCATGATCAAAACTTGCCCATATTCAAACATGGTCAGCAATCCATTAAGTGTGTGTGTTTTTCCCCACCTGCCTTGTGAGGGTCTCTAGATTTTATCAGAGTTGCTTCCGCCTCCTCCTTCCTCCTCCTCCGGCAGTTATGCCCTCAACTGCGAGCTCCAGAGCTCAGTGGGCACTGCCGGACCTCAGCCAGACGCCAGAGAGAATGTCAAATACCAGAATAATGCAAGATAGAATGCCAGAAAGGATGTCAGGATAGATGCGAGAAAGAATGCCAGCATGAATGCCTGAAAAGATGCAAGATAGATCCAGATAGAATGTCAGAATAAATGCCAGGTAGAAGGTCAGGTAGAATGTCAAAGTATATGCCAGAAAGAATGTCAGATAGAATGTCTGAATAATTATGCCATATATACTTTCAGATGGTATGTCAGAAACTATGTCAGAATAGTGTTTCAGGGCGGG
>Ga0126342_10002647_pt1:0-20000 | contig 28331 bp, 23 predicted proteins | sample Cyp1metagenome_FD_92528 | JGI IMG/M metagenome (GOLD analysis project Ga0126342, IMG submission 92528) | Coral microbial communities from Lord Howe Island, Old Settlement Bay, Australia - Cyphastrea 1 metagenome | ecosystem: Host-associated > Invertebrates > Cnidaria > Coral ... | reverse complement strand
AAGGGTAACTACCAGGATTTTGACCAGCCAGGTGACATCAGTGGACATGGCGAAAGTTCAAGCGCCCACGCGGATACGGGAGAAGGCCTACCATCCGACCAAAGGTGGCAATGCAAACCATTCGGGCTATTCTCCATTCGTGGGAGTCGCTGATCTTTCATTTCCTTCATGGACCTTTGTTCATCCGGAGGCAGGGCAATGGATTCGCTCACAACATGCTTTCCGTAGCGCCAAAGCGTCAGCATGGTGACCTGAAGGGTACCCCCAAATCCAATTGTTGTTCATCCTTTTTCCCCATTAGAATTACTATGGGTTTACCCCATTTTCAGACAAACCCAAATATCACATCAAGTTGGTTAGTTATATAAGTTATATCCCATTCATAACTCTATTGCTATCCCATTGAATTCTCATTACATTTAGATAGTTTGGATGGCCATTTTTGTTGGTTCAATGCCAACGGTTATATATATATAATATATATGCATATATATATACATGTATATATACATTATATATATATACACATATATATATATATATATATATATATATACATATGTACAAATCCGCCAATTTGGGATGACTTTGGAGCAGGTGGCATTGAGTTCCATCATCCATTTAAGTTCGGTATCCCATTATCCCATTAAATACCCATGTATATCCCCAACCAATATTGATAGTGTATAGAGTAGCACCAGACAAGCTGCTGCAGGTTCAGCCCAAAGGCTTCCGCACAGCAGCACGCAGAGTTTTTCATGGCTCGCCACTGATAGACGCAGATTCCAACGTGCAACCTGCTTGAAGTTTAGAGGTTCCAGTTAGGCCAGTTGGGTATGGGTCAAAGTTCAGCAATCCCCTGGGACGTCCTGGGGACCATTTTGTGAGGTACATCCAAAGCACCTCGGGCTGGATCTTCTCCCTGACCAAGGTGGGAAACGGCTTTTTTCTCGACCAACGCGAAGGGTGGATGGTTGCTTAGGTCAAACATGAAGATATGACTAATACGATCCAAAATCTATCAAGTTCATATAATTGATGGTTTGCACATGTTTGCACATGTTTGCACATATGTTCAAGTTTCTTTTTTAAGATTCCCATTTCACGGATGGGGAACACCTTCCGCAGGACGGAACACTCCGATGGTCATTCGATCTCAATTCTGAAGACCCACAAAATCCAAGTCACTGGGCGGGACAGCAACGATGGGGACATGGTGGTTTCCTAATGGTTGGGATGGTTGGGGGTACCTCAAAAATGGATGGTTTATAATGGTGGGAATTGAAATGGATGATTTGGAGCTACCCCCCCATTTTAGGAAACCTCCACATACACGCACTGCGGTATAAATGGGGTTATAAACTGCTGGCATCTGCTGGTAGCTGGCAGTAAGAACAACAGTCTTGCGGTATTTTCTGGACTTTAGTACTGGGGGTGCATCTTAGTTAGAATTTGAGTTATGATAAGTTATGACCAACATATAACTGGGGTATAACCCTTTGTATAACTGGCTTACAATATATGATATATGGTTATCAATCACTTACTAACTGGGATGCACATCCAAGTAGGCAAAGACTTTTGCTGCTTCAGGTAATATGGCCTTGTTAGATGGCATAGCCTTCGTCTGTATCTTGGTGAAACTCAGCGCCTGCCATGTTGCGGTGACAACCTTGACTCGCAGATCGTCAAAACCCACGGATTGAACGTCGTGAGCCGTTTGTGGGTCCATCATTGTCACCCTATTTTTGACCACCAGTGTGTTGGGTCAGAATCACTGATGTTTGCGAGTCATGGGTCCACCATTCTGCGACATTTTGCGAACTTTGCCGATCCCAATTGTTGATCCCAATCGTTTGACAGAATCCCAACATTGTTCATGGTAAATGTTCATTTGTCATCACATCTGGTCTAAAATCCATTTTTCATCCATGTGAAATCATGAATTTCACGTGAAAAAGTCCCCGTTTTTTTCACCAGAAATATCCCAAAGGGGATTGGCACCAAAAGGTACCGAAGATGGGGTGGCCTGGGCCATTGATCTGGTCGCAGGCCTTGAGAGGCGAGATCTACGTAGATGACATCAATGGGGGTCATCAAATCTACTGTTGGTTTCATCTAACCATTTTAATGGGAAATACCATTAGTTTAATGGAATTTTAATGGGAAATACCATTAGTTTAATGGAATTTTAATGGGCTATACTGAGATCTACCCTCTGGTTATGACTAACAGTTCGCCATGGGATTTCGATGGCCCTAATCGAAATAGATGGTTGACCTAGCTATAAAATGGTGGATCTTTCCATGGCGAACTGTTAAAGAACCAGATGGTATATTCTGGGTAAATTATAGTGACCTCACTCCGACCTCACTAGAATCATGGTTAGTAACTAGGGGAATTATCCCCATGGTGGGCCCAAGATTTCAGGTTAGTAAATTATTATAATTTTCCCAGATCAAATAGATGATTATAGTAAGCATCAAAATCCATCTATTGATGGGAAAATGTCACCATCTGTTGATTGGAAATTTTCACCATCTATGATCATTTAAAATGATGGCTTTATACCCCATTGATGGGAAGATTAGTATTATATAATATTATATAGTATTATAATCAATGGGATGATGATATTAACCATTTGGGAAATTAACCATCTATTTCATGCGGAAATAGTTGGACCACGGCCTCTAGATGGCCGTGGTGTTTTGTTGACGTTGGGGGGTGGGGTGGGGCATGTATTAACGTTCATGCGAACTTGCAGATGAAGGACATGCTACGCTGTGGCTGCCGGCAGGTGCATGTATTCATGGGTGGTGGTGGCGTTCCAGCTTAGAAAGTCCAGATCCTCAAAGGTTCTTGGAAGAACTGGAAGCGCTGCTCTGACCAAAAGACATCTAAAAACATGTGAGGACGAAGTAGTTTCAGGGCCGGCAAAAAACCAAAAAATGCTAGTTTAGTGCAGGCGAAATACTTGTTTTCGTGAAACTGCTTGTGAATAAGGGGTTAACGACCTTAAAAATAACACCACACAAACGCCTATTAGCACGAGCACATCAAACATGATCATAACATCCCATTAATCACAAAAACAAACGGCCATCTAAAGGCCGTGCTCCAAATAGTTACTATTTAAATTTAGCTGTGAAAATGATGGTACTATAAGAGTATGGGAAATCATCTTGGGGGAAATTATGATTAAATTATATATCTTAGTGACTATAAGTTTTCACAACTATAGTGTATTCGATCATGAAATTTGGGGGCCGATTTTCAGACAAACCAATGGGGAACCCATTTAAAACAACCTGAGAGACCCCAGTTGTAACACGGCTGGAAAAAACTCGGTGTAGTGTAGTGGTTAGAAGTCTGAATTATTTGATTCATAATTGTGAATTATTACTGGTTGATCTATACTTTGATCCATATAGCAATGGAAACCTCTAATTTTCCACACGATTTGAGGATGCACATCCATCTACCAGCTATTTTGATGTGAACAGAAGTGTACTAGGGTTTTGGCTCTCATAGCTGAATTGGATCTGACGAACATGCATATTTTTTTTTCTGGTTGCTAAATTATCACTATATAATAAAATATTGCAATCAACAAAGGGGGGTTTACACGATCGATCAACACATGGCACCCAAAATAATACCAAACCTTGGCTTCACTGGGGGTATTGAATACTATGTAGGGGGAAGTTGACCAACAATAGTTGGGGATTTTACAAACGTCAAATGGGAATTGAACTAGCCACAAAATGGGCATTTGAGGATTGAGACCTGGAATCAATGGGCAGTTTATCTTGGGGATTTGTCCAAAATGTGTCAGTCGTATGGGTATGGGGACATAAGACTGAATTGGGGGGTTGTAATCATGTAAATAAGCCACTTTTCAAAAGGATTTCAAAGCCGTAGATGGGAAACATTTGTTTCAAGAGCCGGTACCCTGAAACGAACACGGCCACCATAAAATTCGGGTTCGAGCACGGGTTTGGCCAGGTTTCACAAGAAAGAGATGTTAAACCCAAAATTTGAAGAATGTATACTGTATAATTGCTCAAAGTGAAACGGGGAAATTGGAACCATACAACTATTGTTCAGTATTGTAAGGCAGGGATGGTGGACTTGTCACTCCTTGCTACTAATCCCCAAGTAGCAGGTCTCCCAAGCACTTGCACTTGGAAGGTGGAGGAAAAAGATCGCGACCCACTGCTCGACCGATCCGCCCCTTGGCCGTGAGCACTTTTCATGTCATCAACCTGCCTCACTATCACTCTTGGGGTCAAGAGTTGAGATGCAGAGAACCACAAGCTTTCGACACATTATGAAATATTGAACGGTCCGGTGTGATCCATCCATTTTTCCGGGGGGTTCCCAATTGCGTACCCATCCCCATCTTCAGTTCATTTCCTTGATTCGTTCAGGTTCTCGATTACAACAGCTAGTGGTAGCACGGCTGCATCGGAATGGCTGGCGACAGAGAAAGCCGAAGGTGGCGTTAAAAGGGGTGATGCCAAATGGCTTGTTCAACGGGGACTTTGCCCTATTGGAACCGTCTTAGCATCCAAGATGGGGATTGTGACCACGAACTGGGGAATTAACTCAGCAAACTGGGGATTCCAATAAGCAACACGGGATTTCACCAGATGATGGCATGATGTTCTGCCTCTGGTAATCTAACCTGGCACTGGGTCCTCCATGCCGTGCTTGATATTGTTGATGCCTACACACGACTACCGTGCAAACATCCTGCTGAATTTGATCAGCCAAGGAGTGATCTTGATCCCCTGCAATCCTGAAAATGGAGATGAACCTGACTCCATGGATCCTTGGGAAAGCCTGGAATTTTGCGCCCAAAATCCTCGATTTTCTGATCGTCTTCCTCATTTTGAAAATAGTATATAATCAATTGGTTGATGATGATAATTGGATAGACCTACTGCTTGGAAATTGGTTATTCATTAGAATGACCGCTTTGGGGTGCTCCCATCCCTCTTTGGATAAAGCTATTTTTATATGTGTGCCAAGCTGGCGGGCCGACCTTTTGGGCGTACGTTCACCGGACCAGGATGGTAGCGCTGCGATTTGCGCAGTGTCAGAGAAGGATGGTAGCCCAAAGTGGACCTATTCCTTGAGTCGGTATGACAGCAAAGGGTACAACTTGGTGGCGATCTCAGCCCGTGAAAGTCAACTGGTTGGTGGGTCAACAAATCTGGAGCACGAAAAAAACTGGAGAAATTTGGAATGGTTACTGTCTGGTTGTATACTGGCAAGAGAAATTCAGAAGTCCCATTTGGAGATGATGTTCTTATTAAAACCTTCATTTGTAGTGGTTTTCCATGGTTTTCCGCATATTTCCCTGTGAATTTCCCATTGTTTTTCCTCCCAGGCTCCCAGCATCGTGGGAGACACGGTCTATTTCAGTGACCTGGCTGGCTCGTCGTATGCAATCTCCTTGGAGGACGCAATACTTTGGTGGATCCAGCTGGACGATTTGACCAGAAAACCCCGCTGTTTTTTTTCCCTTCAATCCACTGAATGTCATACAGTATTTCTTGGTTAAATCCCATGAAATCTGATTATAGATCCTTTAAATCTGATTATATATATATATAGATCCTTTAAATCTTACTAGATCCTATATTTTTGTGGCCTTCAATTGGCTATTGATCTGGCTGGCAACGGCTAGCACTCTCGCAGGATGGCAAGGAACTCTGGCGACACCCGGGTCCCCAAGATGCCACCTTTTCGACGGCCTCTGCTGTCGTCATCGTCTCAGTTTTTCCGACCGGGACTGGTTTTGAACATGTTTGACTACCCTCTGGTAAACCAATGTAACTATGGAAAGATCCACCATTTTTCATGGGAAAATCCACTATAAATGGTGATGGCATCAAATTTCAGAGACAGAGAGAGAGAAAAGTTCTGTGGTCGAGCAACTGGTAGAAACCGTATTGTGTCACGGTCAAGACATGGGTCAGTTTCCCATGTTGGGGGATGGTCATCAACCGATTAAGAGGGAGTTACATAAATGCCCATCATGTTTGGATTCCAATTGTGGGATGGATGACCACAAACCCTGAATCCCATGTAATGGAAAATCCCAGATTTATAGATGATTTCCCCAGCTATAAACTATAAACCTCCATTGGGTGGGGTCAATGGAAAGATCTCCTTGGGATTTGACCCCCAAATGCCGAGGTTGGGCATGATGGCCGTTTGTACAACGCCTTCAACGTCGGCCGTGGGGCAAATTTGAAGGGAGCCATGGCCTGGGATGGTCTGGGAGGGCCGAGGGTGGCAGCGGGGAGATACCAAGGAATACAACCCAGTTGCGAACCATAGATCCTAAGATCAGTAAACCGCACATGTGGTGACAAAGCTCAGCTCAGTGGTTTGAAATTGGATGGTGCATTGCGAGTGATAATGCTCTTTGTCCTACGCACATGTATTCAGCGGAGATCCAACATGGCGAGCTGGAAATTCCCCTAGTTCCCATGGGATTTTCCCATTTCAATGCCCATTGAAAGCAGGGATTTCCATTGAGATGTTTGATTGCCGGAGGGTAATTCCGGGAATCACCATATCACCATGGTTAATCACAATTAAGCCTACTGTTGATGGTTAGTTATATCCGTATTATATCCCCATTTTCTATCCCCCCACTATGATTTACGTTGTAAATCCCATGAAATCCCATTAGTATCTCCAAGGCCGCAGCGGCTGAGCCACCCAAGCCGGGTGTTTTCAGGAACTCTACGGAGCCTGGATCTTCAGTATGGAGATATTGTTTGGTCCAGATCTTTTCCGGAAGGCCAGGCTTCGATGGCTTCAAAAAGCTCCCCAGCCTTTGAAGAAATTTCACAGTTTAGCCAATTATGAACGGAAAAACCTAACTCCTGTAATAGTAACTAGTTCGTTATAATATATATATATAATATATATATATTATATATATCATTATAGGCCAGTTAGAACTGTTAAGGGCTACAACTGCAGATTGCCACGGAACATGAGCCATGAAAGTTGATGTTTTACTTATGAAACATGGTCATTTTCCATATAGTTGGATTACCAGAGGGGAAACAGGTGATGATTCACCGGGTAAGATTCACCGGGGCTTCAGACGCCATGATCAAGACAATGGCCAACATTTGCATGGCAATGGATGGTATCTTTTTACATCACTATATATATATATATGTGTGTGTGTGTGAGTCCCGTTCAAAGAGGGTGATCACGAATTTTTCTTCGATTGAAGCGCGCCCGAACCTAGATCAAACAAATCCTCCCCCCCCACAGCTCTAGTCTCACGCTGTTTCAATACTAGTTTTGATTTGGAATCGCTTTTCAACAGTTCAGGGCATTTTATATGCCAGCGGCCCGAGTGCTGCACTTGTAGTTGGCTAGCAGAACTTGACTTTGAGCCAGACGTGTGCTAGTGACCTTGTCAGGTATTTCATAGGAACCACCAAGATGCGGGGCCCCACCAGAATCAATTTGGTACCTCGCCGGTGGTTCCCCCGCATCTTGTCGCCCCAGCTAAGATGGTGAAATCCTGTTTCAGGTCCAACTTTCAGCCACTGTCTCCAGGACTGAATGCGGCCCCTGCTGTCGGACCTGTGGGTCCCAAGAATCAGACGGTGGTGATTGTGGCCTTGGGAAGTAACCCGAAGCTTGGACCTGGTGATAGTCGATTTGGGGGGGTACCTTATCAGACACTCAAGAATTAAACCCACTAGCAGAAATGGGAGGAGCTTCAGCAATCCCAATTGTGGCACGCAGTTCACATGATCATCCACTAATCCCATACTCGATTGCTTAAATCCTAATATCCCACAGGGGCGTTGAATCTCTATTCTTATTGGGCTTACCCCGGCATTTGATTCTACGGATCTCCACATATCCTCAAAAAATAGGGGGAATCCCTAGGAATCCCTGGGTTTTTGCCCACATCCCGTCGGCCCGTCCCCATCTTCACAGCATGTCGCCAACCCACCGAGGGAGTGTTTGCCCGAACCTGTGATCGGCACGCGGAAGCACACAGAAGTGCTGGTTGGGAGCTGAGCGATAGACGGAGCAGAGTTGAAGGGGAACAGTTGCAGCCCGAATCCATTTGGGATTTATCCAACCATAGCGATTGAACCATCAGAAATATTCAGAAATAGGAATTCAAATGAAAATGGGAGTATAATGGGAAACACAATCAACAATAAGGTTTGTGAATTATGATACCCTCGGGTAATTAAAAAACACTTTGCCGCCCATGGTAGCCATCGCCCATTTGCTAGATAGGAACAGCATATGTCGAATGGGCCACTTTTAATGGCTATGTCGAATTACCATGCGATAGAGACAAAGAACATGCTTTTAGCCCTAAATTTGGTGCTCAAACATCTTACCCCGAACCATTGATTGATGAAACAGATGGGATACTGGTAATACGGAATTAATACGGATGTTGATTTTTGAGTGTCCTTTACTTGAGCAAAAATCGAAGCAAGTATTATTTTGGCCATCATTGTTGTATTTGGTCCATGCCGATTCCACTGGTTCCAAGTTATGATTGTTGTTGAAGTCAGAACATTCGCCTTTCCACTGTCATTATTGCGACGACTGCGACCATGTCCAATCGGACAGCAAAGCCCACAGGAGTCCACAGTGTGGAGTCTACAACTATTGTGAGCTGTGAGCCATACTCATATAACACACACACAGATATATGTATATATAATTATATATTATATATATGTATATATAATTATATATTATATATATGTATATATAATTATATATATAATTATATATTATATATATATATGTTTTGAAGTGTTTTGATATACCCTCCCCTTTCAACAAACATCGATGTGGAAAAAAAACATCGTGTAGATCATTTTCCCAGGGATGGGTTGCCCGGGTTGCCGTTGCGAGGCCCTGGATGCGGAAAGTGGTGAAACCCTGTGGACCTTCACCGCGCCAGTGAATCGATTTGGTGAAATCCATCGAACTGCAAGGGGATAAGATGGCGGAGGCTACCCATTTCATCTAGACATGCCGTGTTTATATATATATATCTATCCTTATCCGTATAGATGGAGGGATTTATCCTTATCCGTATCAATATATATATATACACGTCCATGTGTATACCTGTATATTACATATTAACACTCTATGTCAGTGCAACTTCGAGTTGATGGAAGGTGAGTTGTCGTGGGAACAGGGTCCCTGATACGGTTCTTTTTTTCATCAAGGATGGATACTGGTGATGGAACCATATCCGGAGAAATGGCATGGAATCTTTCGTGAACAAAGATGGGGTATCCAGGGGCTTTGCGAATGAAATCCAGGGGCTAGAACCCCTATAGCCAAATCCGACAGGGGAATCTTCTTGGTGTCCTGCTTTTCAGGTTCAGATTTAGGGATGTCTCCCTGAGGGTACTTGACCCAGCTCATGTCATGAAGAAACACTATATACTTGAACTTGATACATGTTTGCTGGGAGGCAGTCTCAGTTGATCCACGGGTGATCCACGCTTCGCATTCTTCTGTATGCCAATGAATCTAAAGTCTCAGTTAGTTGGGGTGTTCCTTAACCCATGATGATTCATTGATGGTTGCATGGTGATGAATCAATGATGATTCATTCAAATCTGAAATCCTAAAACTCATCATTGATGAATCGTGCTACGACCAAGCCAATCCCCACGATAGCAATGTGCGACCTGCTGAGGAATATTCTCTTTCCTGCGCAGGCCTCTTGACTGATGAAGTTTTCCGGAAGTTCTTTCCACGTAGGGTTTATGGGGGGAATAACTATGAAATAAATCATCCTGGTTGGATAGTGAATTGGATAGTTATTGTTAATAGTGAATTGGATAGTTTTCATGGGAATCCAATCCACAACTATTGGATTCCCATGAAAACTATCCAATTCACCATTGACAATCCCATTACCCCATTCCCTACTAAGCACCAATAAGTGAAGAGATGGTGGTCGTTGTTACGATCAGGGTTTCTTTGTGGAGTTGAACCCCTTTGGATTTTGGGGTACCCATGGTTGGACCCATCCAATACCCCCGAGTTAAATTTGTTGCCAGTGGATCCACTGGTGATATCTCCAGGGCGTTTTTGGAGTACGATGCGGATTTCCCAGCGAAAAAAACCTCCACTTGGGGATTTCCGCTAGAAACCTCGATTTATAGATGATTTTCCCATCAAAACCTCCTAATTGATGCATTGATTTATAGATGATTATCCATCTATAGATGATTTTCCATAGATGGTTTATAGATCTACTTTGGGAATTTCCCATGATGCCATGGCGCTTCGCCCCTTGGAGCCGAGGTAACACGCCCACAGAGATTTGCTGTCCCAGCATGTGGAGCCAGCCCACGCTGGCGCTTGCTACTTGGCGGATGGATCAAGCCGTAGATAACCAGAGGATTCAGCCAACAAAAATGGGGATGTTTCGTGAGATACCAACACAGGTGTTTTTTTTTAAAAATTGGATACTGTATCTTGTGGGGGATATATATATACATAGAGTTCACCAACTGGTCTTAAAATGCGGGATGCCCAAAAATCGCTGGTTTAATGGGAACATGTCTTTCTTTTTCCGATTTGGGCGGTTCATGTGATTTATTCAACAAAAATGGGGGGTTGAACGGTTGAACCATCAAGGTAGTTTTTTGTAGGTTAGATTACCCTCTGGTAATTTAACATAGCTATTGAAAATGGCAATTTATAGTGAGTTTTCCCATTAAAAATGGTGATTTTCCATAGTTATGTTAGTTTACCAGTGGGTAGATTCTGTTCGACCCACTTTGCGAAATCCGCCCGGCACTTGGATGGTGGAACACTCAGGATGGGCGAGTCTATGTAGCGTGGCAGAAGAGGTTTTGGAGAAGCATACCTGAGGATGTGGGGATGGGTTGACCCTCTGCTCGAGTTCAAATATCCCAAAAAAGGAATCGAATTCTTATGAGAATTGACTAACTTTACTGTTCACGGCTCTTTTTATTAGCGTTTTAGGCTTTCATTTTTTGTTTTGACTTCATACTCATATCGGCAAGATTGGGGTCCTAAGGGCTAGCCTTCCAGCTCCTTTGATAACCAATCCCTTCAGCTTAATATTAAATACCCCTACGAACCCTGGTTCAGTATTGGATTTATTCTTTTCGGCACCCACAGGGGGTATTTAATGATTCATACCAACTTTTTGGATCTTTTTGGTATGTCAGTTGGAGGTTGTTGCTCTCCGCGTCTACATATTGCCTTTGGAGGTGAACACCTTTAGCTATGTTGGTGTTCACTGCATGTTAGTCTTCGCTATTGGGTACCATGGTTTTGAGCCATTCCAATTATATATCAATCACCAACATATATATATATACAATTATATAGTATGTATACATTATATATATGTAATATGACCATTGTTTGGTCACCAACATCAACCACTGATCTTAATTCCACTTCCCAATATAACCCTACAGCCTACAGGAAACTAACACAGACACGAAAAACAACTGTTTCCAGGAACATGATCTACACATGCATTTCCATGTTTATGTTAGCTTTCTGGAGGGGATACATAGGTATTAAATGGATAGATTGGAATGCTGAATGTATACATCTTTTTATTTACAAAATATGTATTCATAATATGTATATATATACTTCTTCTCGCTATATATATATTATATCAGTATCTATATTTGTACGGCTTCGCGCTATATATATATATTATATTATCTATATTGTACTTATCTCTAGTCGGTGGTTCCGTTCATGTTTTTTTCGTTTTTAACCAAAGACACGAGGTGATTTCCATTCCCGACCAGGGAATCTCTCAGGTGAACTGGTCCGGAGGCAAACTTTTTGCGCTGGGCGCTCAGGGACGCTGACGCTCAGGGAGCAGAAGGCCTTTTGAGCACCTGACTAGTGATTTCATTCTTTGATTTTTCTATCCGATCCCAAAAAACAGTTGTATATAGTTGTATGAAGATATTTTTATACAATATATATATATATATAATGTATACATTATCTTGGAATATCTTGGAAATAAAATGGCACGAACTGACCTTGGAGGGTTCCCATGGCGAATGGCAGAGGCTTCTGGATGCGAATGGTGATGGAATCATCGATGCGAACAACCCTAGCGAGTTCTCGTTCTACCACCATGGGAAGGCCAAGTCAATTTTCTGCGTGGATGGTGGATGGTGATCTCCAGAAATTGAGTATCTAGAGATGAACGCCATACATATCCAGAAATATTTGGAAAATGCTGGGAAAACGGTTCCAATATATATATATATGTACGTATGTATATATATATCCAATATGGGATTCGTGGTTTGTAAGCGTCATGAGTCATGAGGGTATGGTTAACATTTTTGAGCCTGAGGACCAAAGATGTTGGTGATTAAAGTATTGCAACCAACTATGACATCCATGTATTTTCACAGAAAAAGTCTCCAATTTTTCGGTGCAGTGGTTGCAATGTGATGTTTAATCATTTAGTCCCCCTTCATTATCATCAAAGAGTCCTTAAACATCACCAATTCTCAGTGCCAGTTCTCCCCATTGTGATGGAGATTTGCCCATGTTTGTTGGTGATACTGTTGATGGAAGAAATCCTGCACCACCTTGGATGGTTAAAGCCCTATAAATAATGGAACAAACTACCTATCAACTGGTGCAGGATTTCTTCCATCCACAGTAGCCATGACCAAAAAACCCAGCCACAGTTCACGTTTTCCGCCCAGGGCTCCAACAGCCAGACGGCGATGGCACCGGGGCTCATGGTGCGCTGACAGATGGTCGACATGGGGATTCCGCGCCAGGGTAAACATAGAAAAAGGTGTGGAAAGCCCATAGGAAACCCGAGGAAAATGACCGATACATTCATGGTGTGGAAACTCCACATCGAACTGTTATATAGTTTACTGGAGGGTACCATGAAACATGGGTAAACAATGGATTGACCATTAAATACCGGATTTTGATTTGGGACATTCATGGAAACTAATGAATATTGATACCTTCGATATCTAGAGAACGTCATTTGCCAGCATTTTCCGCAGCGTCCACGGTGCCAGGTGGCGGCCGTCTGCAACCAGGTCTTGGGCTACCTGGACTGATGGCAGGGCTGTCCTCCCGGGTGAGGTCTTCGAGGACGAGAAACGCTGGAAAAATGGCTGGAAAAATGGCTGGAAAATGAGTGATGCCGGGGAAGGTTTCTGAAAAAAATGGGTTTCCCCACCATGAAGATGTTTTTTTTCCTTCTAAGAAACACACACTTTTCTTTTGGGAGGCTGAAGTTGCCGACAAATGGGGGTTGAAGTGAAGTAGCTGATGAAAGTTAAATAGCATTTCTTGAAAGGGAACTGGGGCAGAGGTTTAGTATTTAGGGGTCCTGCAGAAGTTCTTGGACATTAGGAGGGTCGAACGGTCGAAGCAGAAGTTTTCAGGAAGGGAGACAACCGAAAACATCCAGATGGTTCAAGAAACGGTGTACCCGTATGGCACACAAATGCCAAAACCAAGGGTCTGAGAACACTTGCGTGGAGCTGCTGTTGGACCGGAGGCATTCAAGTTCCCTTCGTGTTGTCCGAGATCAATTGCTCAACAAGCAGATGCTGGCACCTTAAGCAGATCGCTTTGTAAGATTAAGTCTCGGAATGTCTCGGACACTTCAAAATCTGGAGATTTTGGCAGGTCAAACATGAAACCATGAACACAGATTGAAAGAAGTCATACTGATACTGGCATTCTTTGGTCGCAGAATTTTCCAGGACCTGACATGCTAAGTCGTCAAGGTCGTCAAGAAAAAACTCCCGTGGTGACGAGATTGGTGAAGCTGTGGCATTTTTTTTTCCTAACATCCATTTATCCATTTTGGCTGATATGATTTATATGGGAGATTGAACCACATTTAGCCATAGTTTTGGGATCCGATTTTTGGATGTTTCAAAGTTTATTTTTCCCCATTCCATCCCATGGTGAGACAAACGATCCCCTCCCTGAGACAAACCCAGCTATGGTCAATACTCATGGTTAATAACCATTAAAAACGGGGCTAGTCATCCAATGATTATGCCTCAAAGCACTGAAAGACCACATGGTTTCACTTTGCTTTTTTGATTTGAGTGAATTGATGTGAATTGAATGACAGCGGTTATGATGTCAAACCGCAATCTCCGCTTGAGACAAAGTGCCTTGAATCACACATTTTTATGCGAAGTGCCAAGGCCCACATTCCGACTTTCTGTGTGGCGAGTTTCGAGAACCATGCAAGGCCCGCAATTTTTCTTGTTGGGTTTCTTGGATCATTATCCCAACATATCCCAACTAGAAACTAGAAAGTGGTTCATAACGATGGCGCGCTTTCTCAGTTGGGCCAGTTGGGTCTATCTATCTATCTATCTATCTATCTATATATTTATATATATATATATATATACATATGTATATTATATACATCATATGAGAAGAGTAAGTTTCATATATAGAGAGATACAGTCTGAGATACATATATGTATTCTACATATCTACCTATTGGATAACCAAAGGAATAGGGAGTTTATGAATATCCACTTAGTATGATAGTCAGGCTGTGGGGCCTTCGTCCTTTGGTGTGCAGCTCGATCCTCAGCTTGGCCCATGCCCATGCGTGCAGCGGCGCCAAGCCCATGGCTAAGGCTGTGGCAGCGAGCGGTTGCTTTTTTCGCCCCCAATCGAAGCTACAGGAGATTTCCACTGAGAAAACCTTGGGAGCTTGTGCCAGATTTGGGTGTCTGGAGCGCACTCTGCCATGGTCAAAACCTGGGCAACCCATAAATCATGTTTTGACGATGCGTCGTTGTTGATCGGTTTTTTGCATGATAGATTGGCAGATTGCTGCATCAACAGAACCGCCTTCTTGTGGAGTGTTGCAACCTCCAAAAAGATCCAGCATATCAGTTGACACTATTTTGGTGATATTTCACCTTTCTATCTTTTTGCGGTTTACTCTATTGCTTAGATCACCGCTTCAGACAAGTCACGTGCGAAGAAAAACGAGGAGGATCGAGTACAGCCATTTCGATGAAGCGGCTTGCGAAGCAGGAAATGCATGGATAGAGCCTGCCCGGCGTCTTTGGAAGGGGTTGACCAGTCTTTGGGTGGGGAGAAAAATGGGGAAATCCATTGAAAAAAAACGGGGCACATATGGAAATCCATGACACATGGAGCTTTAATGGTAGTTTAACATGGTTTTATATGGTTTAGTAGTGATAAAAGGAAAATAATATCAGATTAATGGATACCGTCTGGTAGTTAGCCACGTGGCTGGCTGGGAAACAGGCTTTGAATAGGAGATTATAGCTGCGGTGATCATCGAACTAAATGATGGCACCTTTGATTACCGGAGGGTAGAAGGAATGTCTCCCCTATAAAAATTGCATTTTCACGGGGAACATGATGATAAAGCAATCATTTTTTTGATTTTCAGACAAACTCATGTTTGCCTTCATCGCTGTGTTTGCGCATTTGTGGTTTGATGTGAATGGAAAGTCAACTGTCATGCCATGCTCGAAAGCCAGGATAGTACATGAAGGTGTTTGGCAACAGAATGGAGGATCAAGTGCAGTTTGAACCCAAGTCTGCTTTACCACAGAGTCATGGGTCAAGTCGGTCAAGCCATTCAAGCCATTCCATGCCCCGAATTTCAGAGGATAAAACGGTGTTCATTCTAAACATGGACTTACCCGGTACCCTCCAGCAAACAAACGTGGCAACGGAGGGCAGGCCCCATTTTTAATACATGCATCATCCAAAAACTGGTGGATGAAATCCTCCATTTATAATCCATTTACAGATGGTTTTCGCGAAAAGGGGTATTTCCTTGTGGACTACAAGTGAATCATAAATCAATTATTGTATATAATCGGGGATCAACCCATAAAAATGGTGATTTTGGGGATGGTTCATTAGAAAGGGCTTACCGAAAGCGGCTTACCACATTATTTATGGATACTCTTTGGCATCTATTGACATGTTTGGTCTCAGGTGCTGTCAGCCTCCTTGGCTTCCCTCATGGTCACTGGCTCCTCTATCAGGCAGGGAATCGCCATGGCCCCAAGGAGTGAGTTACGATGCAGCTGGATTGCTGCAATGATGGGCCTCAAAAATCTCCCAGAGATGATGTTGTGGTGGGGTTATATTATATATAATAATATATATATATATTATAATATATATATACATTATATTATATACATATATATGTATATAATATAATGTATATATATAACATGTGTATATATATAATTAATATCATATATATATATACATAATACATGTGTATATATATATATGTGTGTCTGGCTACCCCTACACATCACTGGGGGTTTGCGGCTTTGCGGACCAGCGGAGTTGTCTATTATGGGTTCCATTTATGTTTGTGCAGTTAGTAGCCATTGTATCCATTGTATATCTCGGACCAAGCCCCAATACAAACCGCCATTCCAAGCCCCTTTTATACTCCATTTGCAAAGCCAAGCGATATATCGGAGGTTTCCTAAGTTCTTGAGGTACCCATTAAATCACCCAAGTCATGGATGACCATGACTTAGTTTGGTTAAGCCATGGTGTGGGGATCCCCCATTTTAAGAATCTAAACCCACATATATATATATACATACATCTATATACTCCATTGGTTTCCACATCTATAGAGGTTTCCCATATTTTTTCCGTTTCCCCATTGGTTTCCCCATTTCGTTTCCAAGCTCACGACCTCGGCGCCAGGCTTCTCCAGGACTGCGACCGCCACCACCACTTTCCCTCAAAGCTATCCATTGCCACATCTATATCGGATTGCGACGCATTGTTGGTACAAGACATCAAACAGACGCAGGAGCGCCCTTGCTTGACGCCAGTGAACATCTTGCCGCCAGCACAGTGCTTTGATGCTGTGGGAACACTTGAGGCAGCCGTTTTTGCAGTTGGGCGTGGCTCAAAATCGGATCCAACTATGCGAAACATGGGTCCATTACTTCGAGAATCATTCCACCTAGTAAGTGTTTTAATAACCTTGGTTTCTCAAGTCCCCTAAGTGGCTTATCCCACCTATCAATGGGTTATAACTTATATCTTACTAAGTGGGATAATCCTCCAAGTAGTCCCCATGTTTGAATAATACCCGTTTGACCTCCGTTGCAGTTGTCTTGGTTTGTACATGTCTCGATCGAACACTGAATACCCAGAAGATCGGGTCGAGGTATGTCAACATCCTACAGTGTCCTTTTCCCACCGGTTGGTCGATTGATAGAGGGTTGGTTGTTCGCTTGGGAGTGAATTCCGGTTAGCAACTACTCAATCACCATGGTATAACCAACAAATATATATATATATGGGTCCCCCAAAAACCTACCTTTTTACTACTTTTACTGATATTTACGGTGCTTTTTTGCATATTTTGGGGAATACGTTTTTCACGTTTTCTTCAATAAATTTGGGCGAGGGGGGTACCATATATATATATACACATTTGCCTATTTCGGGGAATATGTGTTTAAAGTTTTTCTTCAATAAATTTGGGCAGTAGTTTCGAGGGGGGGTGTACCATACACACACACATATATATACATATATATATATATATTGTATACATACACACATAGATACTGGTTTTTAAGTATGTCTGGTTTTTGTCTAAACACCAGATGAAGGCAAAACCAAAACCAAAAAACAAAACAGAATCCCTGATTAAAGTCAAAAGTTTTGGCTTTTTGGTTTTCCTTGTTTTTTTCTTTTTTTTTTGGTTGATTTTTGCACGTAAAAGTGAGTTTTTCCTCAAACACCAAAATTTACTTAAGTTTTTTGTTTTTTCATTGCTTGTGTTGCAAAACCAAGAAACTCAAGGGACTTTTTGTTTTTTCATCCAAAAAACACAAAAACTCAAGGGTATTTTTGATTTTTGGATGAAACACCAAAAAAAACTTAAGTTTTTTTTGTTTTTTTGAGGAAACACCAACTTCTACGTGCAAAAATCAACAAAACCACCACAAAAAAACTCAAGGAACACCAACAAACCAAAACTTTTGACTTTAGTAAGGGATTATGTTTTTCTTTTTTATTTCTGATTCACGATTCTGAGAACAACTTTTTGGATCCCAAGCCTTACGTCTGGATGAGATATAGATCCAAAAAGTTTTTCTGAAAATCTTGAATTTGAATCTTGAATCCAGGAACCTTTGCACAGTTTGCAGAGTCTTAGGCATATAATGTGCAGATTGGTTCATCACCCAGAAAGTTACTTAAAACCATTGGAAGAAATGCAACACAGCCACGACTTGAAAATAGGTGCAAACCAGTTTCAGCATGGACTTCGAAGTTTTTTTCAAAGCAAAATCCTCCAATATATGCTTTGCGCATCAATATTTTTCAAAGATGACATTCCTTGCATGAAGTGGCATCATTTTGTACAGTCCCCTTATATAAAGGAGTGCAGCACTTCTTTGAAAGGAATATAGGGTTATTTTCAAAGAGACTTGCAGCTGTGCAAACTTAGAAAGGAGTGCGAAGGAATATCGAGTTGTTTTCAAAGAGACTTACAGCTGTGCAAGTTTTTTTGAAGATGTAAAGGAATCTATGGAAGGAGGACCGCATCATTTCAGTATGGAGTCCTTTGAGTACCCATTTTAAACGATCGTTGGATTTCTTAAAATGTTGGTGCAAGTGTGGGCAGAGCTGCCTTCACAAGGGAGTAGAATAATGCAATAATACAAGGGGAGTAGAGCCCTTCAGTGTATGTAGTATTTTTTGAAAGAAACAGGTAATGGTTGTAAGTCTGCAATACGCTAAAGATATATTACAGGTATATTAAAGGAATTTAGGTATACACATGTTATATGAAACGGTATATTAAAGGTATATTGAATGGTATTGTATACTGTAGGTGTATTAGATGGTTTTTCAAATGCATATTAAATGTATATTGATAATGAACATGTGTTCATGGTCAATAGAATGGTATATTGAAGGTATATTGAAGAAAAAACAAAGGTACATTCATGGTATATTAAATGATATACTAAAAGTATATGCCATGGTATATATATATATATGTCAAACATGTCAAAAAGAATATCAACGGATATTGAAGATATATTAAAGTAATATTTCTTAAAATATTTCTTATAAAGATATAGTCAAGGCATTCTCATGTTTTGTTAAATGGTATACTAAAGGTATACCAAATTGTGTATTAAAGACACGTTACAGGTGCATTAGATAGCATTTAAAAGGTATATCAAAGGCATATTAAAGGTATCCTAAAGGTATGTTAAAGGCAAGAACATGTCCAATAAAATTGTATTTATATATAAAGGTACGTATAAAACGAGCATGCAATAATACAAATAAGGATTACTATGAAGTGGAACCCTTGGGTGCATGTAGTATTTGTTGAAAGAGACAGGTCATGGTTGTATGTGCGCAATATGCCATTCCATATGAATGAAACATCTGAATAAAACACCCAACAATGTTATTTTAAAGAAGTGAAGTCTTTCCTTAAAAACACATGTCATACAGAAAAATGAGAAGGAGTCTGAACTGCGTTAAAGGATGTATTGCATCTTTCCACATATGATAGTTTTATTGTCAGAATGTTGTTTCTTATTTAGGGGAATATCGTGTCTTCAAGGCAAATTGTAACCTGTAAGCAGCATTTTCCTTTAACAGCAATCATTTCTTTTTTCAAGGAATGCAGCATGTTTCAAACGTAAGTTACTGGCTACAAGGTAGCAAAAGGTAGGTTTTTGGGAGGGCTAGCTATATACACTATATATATAGCCCATACACACACACATATGTATATATACGCGCAAACACCCCGATTCGCCCACACCCATTTCATGCTGCACACTTGGGGATAACAAACGTTACACTTTACATTCAATTGGGAAGATCAACAAGGGTATTTAGGGAATATGAAT
>Ga0126342_10002646_pt1 | contig 28334 bp, 26 predicted proteins | sample Cyp1metagenome_FD_92528 | JGI IMG/M metagenome (GOLD analysis project Ga0126342, IMG submission 92528) | Coral microbial communities from Lord Howe Island, Old Settlement Bay, Australia - Cyphastrea 1 metagenome | ecosystem: Host-associated > Invertebrates > Cnidaria > Coral ... | reverse complement strand
CATCTGGCCAGATGAGAGATGAAAAATTGCACGCCCTTGTGGCGCGAAGCACATTTTCAGGTCAAAACGCACGCCGCTGTGGCGCGAAGCACATTTCGAAGTCAAAATGTACAAAACACCACATGTTCGCGCCACTTTTGGACGTTCAGATGTCGTTTCGCGTGGCAGGCACAAGGGATTGTGCACTTTCTCAAAAGTGAGCAAAAACGTGAGGGTTTTATAGCATTTCCAAAAACGATGGCGTGGGACATTTGAAGAGGATCTGCAAAGATGGATTTCCCATGGCAAGCGCAGTACAAAAGACATGTTCCTCAGAGATGTTAGGAGGTCAGGGCGCTGATTTCCTGAGAAGGGTTGCATTTTGGAGCATCAGATCTGTCGGTTTGCTAAGATGATTTTGCGTGACAGGTGCAGCACTTCGTATGACCTGGCATCAATTTTTCGTGGCAGGCGCAATGCTTTAGACAGGTGGCGAAAAATTCGCAAAACGCATTGGTACGAGGCCGTAAGCGCTGCTCAACTTTCGATTTTTGAAGGAAGTCTCGCAGAATTGCTTTGTTTTTGATGTTGTCAAATTCAAAAATCGAAGAAGTCTCGCAGAATTGCTTCGTTTTGGATGTTGTTAAGTTCCAAAAATGAAGAAGTCTCGCAGAATTGCTTCCTTTTTTATGTCGTCAACTTCGAAAAATGAGGAAGTCTCGCGGAATAGCTTGGTTTTCAAGCTGGCAGATAGACAGGCAGATAGACAGACAGACAGACAGACAGACAGAGAGATAGATAGACAGATAGGTAGATGGGTAGATAGCTAGATACACAGTTAGATAGACAGATGAGATAGATAGATGGCTAGCTAGATAGATAGATGGATAGATATCTAGATAGATAGATAAATAAATGGATGGATAGACAGACAGATAGCGAGCTAGCTAGCTAGCTAGATAGATAGATGGCTATCTAGATAGATAGATTAGATAGAGTAGATAGATGAGAGAGATGAGAGAGAGAGAGAGATAGATAGATAGATAGATAGAGAGAGAGAGATAGATAGATAGAAAGATAGGTAGATAGATAGGTAGATAGATAGGTCGATAGATAGATAGATAGACAGACAGACAGACGGACAGATAGAGATATAGATAGAATAGATGGACAGATGGATAGATGGACAGATGGATAGATGGATGGATAGATAGATAGAAAGATGGATAGATAGATAGATAGATAGATAGCTAGATATATAGATAGGTAGATAGATAGATAGATAGGTAGATACATAGGTACATAGATAGATAGATAGGTAGATAGATAGATAGACAGACAGATAGATAGATAGACAGATAGATAGATAGATAGACAGATAGACAGATAGACAGATAGACAGATAGACAGATAGACAGGTAGACAGATAGACGGGTAGACAGATAGACAGATAGACAGATAGACAGATAGACAGATAGACAGCTAGACAGATAGACAGATAGACAGATAGACAGATAATAGATAGATAGACAGACAGATAGATAGATAGATGAGAAAAATAAGAAAGATGAGAAAGATGAAAAAGATGAGAAAGATGAGAAAGATGAGAAAGATGAGAAAGATAGATAGATAGATAGATAGGTAGATTGATAGATAGATAGATCGATAGATAGATGATGCATACATACATACAAAGATACATAGATACATAGATAGATAGATCGATAGATAGATAGATAGACAGACAGACAGATAGATAGAGATATAGATAGAATAGATGGATAGATGGATAGATGGATAAATAGACAGACAGATAGACAAATAGATAGATAGATAGATAGATAGACAGACAGACAGATAGTTAGATAGACAGATGAGAGAGAGAGAGGGAGATAGATATATAGGTAGATAGATAGATAGATAGATGAGAAAGATGAGAAAGATGAGAAAGATGAGAAAGATGAGAAAGAAAGAAAGAACGAACGAAAGAAAGAAAGATAGATAGATAGATCGGTAGGTAGGTAGGTAGGTAGATAATCAAAGAAAGAGAGAGAAAGAGAGCAAAAGAGAGAGGAAAGAGTGAGAGAGATCAATCACCTTTCAGTCCATCAGTGGCTTTGCTCTGCCATCCGTGATTCACAACAACCAACCTCTCCTATAGGTTTCCTATTTTTGAAACTTCCGCCACCGCCTTGTGCGGTACTACTGATAATGAGACATAATAGCCCTTATGTTTGGTTCTTCATGGTTAATAAGTTAACAAGGATTAGGATTAGGATTGGTCTTTCGTCTCTTTTAACACAGCTGTCAATTCAGCATCAGCCTCTGCACCATCAGCCTAAAAAAATTGGGGATGGCCCAAAATCGCAACTCTCATGGGAAAAATGTTGATGAATCAACAGGATTGGGGGTTTGATTCATGGGTTTTCCCGAAATATTAGAACATCGGTATAGCCATGATGTCCTTCGTTGGATCCTTGTCCAATTATCTTTGGTGTAAATGTGATTAAATGTGTATGTATGAAATTTTGGGTCCACGGGACACCAGGCGTCAATCTATCTATTGACCATCCAATCTTAGGGATACCCCATTTCAACCCATAGCCACATAGCATGGATCCTGCCAGTGGTCACAATTCGTGCCTGGCAATCACGACCGCAGCTGTTCAATTCACATTCTTCTTGGCACATACTGTATTCCTGGCGGACCAAACACACGTCGAGGATCTTTGAGATTCTTTGAGTCATGAAAAGGGCATGCATTGAAATACGTACGTTTGCAAAAACAGAAGTGTGGTTCAAGATCTAAAGGACAAAGATGGACAAAGCATTGCTTTCTTCGGCCACACCCTCTCATCCCTGGAAAGTATCTAGAAGATCGCAAGCAGCATGCATGTCTCAGTCAGCTAAACCCAAGCCAGGTAGAGTCCACCAGATCAAACAACGTCAAACAACTCTTTTCTGACAAGTGTTTGGTCTTGATGCTCTGGGTAGTGTGAGTTTGTCCACTCTCGCGACTACAACCCTGCGAGCCTCTTGCGTGTTGCCAACGCACTTCGTGTTCAAGCATTTTTTGGTGCTCTCAGCACATCCACCCTGGAAGGGCTCTCTTCAGAATGGCTACTTCACAGTATCTATCCCCTTAATATCCCGATAATGGTTGGTAATAACCCCCTAAAAAAATCCATGAGTATTACATGGGCATTGCTTCAATGGTTCCGGAGGCAACATCTGAGTATTCAAAAGCCTCAGTCATCCCTTGGTTTTATAGGGATTCCCATGATGTCCTATTATTGATTATACACATATATATATACATATATTATATATATATTATTCATATTCCCTAATATGTTGGGTAGCAAAAAATCCTCATAATCATCAACCAACAGGGGCTATTAAATATCTTTGTTCATTGGGTGTATTTGTGCCAGTTTCAGATACAGTACACCCATCTTGAGGCTGCCACCATGCAGGAGTTGTCATGCTGTGCATTGCACTTCCTGACACAGGGGGGATCCTCTACTAATGTCCTGGCGCCACGGATGAGGCAGATCCATGTAGATTTTAGGAGAGTTGCTGCTGCCAAAGTGCAGAAATACTGTTTGGGTACATCACTTTTGCAGATGGATTGGCTTCTAACCTGAGAAGGACTATGACATCTATGACTATGTTTGATTATGTTTGTACATTCAGACATTGCCAGCACACTCATGCATTTATCAAGGTATTTTGAGACACCGAATGGTTTCGCTGCTTCTGGTAGGGGATCAGCTATGAGATCATACACCATGCAGTCCTCATGTCAGGTGCACAGGACAAGTGGCAAAGCGAAGCGCGTCGACCAACGTCAGAGCATTTGTTCTCACACACTGAAGAGTGGCAATCCAAAGCCTCCAGTCAACAGAAAACCATCCAAAAACCACCCGGCGGACTGATTACTGGCCCACAAATATTGCAAAAATATGACGGCACCACAGCCCCATGCTGGTGTCATGTAGAAAAATCCCTTGCAAAATCAGGTAAGTTTCAAGTTTTCACCGTTTTGCCTTGCACATTGCTCACAAATCTTTCAGAACGGTTCCCATTTTTTCCAACAAGTTGTCCGAGTCCATGTCCAATCTCCAGCCAATGGGCGCTTGGGACATAGGTCGAGGGTTTGGATTGGCTTGCCGTTTTGCAAGCTAGAGACATTGTCCAAAAACTGCCTACTCCTAGTAACTTCTCAACCTTCAAGTAACGTAACATCAACCATGTACGTAACTCCTCAATCTTCACGTAGCGTAACATCAACAACGTACGTAACTTCTGAGCCTTCAAGGATAGCGTAACATCAACTATGTTCGTAATGTAGCGTACCATCAACTATGTACATAAAAATTGAACCTTCAAGCAACGTTGCATCTGTGTGTGTGCGACTTCTAAATGAATTATAACTCTGTGTGCAACTTCTACTGAAACGTTATTGACCCCCCACCCCAACCCACCCCACCCATGCAAGCATGTAGCGCATGTGTGAGACAGTGGCACATTTGTGAGACGGTAAACAGTCCGCTAGCAGCTAGCAAAAGCAACCAGGGTGCAATGTCGTAATCAAATGATGCCATGTTTCTGGTGTGCGGTTGATGCGATATAATACAGGATGTATGCGCAGGGTGCTTGCTACTCTTGAGCCCAGGAAAATTGTGAAATCCATGAGGCAGCTGTGCCAACAAGTTCTGTTTCAATGGCGGGAGCAACTGGTCCATGACCTGCTGCCATGGCACGCAATAGGAGTACTCCGTGGAATCAGCGCTCATCCCATCACATTCTGAGCTCATGCAATTCAATTTCTCAGGAAGGCATTCCTGAAGACCTGGGCGGGTCTCAATCACAATAGAATGTCTCATAGTTTGGTTGATCAAGCCATCACAATGATTCCAGATTCCAGAACATCACTGGGCATTTAATGGCGTTTACTTCATCGAGGAATATCCTAATCAAATCAAAGCCTGTTTTTCTTATGCAAATTTGCATAGAACTCATCCATTGGAAATCAAACATGGCAATGGGAAATCTTTGAAATCCCAATGGTAAAATTCGTCCATGGGAAAATCATCGAAGCACCTGGTTCCATGGGATTTCCAGCACCGAAAAATCCGCTGAGTTTGGTACACATTGAATTCGCCAGATCATGCTGCCTGCATCCCTGGCATCTCCATGACGCAAAAGTGGCCCAGGAAAATGGCACAAATGAGTTACCGATATTTACCGAAAGGGTAGCTATATTAAACCTGGACCATTTATATCGTGTAATCATGTCTAATCACTTCTATTTACCTATATTTACCTATATTTACCTATTATTTACCTATTATTTACCTATATTTATCTATATTTACCTATATTTACCTATATTTACCTATATTTACCAATTAAACTTAAACATATCACTATAAAAATCTATAAAACATGGTGATTTGGCTCTCTTCGATTCCCAATCGATACATGTGCCGCAGGACCTCGTGGCACTGAAGCTCTTTGTCCTGAAATGCCATGTATGGAGACCTTGGATGGTCCCGCGTGGGATCGCCAAACACTCCAACAGAGGGTGTATCAAACCAACCGTAGGATATACTAAGTCAATGGGAATTTCAGTATCCTAAAATGGAGGTACTGTACCATATAAGGTCATATTTTGTGGGGATATTCCCCCACATAGGCCTTATATATATAGGCCTTATATATGGTAGGTATCTCCAATCAATCGGTTCCTGTTGCATGGCCATTGACTAAGGATATACTAAGGATATGGCAAGGGGATGATCATCAATTGTTGGAATCGAGATGGGAAACAGTACGAAACAGCGAAACAGTGCCCTTCCGACATGTCTTGCTCAAGAGACATGCCCCATGCAAAACAAGTCAGGCGGGAACAAGTGGGACTGTATGGAAATTTGCTGTCTGAAGCCTGAAAAGGCAAAGACAACTTGTGTTTGTCTTAAGGTATTTTTTCTGGATTTGAATCTGATTCACCTTTGTTCCTTTTGGATCCTTTCGGAATACTTCTCAGATTGTTTGCGGACCAGTGGCGCACGCATATCCCCCTTCAATCTGTTCCAGGGCTGAATATAGACACAGAACCTCAAACCACAGCGGCCACAGCGCAGCGAGACCGCTTGGCAAAGCAAATGGGCCAAGGCTGTTTTCAACATTTTTCAACTGGGATCACCAGATTTCGAGTCTTTCAGACAACTCAAACAAGATAAACAAGTTCCATGAAGAAAAATCTTGCCTCGGTCAACCCGCCTGGGCCACTTGGATCACCCACTTTTGCTATCAAAGCGTTGGATTTCCTTTGGTTCTATCCCCGTCTCCCTTTTTCAGTATCCGATGCCTCTGATCCCATTCCAGGTCCTGCCATTGCCAAAGCACGCAGCTAAAACTGCCAGCACTGCAACAGCGGACACACCGTAGATCCAACAGCTGTCTCTTAACCTGTCCTGAGAATGAACAGATGATGAGAAGACAAAGTGAAACATCATGAAAAGATGATGCCAAACTGCCCATGCATTGTGACAGAATGTGTCGATGCTTTTCATTTCTGAATCAAAACGCGAAACTATACAATGAATTTCGCACTGGGGTGAAGTTGCCGGTTAAACAGTGCTCCCGATAAATCTATCATGTAGATAATCTTTGCTTTTGCTTTTGCATTCACACCCGCCGACCATGTGCAGCTGCGATTGAGACATGTCTTTGTTTCTTGGGGGTTGCGTTTCAACTTGGAGCCGGTGTCTTTAGGTATGACCGGCATATTTAACTATCTTTAACTTGTTGCCGTCAAAACAATGCTTTCTGACCATGAACATTGAATAGGACTATATCCTGAGTAGACAAGAAGCCATCCTTAGCTCTGCAAACCCATCCAACAACTCTCCAGCATTTGAAAGATTTAACAAACACATTGAAGATTTGAAAAACCTTCAAACACTCAGGTCGGAATAACTGCAAATGATTCCGGAAACCGTTCCTGGGTGTCTCAGAATTGCTACAAACCTTTGACTCATCGCATCATCCAAGTGACCCATATTGTTCCAGGACGCGCCATCTGCGCCAGAGACAGCTCCAATTCATTGTACTTCCTTTTCGTGTCCCTTGCCTCATTGGAGGTCAGAAGCATGTCATGGCATGATGTATCTCCAATGAATGGCTTACTGGGGATATTGATGATCAACCAAATTTTTAAGCATTTTTGAGGTATCTGCATCCGTCATTTTGAGACAAACCCAGAATCGGAATGAATTTGGGAAGCTTTCAGCCAAACTAGGCTGCAGGCTATACCTCTCCCGGCCTGTGCAACTGCGGCGGATCAACAATCCGTGTGCATGTGTCTATCAAACTATGTCCATTGATCTACCTTTGCATACAAAAACGATCTAGGTTCATCTAGAACCTAAGATATCTACAATAGGTCCTCTCAATCTTTCAACAAAAACTAAAGCACACCTCAGCAGGAGATGTTTGTCCTATCTGACCGCCTCATCTGGATCGGAGGTTGGAACTTGCCTCATTGGGCATCCACACCTCGGCTTTCCGCCATGGCCCATTCCAATTCCAATTCCAATTCCCTTCACAAGAAATGATATAGAAATATATAGAAATGGTGATGAAATGGTGATGAAATGGTGATGAAATGGTGATGAAATGGTGATGAGTGATGTTCCATGGATTTCCATAGCAAACAAATGGTGATGTTCCATAGATTTCCACAAATTTCCACAGATTTCCATAGCAAACTCTGAAATTTCCAGATGGATTTGTCTTACCCTAGTGACCTGGTCACGAATCGGTTGAAACAGTCCTGGGGCAACAACTGTCCACGGCTCACGGTTTCGTGGTGGCTTAGGCTGCTACAACAGCTTCAGCGACGCCGGAAGCAATGAAGCACAGCAGGAAAGAGGCAAAAGAGGTATTCATCATCTGGGCTTTGGTCATTTATCTGTCAAGTGGATCTCTCGAAGATCTCGAAGTTCCAGCTTCTATTTTTAGAGGCACTATAGACTATAGACATCTATACACTTCACGTTTGGACCTTTGAGGGTGCTCCTGCATCTACACAGCAACTTTTTGTTCGCCTCGCACACCGGTCTCTATCCACGTTGAACCACAACTCTCCTCGACAAGATCCAGCTCAAGGTCAGAAAGGTTGCCTTGGCGATGTGCATCCGGATGTGCCAAATGGAGCATGCTGCCTTCAGACGTGATTTGGCGATAATGCCAGACGGATTCTGGCAAATTACTGATAGATAATGATAGGAACTAAAGACATACCTCATTGCTCACTTTCGGACACAACAAACTGCAAAAAGCGATGTCTATTTATTTTTATGTATATGTAAATGTAGAGACAATGGTATGCGTATTGTACGGAAAAAATGAGAAAAAAAGAGAATAGAACCAGACAGGTAGGCCAAGCGCCGAGCGGAACCGCACAAAACTGAGAATTAAAATTCAGAAATGCTAGACTGCTAGACCTATCGCAAATCCCTATGTTTTGCCAAGAATCAGGTTTTGCATTTCATCAAGACTGTAGTTGCTATAATTGCCCTGGCATGGCCTTTCAATTTCTCCCAAAACAATCTGAAACTTGGGTGGGTATACCAATCATAATATCCCCATTTTCCCCAATTTTCAGGTATAAATATCCGCTTTCCCAAGGTTCAACCCTTTGGTCCCCGGACCCCAGAAGTCTTTCCGCTGGACCATTTGTAGGGCCTTCAGCTCCTTGGTCTTCCGCCGTTTTTCCTCCACATTGCAGGGATAACTTGTCTGCCGGTCCGAAACCACAAAAAATAGGGCTTATAGAAACACAGCAGAATATTAATATCGGATGAATGGCCAACAATATGATCGGGATTTTTCCAGAAATGGTGGTGACATTGCATACTACTGGTATAAGAATGTATAATGTATATATATATATAAATACGTATACCGTAGATTTAGAGAGAGAGAGTATGCGCCATTTTACGGCAGTTGTACTATACTGACAGACTTAGAACATACTTTGGAAAAAAATACATTCAAGCCTTCACAGCCGGGATGTTCCAAGTGTGCACTTAGAACATCAGGTGTGCAACGTTTCAAATTCGCAAGTGATGCCAAAATTAATTGATGTCTTCCAGGATTACCTAGAAACATACATGACCGGTCCTCAGTCAACTAGTTCCACGTCACAGTTCAAAACTATGAAGACCTTCCCATATAACGAAATCTGTACAGGATATACAAAGATATAAAGATCGCCTTCCAGGAAGAAAAGGCACTTTGCTTTCAGCAGCAGTGAGTGGAGAGAGTCTTCTTCTAGGTGTGGTGTTCACAAAAGTATTTAACAGTATTTATGCATATAATTGTATTATATATGTAATATGTATATAAGCATATGTATGACTACACATGCAGATTTACAAAAATCAACGGCTATTCAATTCTAAGTGTTGAAATTCCGGATGTTCCAAGTGTGCACTTAGAAAATTGGCCGGTGTTCAAAGTGTATGGTTGGTTTATGTTCTAAGAGAAGGTTTGAAATTTTCGGAAAAATGTGCTGTTCCAAGCGTACGTCGGTCACTGTATAGAGGGAAATGAGAATAAAGCAGGCGATATTGCTGCACCCATGGGCCTGTTTGAAGGCAATCATCTCTGGGGAATCTTTCCTGAGTACAGCTTTCATCTTCTGACACATTTAACCTGATTTTCACATTGATTGAGAATGATAGACCATCCAGTCAAATTTGGGGTGTACCCCATTTATATCCATTTATCATGACTGCGGTAATCAGCAGTTCTGCTGCCATCGGGCCACTTTTTGCCTTTCGGTCCCTGCCAGAAATCAGGGCCGTCGGATTCCCGGGCAACGCCACGTTTTGGAGCTACGTTTTGTGGCTACAAGATCTGAGTCCAAAACAACATGCTACAGTGATGTACAGTGTATCTGGATGTATGTGGATGTATCTGGATGTATCTGGATGTACCTGGATGACTGGATGTATCTGGATGTATTTGCTTCATTTTTTAAGGATTGTCTTATCCAAATGCTGAACATACCGAAAGTCCTGGCCAAACACCAATCTGGCATCTGCCTGCGACTCTGTCTCAATTGGCTCCAGGGCTTTCAGCTGCTCCTTCCAACCGAGGTGATGAGTTGCATCTCCAAATGACTCGAGAAAAAAAAAATCTGTTGGTGCAACGATGTGCAAAAGTTGGTGCCCACTCCTCTAGTTCTGCCATCTCTCGGTGTTGCTGCTCTTCCAACTTTTCAAGACGCTCCAGAAGGCTCTGCCTCCGAAACATCAAAGGAGAGGTCGAGTGTATTGTCATGTGAAGTTTCTCAAAATTGGGGTACTGCAAAACCATTATTTTTGCCATGAAAAAGGACATTACGTTGATTTCTTGGGGGGTCACATTTTAAAAGAAAACCTCCGTATGTCAATGTCTATTCTGCAGATGATCCATGCCATTTCTGTACATCTTTCGTAACAAAGAAGGACATCCTCAAGCAAATTGGATGACTGGCAAAAGCAGGACAGTCTACACCATTTAAACTGCTGAAACCCTAAATGAACACTGCAAAATTGAACAAGCGCTACGGCATGAGGTAGAGTTCAAAATGTGCACGGGTGAAGAAATGAACCTGCTGGTGATATTTCTCTTGTTTCGGGCGAAGTTGCATAACTCCAATCACATCCAGTTCGAAATAATGCTGCGAAAACATGCTGGGCATCTGTTGGGATCTCTTGGAATCAGCTGCTATCTATCTCATCCTGAAATCTTGGCTGAAATCGGCCCAGAAGAAGTATAGTACTTGGGTTGAGTTTCTTTGGAATACCTCCTAATGTGGCAGACCCAATGATACACCTCCAATGGGAGTATGCTTTCCCGCCCATGGTAAGTCATTGAGCACACGGCATACGTCATCAATGTTTATAGAAATGGATTTACTACCAATAATGATTTCATATGTGCTATGGTCAAGTAACATGGTATATACCCTCTAGAGTAAACATACAAAAAACATCAAAAAACTATGGAATATCACCATGCTATTAATGGGAAAATCCACTATTTCAATGACCATTTTCAATAGCTTTTTGTATGTTTATCACATATGGGGCCTGATGGTCATCCCACGAACTTGGAAATCCGTGTCATCTCGCTGGTTTTTCAAAACTCCCAATGGGAGAATGCGAATGGAAAATTGGAAAAAACAACATCATCCCACATCTATATGGAAAATGATGGAAAATGTCATGTTGGAAAAAAAAAAAAAACAAATATCATTTGAATGATTGAACAAACACGTCATCATTACATGGTAGTTGGATTATTTTAGAAAAATACACTGTCAACGTAGTACTACCAACTACCATCAACTAGCCATTCTTGCCGACCACCATGTTTTCAACCAAACATGTTGAATCATCATCCCACCAACCATTTGACCTCTTAGGATGGCAGCATGGCGCCTGCTAGAGCCTTCAAGACATGGAGTTGGGAACACCTGGCGCCACCATGAGCCACCCATAAATTCAGCACATGGGTCTCAGAATGGGCAATACCCCAATTCATTGCCCTTTTAATGTGGAAAATTATATTATGATAACATGGGATGTCAGAGACCTGTCAGGGGTGTCCAGATTTTGCGACAAGTCCGAACTAAATCTATAGTCTATAGATGCCGACATCTAAGATTACTCAGGCGAGAGGTGAAATGATCATAAATGAGCCTCCTCGGCAGTACTAAAAAATGGTGTCCTTATCCAAAGTCTGTCACAAATGTTGGGGATATTTGGGGATATTTTGGGATGTTGGGTTACCCATGATTACCTCTATTTTAAGAAATACGACCTGTGAAAATGTCTTGGTGCCTCGAAAAGAGCTGCCACGGGCAAGTGGTCGCTGGGATTCTCGGCATTTGGCAGCCCGCTGGCAGAGGACTCAGGATCTGCCTTGCCAGGATGGATCAAAACTAAACCTATGATTTACCATGAATCTGGGAGGGATGGACATACATAAATGCCAGCTATTTTTGTGTGAACAAAAGAAGGCTTTTGATCCCTAGTCATACAACATGTTCATCTTTAGATCCAAAGCATGAGACTTGGCCTCTAAAGCTGTCCAGCGCGAAAGGAGCTTCAAGGTGCGTGGACTATAGAAAATGTGATCCTGACTGCACAGCAAAGAAAGTCTTGCACCCCAGAGCTCAGTGAAGAGCATGCTACCAGATGCTACCAGTGTTTTTAAACCCAAAAAAAGAATGCGATCCCAAAGTAATGAGTTTGGCTGTGTTTGGAGGCTTCATGTTTTCTGTGTTCAACCATTTGAATGGCCTCTCACCCGTCACAAAATGACAGAATCGCGCGACTTGAAGAGCAAAACACTGACTTACGAACAAGTTTCTACTTCTTGTTCATCAAGTCTGATGAATGTATAAAAATTGAGCGTCGAAACCAAATGTCAAATCAATCAGTTTTTCGTCGCAGGCAGCCAGACTTCGTGCAAGATTAACCTCCATTTTTAGAAGTGAACATCAAGAAACATATTGAGTATGTCATATTTACCCTCTGGTAAACTATCATAGCTATGGAAAATCACCATTTTTCATGGGAAAATCCACTATTTTAATGGCCATTTTCAATAGCTTTTTGTATGTTTACCAGAGGGTAAGTTGAATTCTCAAGAGGTCTGGTGCTATGATGGCATCACATGGATACATTCTGGGATTTCTGCCTCCTGTCAGCCAAAACACCAAGCTCCAGGTCACACAAGGCCCTTCTGACATCCCATGGTCATAAGCGGAGCGCGTAGGCCCTGGCAAGGTCGGCATCCAAGGCATCCAAGGATTCAGATACAAATAGGTCCAAAATGGTCCAAACATCAAAACTCCATCAACAGAAAAAAAAATGGAAAATATTGGAACATATTGGAACATATTGGAAAATCATATCCTGCCTGTAGGCACTCTTTGCAAGCACATACGATATTCTTTGGGCGCTTGGGCTGCTTTGTCCCAAAGCACCTTCCACTGTTCCAATTGCTGTGCTGTTGGCTCGGCACTCTCGGTGCTTTCTTTGGTCTCTGTTTGCTCCTCAGCATCGTCTGTCCCAGCAATACGCAGTGCTGCTGCACATTGTCGCGCCATTTCCTCTGCAGATGGCACCTCAGGGGAAATGATGGCTCTGACGCAAGAACCGGGGAAACACTCAGCGTTCATGTCACCAGCGAACACCGCATCGCGGGTACCAAGCGCTCGAGCTTTCTCCAAACACTTCCGCAGTTGCTCTACTCTCTCCTCCTCGCTTTGAGCGTCTAAGTGGACCGAGAAAAAGGCGGTTCGGCCTAGGTGTCGTATACCAGATTCAGGGTGTCCCTCCAAACAGGCTGACACCAGCCTGTTTGGGTCACTACGTGCAGTTTCCTCTCTTTGGACCAAACGATCACTTCGGAAAAGCACGGCGCATCCGATTGCAACACGATTGGCCAGGACCCTTTCGTTTCTTTCGGCCATCTGTGTCAAATACTTGTCACCAGGTAAACAAGCAGCGTAGCCATCAAGATTCTTGAGCCACGCTGGCAAGCTGAACGAACCGTTCTCTTCTGTGTCGAATTGAACTTCTTGAAGGCAGACGACCTCGCAAGTTCATTGCAAGATTCCATCTGGTGACAAATACACAACAAAAAACAGTGATGTTCCAGCATACCTTCATCATCCTCAATCCTCTTTCGCACTTGTGGCTATTCCGCTCCGAAAGTATATCGAATTGCCTCAAAGCAACATCTGCAGACCACCTTCGCAACTGTTCCAGGAGCTTCTTTTGGCGGTTCTCCCAGATCAAATCCTCCTCAAATCACATGGCCAGAAAGGAAGTGTTGACACCTCGTCAAATGACAGAATATGACAGAATGCTCTAACCAAACCTTCAAGTCTTGCCGTTCAATTTTCTTTTGGAAGATACATTAGACATATTGTCCGGACTACATCTGATCTCACAGTTTACGGTGATTGTGATTATGCCATGTTATGCATGGTTAATCAATGTTAATCATGTTTAGTCATGTTGATCCACCAGCACTGTATCAAACGGTGGCACCCCCATCTCCGTCCTCCGAGACCCACTCGAACGCTGCATAGCTTTGAACAGCTCCAGTTCGCAGGTCAATGGGTCGGACAAAGGCCGGCGCCAACAAATTGTAGCTCAACACCTCGCTTCTGAATCGGTGGAACACCCAGATAGGTTTGAGCAAAAATAAGGGAAAACGGGATAACCCAAAACAGCCCTGTGGGGAAAATTATGGAAAGTCATGAACTAAAATAATCACTGAATTCAGGGGGTAGCCATGTTGGAAATTCTGCTGGTAAATCGAAACCATGGTATCCTTTAGAAGTCTCTAGATTTTCCATGCTTTTCCCTCACCAATTCATCGGTGGGGTCTCAGCATCTCCCTGCAGCCCCCCTGGCTGAGTGCGACAGTGTTGGGCCCAGGGGCAGAGACGTGTTTGGCCTCGAGGTTCAACGGGGTTCCTACGAGATCACAAGTCACAGGTGTGGAGTGGTTGGCTGCAGGTCAGAGTCAATAAATGTCAATCAGATCTTGAATCCATGACTGATATATACTGATATGACTGCGAATTGCAATGTGGTCTCCTGCACTTGTGCTTGTCCAAACTGAGCTCTAGAGAGATTGTCAAGAACATGATTTGTGAAATCTGAGTTATATGATGATATGATGTTCTATGAACAAATGCTTCAAGTATTGATCAATTCGCATCTCATGGTTCAGTTGTGAAGTGCCAACCTCTGGGAATGCTTTCAGCTGCCATAGCTATGTGGCTCGCTCGCCGAGGCAAAACCAGCGCAGATTGCCAGCTCCGAGCGCAGAAGGCGAGTAAAGCTGGAACGGCAGTCCTCTTGGCTAAAGTTTGACTATCAATTAGGGGGTTACCCTCAGTTCCCTCCAAAAATTATAGTGATTAATGACTAGACTTAAAATTGGTACCCTCGCCCTACGAATAAAACCTTGGGTTGACATTCGACCCCACTTTGAAGCAACTTGCTCTTCAAACTCTTCGATTCTGGGTGATTTCACACACAGATATCCAAATGGCGGCTGTCCTCTTGAAGAGATGCCGCTGCATGCACCATTGGCCAAAGGAAGAGGACTGTCATGCAAACGACCCCGCCCACAAAATGCTTTGGTAAGGTTGAAGTGTTGATATGTTTTGTGATTGGTCAAGGTGTGGATATATGATCAAACAATGAAACCAGCAAATGACAGGCACTATGGATCATTATGGTATATTATGGTATATTGTCAAGGTGAGACCGTTTAGGGTCTGCGACAATAGTGATGCTCACGTTACGTACTCCAAGTCGCTATTGCCAAAGCCACTGAGTTGTCCCCCACGGTAAAGGATTGGAGAACCTTCAAAAGTCTTTCTGGGATGGAGACAAAACACGGAGTCGTACTTGTCAATTCCCATGGTATTCTTCACCAGCATTTTCATGACGCGGCTTGCAGCGAACCCAGTAAGCCAAACACATTTTTCCGCTCAAGCATTTTCAGGGCAGGATTACTCTTGAGGCCCCAATCAGGCCTTTGACTCTCTCCAAACCAAGCCCCAATCAGGCAATGTCTCTTGAGTCTTTGAGGAAACATACACCACCGGAGTCACTGCAGAGTAATCCAAAGGCACTGAAAGCACTGAAGGCATTGCCAACAAAGGTGCATGAAAGCGCACAGCAAGCCATAGTGCTACTTATCGCACCTTCTTCAAGGGCTCTGTGAAAGATCAGATCAAACATTGGAGGTACTGAGTCTGACGATAACTTGTGAAGATTTGTGGAGTGTGTAGGTCCCAAAAGAATGTTTTCGGGGAACCTCTCACCACGTCTTAGTCTAAAAGGCGCTTCTTTGAAGGCTCTGTCCACTTCGGAGCACTTGATTCAAAGGCGCCAAAAGGAACATATTGACAATATTGAAAATCCTGAGAGCGGTTCGGCGACAGCTTGTCAGATACTCAGCAAACAACAGTGAAACTGATTCGACAAAGCAGAGCTGTGTGTTCAGAAATTCGAAAAGATACAATGTCATATGGTATCGAAATTACAAATTTCGGAGGCTCTGAATCTGCAATCCTTCAATGTCAATTGCACATTTAGTGTTGTCCCTTGCAAACAGAAATTCGACGGCTTTCAGCCGCTTGAACCTTCACTGGATATGTCAACACAATTTGAGGCCAGCATCTGTCTCCGACGACTCTATGTCAGCTAGTTTGAACCTTAGCACTGGATCAGGCGAACTGTCAATGATCGAGCTCGGTTTGAAACTTCTAACATGGCACAAGGGGTGTTTCTGTACAAAGCAATTTCGATCAAAAGTTAAAACACAAAAGTTTGTCGAACTTGGGTGGTAGGAACGTCCTTTGCTTTGAAAAAGGCGGTGCTTTGAGCCAAGGCACAAGTGAAATTCCTTTGGTTGGACAAGGAGGCTCGTTGAGATTCAAGCCTGGGGTTTTGGCAATTCAAGCTGAAACAAACAAACCAAAACACTGCCATAAAACAGAAGCAAAACAAAGCAAGACAACACAACCAAACAACTGCCGAGGAAAACCTATAAAACTTGCAAATGATATAATGCAAAGGTGCTGAATCGAGCTATCTCCATAATCACGACAGCCAGTGGAGCTATGTAAATAGAAAGCACGGGAGCAGAGCAGGTGCATGGTTTCTGTCTTCACACACCAGAGCGTGTTGTGAGTGTTGTGAGTGTTGTGTCATCTTTATCCTGGTTAATCATGGCTGATCCATTTTATGGGCGATCTTCGTCCCCCTGACGCCCATTCCAACAGGTGGTTGACACGACTTTCTGCGGCCAAAGATGCAGGCCAGAACAAAGCAAATGCAGGACATCACCTCGAGAAAATGTAGGATTTTGATTGAGTTTCAATTGACGGAAATCAATACATGCTGGATATGCTGGTCCTTCGTATCCTCTTCTTGGGAATCTTTTGATACTAAAACATCTGAAACGTACTAAAGTAAAACCCCACAACGTGCCGCGTCACTGAACAGAACAGCACCAGGAGCAAAGAACAGTGCTTCCGCCAGGGTCTCACAGTTGGCCCCACAACCTGTAGAAAGCAAGGCATTTCATGGACAGGTCAACAAAGGGTCGCCATGGCTATCATCTGAATCTGGGTGCATCATGGCATCCCAACATTGGGATACCCCCAACTATTGGTTTGCCATTATACTGTATAAACATGTATAAACTATATAAACATAACAATAACTTGGAAGATTTTGGCGTACTCCATCTTTGGAAACCCCCATCTCTTGATATATTCAGCTTCCAACAGTCACTGCCGTGGTCAAATTTGCACCTTGTACCAGAACATGGCTGGCATGATGAAAGCAATGAGGAAGCTGACCTTGCAACCACAAGAACAAGAAAAAAACCAAGAACATAAGACCAATCGCAGAAAGAGTCTAATCATATACAGTAACATATTCTAACAATCAGGGGATCGCGTTCAGGGTAATTTTGCAGGAAGCCTCTTACTTGATGGTAAAAACCATGCTTTCCTCTAGATGTTCCCTCCATCCAATCCATTAGAAGAAGCAGCACTAGGCTGATAGTCTGTGGATACTCATGATTTACTGAGTATGTCTCATTATGTCTCCGGGAAAATGCCGGACTCCCGCAGATGAAATCGTTGAGCAGTCGGCTGTGCTGCCAATCACGGACCAAACAACCATGATGCTCCTGACACTTTGCACGAAATAGTCCGAAAGTATCTGGGTGTGTCTGGAAATGATGTAAATATCATGGTATATTATGGTATATTGCTATAAAGGCTGATAAACCATGGAATTTTGGGCTAGGCAATTTTCAGACAAGTCCAGCAAGTATCAGATTCACGGTGGTCCGTGTCTCCTCATCACACAGCTCACTACTAGGGCTGTACCCAACAAAAGCGTTGTGAGCACCTGCAATGGCAAGAGCTGAGTGACCATTTGAGCCGTGGAACCCAGCGCAACCTATTGGAAAATCAACCCCCGAATGGTCTTGATTATCGGTTAAATGGATTTAAATGGTGGGTAGGTTGGTTTGTTTATGGCTGGCGATTATGATTTGAATATAGTTTAAAAATGCTTCATGGAAAACCTATCCTTATGGCTGTTCATGAGGATTCCGGAGCTTGGATACACGACTCGAACTTCACTCAGCTTCCTGCGATGCGCTGCATATTGCTGGGCTCCAAGAAGCTCTGTTGCATCGCCTCTTCCTGCAACATCTGGGTAGATATGGATGGTGAAATGCGAAGAACCACCATTTACAGTAATCATTTACACTGAAATGTTACTGTAAATCTTCCCTCCATTTTCTTCTGGCTTCATGTACACTAACACTTCGGGCCAGTCATATGATGTAGTTTAAGTACAAGAAATGGGGTCCCCAAAAACTAGAAACCGGATGAAAGATCGTCTTCTGCATCAAATTCGCGGCCATTTGGGGCTCTACCCTATTGAAATGGGCAAGCCCATGGATAACGCCCTCTTCTACTAACCAAAAGCCAATCTACTGTAGAAGAAATTATCTTAACATCACATTGCTCCTTGGGCAGGAAGGTGTCGAAGACTTGCCTTGGGTAGGAAGTCTGGGGGACTAAACCCCAGTCTGTGGGAGTAGATGTGTTTTATAGTTCAAATTTCGCTCAAAATCATGTGGTCACATGCTGCTGGAAAACAATAGCAATTTCGATCCACAACAAACGGACGTTCGGTTGAGCCCTGGTTGCACGCTCGAGTTCCGGCCGTTGGCAACGCCCCGCCCACCACGGGTATCCTGCCATCGGTAGGAGGACCGAATCTTGATCGAAAGGAACTTGTCTGGTTAGCGATCGAATCAAATGTATGTATTATATAGAATATTATAATATTACATATATATATATTACATCCATATCCGTATATAATTAATATTATATTATATATATATATAACCAAATCAAATCAAAGTAGATCTAGTCATATCCAGTCCCAAAGCTTCCAACACCATCCAGTCCCAAACAAACACAGCATCTGCCATGGCCGTGTCCGGCCGTGTCCGCCTGGCGTAGGTAGACATGCACACAGGCTTGCGGTGGAGAGGACGGTGTCCAGGATGGCCTGCAGTCATCGATTCCAAGTTGAAATTATGGTTGTGAAATGTTGTGAACCATTGTGAACCATCATGAAATATCATTAAATGGTATTTGTATATGGATTTCTATGGATTTTTAAGCGCTAGTTGTTGATTGAAATGCCATGACACTAAAAGGCACAATCTTTCACGCCTCCGGTTTTGATCTGCGTCAGCTGAAACTGTTGTTGCTTCACGTGGAGCTGCGCGTGTTTCAACGCCATCGGTGGTCACAATTTCCATGCTGAAAGAACCAGAGCCGTTCCTGGCGAAGAAGCCATAAAAATGTGCTGAAGATTGTGAAAAACCATCGGTCCTGCTGTTCATGTTCAACTCCAGATAAAATAAAACAAGGATTTATGGATGTTCATCCCTCAAATTTGTGGAAATTGTGGAAAAATCATGGGTTTTGATACACCCCCACTGTGTGATACTGATGATGACCAGGATGAATTTCAACGACAGCTTCAAACACCTACCACTTATTATTCATTAACATGCATGTTCATTTGTATATGAGTCATAATCAATATCATCGTCATCTTCACTCATCAAATATCAAAAATGTATAACAATGTTTATTATTTTTCTTTTTCTCCTCCTTCTTCTTCTTCTTCTTCTTTTTCTTCTTTTTCTTCGTCGTCTTCGTCTTCGTCTTCTTCTTGTTCTTGTTCTTCTTCTTCTTCTTCTTGTTCTTCTTCTTCTTCTTCTTCGTCTTCTCATTATTCTTCTTCGTCTTCTTCTTCTTCTCCTCTTCGTCTTCGTCTTCTGTTTCTTCGCTGTCTCTATCTGCCTTATTGTAACATACTGAGGCTTACTGAGACCAGTTCTTGAAATTTGCTGCGTTCTTTTCAACTTGTTGCAGCTGAGCTTCTCTTGCCCATTTTCACCCTCGGCAGCCGAACTTGCTGCTGCGCAAACTTTAACACATCCAGAGCCAGTGAGAAGCCGGAACAAGGCGTTGCGGCACGGTTGACAAATCAGTGGAAAGTTCAGCATCAACACCTTGGATCAGGAACCATTGTACGATATTTCGATATATTTCGGCCAGAAAAGCTGTGTTGATCGAACTGCGGTTCGAAGGGCAAGCAAAACCAAGCAAGGGCATGGGTTCACTATGGTTCACTTCAAAATTGACACCTCACCTCAGACTGATATATACATAACACATGCGCAAGCGCACTCTGTTGCTTTATACACACTCCGTGTACTGCGCTGCTTCACACATTCTGCACCGTACTTGCTACCCACGAGTTACAAAGTCAGGAAGATTTGAACAAAAAACTGTTCAGTCAAAGTGTTTCTCACCAGTCTAGTAAAAATTCCACAGAAAGTGTGTCTCAAGCTTGTTGGACAAAGGATGACAAAGGTAGGTATATGTAGGTACCATTACGGAAGTGACCATTCATATGGTATTACGGATTTGGTGATCCTCGAGGCGGCCTTGAATATGCTGTGCAGCGTGTCAAGGCGTGTCTAAGCCCCTGGCCAGACTCAAAGCGGTGCGTGCAACCGTGATGAGACTATCCTTGGGCAGGGGCACGACACCATCACTTCAACTTCCCACCTTCAGTGAATTCATTCCTGCTAGGTACGTGTGAACCACACGTGTTTGGAGCGCAACCCTTGGAAACAAGAAAGCCATAGTTTCTATAAATATATGTTTCTATAGAGACTTCCCATTCAACAAATGCTACCTCAGGAGCTTGAAACAATACAACTTGAAGTCTAGTTGCGGAGGCAACTTCTCACACTCAACATCACAACCAAGCTAAACGCCATTAAACGCCTAAATTATCCTAAATTGGTCGCCTTCTCTTCCAGTGCTTCATGAGATTTTGCTGGATCAAATCAGGCGGACAAGCATCATCTTGTGAAAAATTCAGCAGGACATTGCCGCAGGTGTAGCAGCCGGTGTACAAGTACCCACAAATACTCACGAAGAGGTAGATCATCTCGGTTGCAATTGGCAGTGCACATGCTTCCGCGGTGGCGAACAGAATCTGCAAGTACAGTAATAGACTTTGATAGTGGATCAGTGGATCGAATATGATCCAGCAGTATTCATTCCAACAGCGTCCAACACTGTTGAAGTCTGGAAAACCAGGTCCTTTCAAGTTCTCTCCATTTCGCGGGATCTCTGTAAGTGGTAAATCGTCCAAAACTGCATTCCAAGCAGCGGAGGTCAAAGTCAATGTCACCAAGATCACTCTTCTCATTCGATGCCGAGTAGGTCTTGCGAGCTCTTGATGAGTTGGTAGTGCATTGAAGTGACACCTCAATCGTCACCCAAAAGAAGCATGAATCATAACCTCACATGACTCAATATTAACTTTAACTCATATTCCTTCCACATTTCCCGAATCTGTTCTTTGCAAACAGCCTCCTAAACACCTTTAAAAGCCCTTCAAAAACGCAACACGTTCAGCAATTTCCCCAGTACTTGCAGCAATTTCCCACGATGGCCCAGTGGCAAGAACGACACACCGAAAGTGGGAAAGGCGTACAAGGCTTTTGCCTCAGCTGACTACGAACGGGCACCACTTAACAAATCACCCAAAAACATAGCCACACTAAACATCACTACAGGTCAGCCAAGATATAAGTTTGTCTGAAAATAGGATGCCGGATGCCCCAAACTCCAATGGTTAATCATCATGTTCCGGGGTATCCACCAGGTATCCACCAGGTATCCACCATTTCCAGACAAACCCGGCTGCCAGTCAAGATATGTCAAGATCAAGTCGCCCAATCCTCTGGCCACAGATGATAGCTTGGCGTCACCTGGCGGCAGCTTCGCTTTTTGTTAGGGGGGGATGTCATGCTGCCATGCCAGCTTTGGAGATCTTAGGATCTTAGGCCAGCCTCCACAGCGCGATTGGTATGATCTGGCATCTGCACTTGTACCTCGGCAAATGTTTTTTAAATTACATGGATCAATTAATGGGCTTTGCCAAATTTGCCTGGAAACATAGAAAATACCCGAGAATTCCAATGATTCCAGTGCTTATCCCGGATGAAACTGGAAATTCTGTGGTATCCCCTATGATTAGACAAACCCATATCGATTGCGGCTTTAGCCCAAGACATTTCAACAGATTGACTCGGCTACCGGCTACAGAGCCGACAGTCCCAAGCCTGGTGTTCCTTTCCGAAGGACTCAAATGCACGGATTCCCACCACACAGCCCACCACCACCACCTCAGACGCAGCACTTAGCAATACTTAGCACAACCAGAGTGAGCCTGGCCTTTTTTTTTGTTTGAAAATGTCGCCTGGCGTGTGGATTGTCTGAATCCTCAATCCCATAGGATCCATGTATGCTATATATATGGTAACATTTACCATCAATATACCCCCAATGTTAGCATATATACCATACATGGATCCTATGGGAATATATTCAGTATGAAGTTCAACACCAGCAACACTGACACTAGTCTGAGATGATCTGAGATGTGAACACTGGCAACACTTGCGAAGCACATGAAGCTCAAAGCAGAGAGATTGCCTTGGCCCAGTCGTGGACAGTGTCCCCAATGTCCCCAGTCGTGGCAGGATACTTCTGGAGATCACTTCAGCTAGGCCCAGCTAGGCTGCTCTTGTAGCACATTGGAGATAGGAGCAATGCTGCGATGCAAACCACCTGAGCTGTGTGGCTATGTTCAAATGCAAGACTGTTTCGTGGGCTCTTGAAACAGGATGTATTTACGTAGGCAACCATACATTTGTATACATTCTGTCTGTTTGATGCTTTTTACAGCCAGCATATTTGGTGTGCTCCTGGCTAGTGATTTGGAGGCTACGGGAGGAACAGCAATGAGCCGCTTCCAAAGGATTTCATGCTCATTTTTTTCTGGTATTCAGCGAGCTTTCCTCAAACTGAATGATTTCCTCGCATGGTAGAGTTCGCCAGAAAGTGTTTGCAGTTCCGAGCGTTGAACAATGCGACGAATGGTGTCAGGATCATGTTGATGCAAACTCGGCCTCATTGATTCACTGCACTTCGCACGGGTAGAGCAGAAAAATTGACCACCATGCGAATAGTCGAACACAGAACTAAAAATATGGAATTGCACAGACCACCGGTGGTTGCCCATCTTTTCACGCCATCAAAAGTCCGTGGTCCTTTGGTTGCTGAACCGCTGCCAAAAAAGAACAGACCTCTACTGGAAAAGTTGAGCACCAGGCACAATGAGTTCTGCCACTGGCACCTAGGTTATGTGGACGGGTTAGCGGATCAATTGTTTGAGGTCATTGCACAGATCTGTACGGAATGCTACCATGTGCCAAAAATGTCATGAGATTTCTGGAGGGGCCAAGCACGACATGATTTGAGTTCCGAAACAATTCACGCACACCTTTCTTAGAGGCACAATGTATGAAGACATATGGGGTCCCATATGCAGACATGGATACACATCTAAGACATCTCAGCCACAGTCAATGTCCACTGGTTTTGCTGGGGTGGGGCTGTCAGTCTCCCACCATCAGATCCGTCAGCAGGACGAAGTATGCAATCTTGGTGAGCCAACAGATGAGGAAGACGAGAGCCTTGGATGTCGAAGTCCACGTGACGAGCTGCTGGAAATCTCCAAGGGAAGCCCGGAGGGAATCAATGAACCCATGACGGATCCATGGTGCTGCCATATATGGTAACATGGATCCCATCAATATACCCCCAATGTTAGTATATATACCAGCACCATGGATCCTATGGGGAATATCAATCATCAATGATCAGTATTACTTTTGCCAAAGTACAGTGCAGGCAGCTCCTTTTCCGCTTGATCACACGAAACTAAAGCTAGGGATTGGAGGTTCTGAAGCAATGCCGGGGTAGGTTTTGAAACTGAGGTTCACACAATTGTTGCCTGGCTATCAGGGTACATAATGGAAATTAATGGAAACAACTTGAGAGACAAAGCTGAATGGTAAGGGTTTGAGGTGGGGTGGACAAAAGGTAGGAATCTGGTTTTGGAATGGTCACGAAGAGCCGCGGCAAGCGCACGCATTTTGTTCACAACTACATTCAATATATGTCATGAACAGAGCCTGGCATTCGAGTTCCAGCATGTTCCAGCCTTTATCTGAACGAAATCTGCCCCAGGCAAAAAAATCGAAAGAATCGAAAGGGGCTTGGTGATATTGTGGTGATATGGCTATGGGTCAATACCTATAGATACATTTTTAGTGGGATGAACATCCATAAATCCCAGCACTTTTGGGGTTCACCAGGGGTACAAGGTTTTGACCCATAGCCATATTGTGGTGATAAGGGGATTGGTAGAAATTGGTCGGGAGATGTCAGGATTGCCTTCCGGCTCATTTCTCCATAGGCAGCATGGCCGACCAGTTCAAAGCTGTCACGGCCTGCACTGGTCGATCCAAATTGGAGTTGACCAGAAATGGTGATTTCCATGGGATTTATGGTTAGCTAAGTAGCTAAGTTGATTCAGAATTCACTTAATTCACATCAGTGGGGGTTGTTGTAGACATGAATATATCATAATATGTTCAACATTTTCCAACACTGCCCAACTACTTAATTAATGGGGATTACAAAACAACTTGTGACTGGGCGCGCACCACCTTGTACAGGTATCATGGTGCTATCACAAACCCCCCAGGATTGAAAGCTTGCCAGACACTGGTCTTGTATGGTGGTAGGTGCATGATCCCCGCACAAACACTGAGTAGGGCATATGACTGGACCTAGACTGTATACTAGGACCTAGACTCTTATTCTTCCTTCTCTTATCTTCATTAAGCTTCAAGAATGATGGAAACCTCCTGCCATGGTGCCCAGGTCCAGGTGACATCAGGTGACATCAGGTGACATCAGGTGATCAACGGTGAGGAGCCGGCCAGTGGCTCTTGCGCAGTCGACCAACATGGACAGTGTCCACGCCTTGGTCTCTCAACAGCAGTGCAACGAGTTGGGGCGTCGCTGATTGCATCGCTGTGCTTCGGACACTCCCAACTGCAGAGAGTAAAAGGCATGCAGTGCCCAAGACCAAGCCACACCTTGGAGAGTCTCAAAGCTTCACCATGAGTCAAGAGTCTACCCGACTGCTAAATGCATCTACAAACTGCCCCTGCTGGAGACAGCCATAGTTTACCCACTTCTGCTAGTGTGGATACTGGCTCGAGCATACACAAGGCTTTTGTCGGCGCCACCGAGCACGCAACTGACTCATTGCAAAAGGAAGCGACAGCACTCCACCACCTGAACGAGAATTCAGGATTCCAAGTGCTGTTCAGTTTCTGTACAGCAAACTGGAACACCAGCGACTTTTCAGTGAGATGAGAGTGGCTGGAAGAGATTCTTGTCTTGCTTCTCGCGCTTGTCAGCAAATCAGTTGGAAATTGGTGGCAGGTAACAGCGACAAGAGAATATCTGACTCGTTTCCTGCGAATTTCCTGCGAATACAGACAAATACATCTATACAGATACTGGTATACCGGTAAGAGATTGTAAGAGGCTGTCCGCAAAACAGTGACAGCGTCTGCATCAAGGTGTGGCATCGAGGCTTTGCCGATCTGCTGACTAGTTCCCTGTAAGGATCCGACCAACCATGGTTGCAACCTGAGGTAACAAATTCACACAGGCACATTGTGAGCACAAGCCTCCCAAATAGGAGTTCCATCACTCACACGGAATCAATGGAATTCATGCTTGCTGTATTTTACTATACCTTTTCTTCACATGCTAGGTATGAAGAGGACCAAAATCAGGACTTCTGAAGAATTACCGTCATTACGATCCACTAATCCATGAAGGACTAAAAAAGAATATAGGACCGAACTATGATCCGTACCTCGTCATGTTGATCCTCACCTCACAGTCGCAGATCAATTCTCAGCTCTGGACCAATGAGAAGGTCGCAGAAGGAGTTGCGATATTGCGCCTGCCACATGGTCCACAGCTGCTTGGGGAAGTTGACCTTTCCTGCTAGATTCGCTAGGTGTTATCCTGGGAACTACGTTGCATCAATCCAGGCTCAAAAAGCATAGAACCAAGAAAACATGTCCCAGTACAGTATGTCCCAGCAAAAAATGGGGAAAGGGGGAAACTAGGACAAGAGAGGTTGGAGGTTGGTTGGGAGGTTGTTATGTTTTTGTTCAATATTGTAAATCTAAATGTTTGACTGTTTCTTTTTTATTATCTTGCTAAATGTTTTGTTGAGGTTGTTGTGATAATGTTTGGTTTGGATGAGGGTAGGTTTTGTTGAGGGTGTTTTGGCTGTTATGGTTTTTCGGTTTATGTTCAATGTTTGTTCCTTACCTTCGATGTTTTATGTGTTGTATGTTCTGGGGATTTTCTGTCCCTAACTTTTCTGGGGTTTTTCTGTTTGAATGTGGTTAGGATTTGTTGAGGTTATTGTGATTTAACCATCTGGATATGAGGGAAATGTTGCGTTAAGGTAGTCTATGATTTCTTGGTGTTTTATTCGTTTCATTTCTTCATCAGTTTTCTTTTGTTGTTCTATTTGTTTTGGGTCAGGTTTGTTCAGGTGTTTCTTATGTCGTTGGGTTCTTTTGTGTCTTGACATTTTGTTTCTTGAAATGTCAATCTTACAAATGGGACATTCAGCCTTTTCTTTCTGTTTCTCAAGTTTTTGTCCTTTGTATTGTTCATAGCGTTCCCGCTCTTTTTGTCGCAATTCTTCTCTATGGTTTTCTCTATAATGCTGTTTATATACTCACAACATTTTTTACATAATGCCTTTCCATTAGCAAAGTTTTCTAGAGTTTGCGTCTTTTTACATTTTGAACATTTCTTATCTTGATTTTCACTCATTAAAGTATTATGGGACTATTTCTTTATATGGGTTTCTGGGTCATAAGGATTACTTCATAATATATTTTGTTAAGATATTATGAATTAATCATTTAAGCTTTCCAGTTTCCTATTCCATCCCACCAGTTTTCAATCACTCTCATTTGTGTTAAGCACGGTTTGTTTGTATCGTTTAGTTCATCCATCGCTATTGATAAAAGAGTTATATTATATAATAATCATCGCGTTGAATTCACCATCGCGGTTAAGTTCCTTACCACAGTCAATGATTACTTTTTTATCAGTTAAGTTGTCATGCATCTTTTTCATAATGTCAAATCTTACGAACGAATATATTATCATTCCATTTACTCCTTCATTATCTTTCATCCTATCAATTTCGTTCTTCCAATTTTTTTTTCCTTCCTCGTCATCGGGTGAAGGCATAGGATGACACCGTACAAAGTCTCTAATCTCTTCATGTTCTTTTTCTATTGTTTTTCTTTCCCAATCATCATTTTCGCTTTCACTACCAAAGTCAGCATATAAACCGATATTACCTGTATCTATAACCTCAATTTTTGCTCTACTCATTTTCTCTTATTATATATAGGTCTTATTTTTTTAAGTAATTTTGGGATCTCTTTCAGTTTTTGGGTTTTCTGTTGTCGTGTATCCACTGTAATCTTTTCATTCGTTGCGTTTCACTACTATCACTTTCATATTTTTCATCTTCAGGTTCTTCTTGTTTATCTTCATTTCTTACTTCTTGTATCATCCGTCTTATTTTGTCCATACCGTGTTCTTTGTCAAACCCTTCCATTACATTTCTCACTTTTTCCAAACCGATATGTATTTCAATCTCTTCGTCTGTCATCTTTCTAAATTGTTCTTTATATGCTTCATCATACTCTTCTTCGTCTTCATCTTCAAAGTTCATAAACATTTCCATTCGTTGTTTTTCCATTTCCAAAAGTTTGTTTTCCATTTGTTGGAATTTCATATGTTTCTTGCCACACTTTCCACAAACATTCACGAAGGTTTTTAACAAATAATTCCAACTAGTTTTTTTGTAATCACCATTGTTTAAGGCGATACACTCGCTCATAATACGACATCCACAGTCAAATTTAGTCATCTTATTTGCTCTTACTATATATAGGTATTTTTTCTTTAAGTATATTGTTTATTGCTGATAATTTTGAAAATCTAATATTATAATATAACATTAGTTGTGAGATGTAAAGCATAGATACTCAAAACGGTTCACTCTATCCAGGCTCACATCCGCATGGCTTTTTCTTCCCAAACTCTTCGTGCGGTCTCAACCTGCTCCTCGCAGGATAGT
>Ga0126342_10002645_pt1 | contig 28334 bp, 30 predicted proteins | sample Cyp1metagenome_FD_92528 | JGI IMG/M metagenome (GOLD analysis project Ga0126342, IMG submission 92528) | Coral microbial communities from Lord Howe Island, Old Settlement Bay, Australia - Cyphastrea 1 metagenome | ecosystem: Host-associated > Invertebrates > Cnidaria > Coral ... | reverse complement strand
TGAAATGGCCAATGGGACCTGTGCATCCTAATTGCTGCTCAAGTAGCAAATATAGAAAGCGCATATATATATTTCTTAAGGACAACCCTAGATGCTTAGAAGCTATCATTACGAAACTCTACAATATAAATATAAATATAAATATAAATATAAATAAATACATATATATATATATATAAATCCCAGAATAATATATATATATACTGTATACAATGTAAATATAACCTAATATAATATAATATAATATGATATAATATAATATAATATAATGTATTTGAATCATGCAAGTCCCCAAGTCCTTGATCACACAGCTTGAAGGCGTGATCCACGATTCTCCCACAACCTCGGTCCGTGCGAACCTCTGACTCAGCGTACTACTCACATTACTCATACAGCAAGCAGCAATGTTCTTCATTGTTCTTCCCTGAAATTCGGGTGCTGGCGTTTGTGCAGTTGGTGTAGCCAGGGCCGGAAACGCATTGGATAGCGAGTTGAATCTGCAATGCAACGGATTTGCATTGTGCAAACTTGGAACATTTCTCTCCCGCATGATGTCAATCCTTTGCACGCTCTCCAGAACCAGCAAGGACCCATGCCTCCACTGTCCAATTCCGGAAGCGACAATCATTGGAGACGGGTGCTTCCCAACTAAGTCGGAAGGACCTAAGTTTTCTGCGTCTTTCATAGAGTCTTGCAGAAAGCCAACAAAGCAGTTTCCATACATCCTGTTCATCCCGGGTTTGAAACTGCCTAGCGGTCTCAATGACTTGTAACTATGACTAAAAGTTTGACATTGTTCGACAGTACCCTGAACCACGTTGGTATACTTTGGTGATGTTACATCATTGCTTCTAAACAGACTCAAGCCATACATCCGAGGCAGCGGCTGATGATCAATGTCATAGACAACAAAATTAGTTGGTGTCAACGTTGGCACTGGCACCAAAGTCCTTGCCAGGTCAAAGACATGCAATTGAAACATTATGATATCACATATACATGATGATATATATTGTAGTCAATATACTTCAATAAATTGAAACAATATCGCATGATATAATGTCTGTATATATATAATTCATATCATTCGTTTAAATTTAAATGACATGTAAGGTGCACAGGTACTGTATGCAGATGCGTGCACTGCATGATGCATCTGGTTGCATGCATATGGCATGTATGTCTTTCTTCATGTCCTTGGCAGCGCATTGGATGGCAAATAGTAAATGGGACTGTCAAGGTATTCGGCACCTCAATGCAAAGACAAGATCATAATTCTCTGCTGTCTTGGTGTCGCTTGGCTCAGTACGTTCTCTTGATCCTCCCCAAGGGTCATAGATAGACGTATAGGTTTCACCTCGAATCCCGAATCGTCGGCATGGCTTGATTGTCTCAGTTGCCAGTCTTGCATAGTCTTGCACATTGCAGACTTTTGCTCTGGAAAGAGCGCGTTGACCCATCGGTTCCCGAAGGGCTCCCTAAGGGTTCCCTAAGGGTTCCCTAAGCTCACTGCAAGCTTCTTTCACCCGGACTTCATACTCTGTGTTGCTTCGAAGATGGGCCTGCAGGGGAAAATGTTCTGCAACTGAGACAGTAAGCATAATACCTCGGTAATACCTGCTCTCCCAGGCTCTCCCATCTGTGAAGCCCCGAATCGATCTGCCTCTTCACCCAGATAGCCAGCATGTAGCATTGTAATGGTGCAGCCTTGGCAGCCAAGATTGCAGAAAGATGCAGTGGCAACCATCAACCGACGCGGTGTAAAGTCTGAGCAGCCCAGACTGGTCACACTTCTATCCTGGCGTCCGCATTCAATTGCTTCTCGCCACTCACCACCTTATAGCAGAAACAGCGCCGGAATTGCGATTAGTTGTGTGCCTCAAGATGTGCACTCATTATGCTCAGATTATGCTCTGTAGTTTCACAGCTTTGATGTCCCGGTCCAAACCTGTGTAGTTGGCGTCCCGGATCTCCACAAGCCACTTCATGTACAAACAGTCCTGGCAGCTCAGCTGATTTAGATTCTGCACCTGTACAGTGTACAATATGAACTATGCAGGCTTAACATCAAGTGACCACTTCCAGAGAGCTGAACACATCAATGTCCTTTGGATCACCAGCCGACCATTGCAGGCTAAAGCTGTATGGCCCTGGCTGCCCTCCGTAAAGACCTAAAAGGGGCAAAGTTATTGCTGGAAAAGCGCATGGGTAGAAGTCCAAGACAGGCAAAGGTTTGGCAATTGATGTTCCATGATGTTTCAAGGTCACGACCGAAGGGAGTGAGGGCGGCTACTGGGATTTCTGTCTCAGCCTGGAAAGAAAAAGCACGGGTGCATTGGCTGCATGTCATCAGAGTGCACCTTCATGCAACAACTTCGGCAACACCTTCGGCTCATTTTTTATTTCAGTGTATTTCGGTCGCCAGCTGCACCAAATGCCCATCCTAATTCCCAACTATTGCACAGGATAGAGGACACACAGTGTTTGTGTCATACAGTCGGCTTCACCCAGGTAATCTTTCTCAAGCACTGTGTGAAGAAGGAAAATGACACAGGCTCTCAAGGCACTGTATGGCAGTGCAAACAATGCCTCACAATATGGCAATCTCAGACGCAGAAGAGACACTATTGTCTCAAGATTGAGGGTGAATAGGTGAATAGGCCAATAGTACCCAACTTCGAACGCGACGTACATCAGAGAGGGTCATGGTCAAGTACGGATCTGATGCAAAGGGCTGCAAAACACAAAGAAAAGAAAAATCAGAGTCTACAGTCTACAGCATCCTACCCTTAAACAAAACTGGCTCAGTGGTAAGAACTAACTAGACAATGACCAGCACAATCCATGACTTGCCTGGATGCAGAATCTTGGCATCCCACCAGACTTCTTGATATCCTGAAGCTCGTAGTCGCTCTCGAATCCAAGCTCCGTGATTGGGCAAAGACAGGTTCAACAAAAGCACGAAGCGAGGAGCACAAGCACGTTCGATTGATAGCCATTCCAGGAGCCAACCATCAGCAGCAGAACCATCTGAATCCCAGAAGACCAAGTCAATCCCTTTCAACCCTTCACAAACAGCTTCAATTGCACCATATTGATAGGTGCACTTCTCCGGGCAGTCAACAGTCCATACCGTGGTGCATTTTTGACATCCCGTTGCATTGGACCGGAATTGGGCAGACAAAATCCACGCTTTCTGCCGGCCCTGAAGGCCCTGAAGGTCCTGACGAAGCCGCGAGGCCACAGCGTACAACGTGGTTGTTGAGGCCTTCACACGACGAGGCTGCCAGGCTTTCAGAGCCCTCCGAGCCGCACGCGCTCGAGCGAAATCCAAATCCTCAAAGCCAACCAGAACAGACAACTCCGTCGACTTCGTCGACATAGTCGACTCAAGAACCGAGTCAAGTCCAAATCCAACTTCGAACGAGTCAGAGGACTCGGACGAAACATAGCTGTCCCCCAAACCCTCAGTTGCTCCAGCATCCCTTTCAGTCATTGCAGCAAGAGCTGTGGCGCCACTGCATCCAGATCCCAGAAAGACGTCAAGAACTCGTTCGACACGTCCAACCTGTACAGCGCAGAACAGAAGTCTGCCAATCGGGGCACCCTCACCTGCAAAATAGGCCGATTTGCTGCAAGGACCTTCTGGCTTCATCAAAGCAGGCTGTCTCATGCAAATGTCAAGATTGGTTTTCATCTTGTCAATATCTACGGGAAAAGAAGGCATGCGAGGCTGCAGCCACCTTGTGCAGCAAAGATCAAATGTGAGGCCATCGTACCAGCAATTTGGGTCACTTGGGTCACCAGGCGGATTGGCACAACAACGGGCCGGAGTCAAAGACTCAGAGTTTGGCCAACAAAAATGCTTGTGGGCTTCAGGACCTCCTACAGCACATGACATGTCCAAACAAACTGAAAAAGGCCAAAGCTCAAAAAAAAGCCCAGCGTTGGCCAACATTTTTTAAGAGTGTGGAAAAGAAAAACCATTATATAAGGAGGAACTCAGGACCACTACCTGGTGCCCTGACGTGACAGGCAGCTGGGTACAACACAACTCAAGTTCAGTCCTTGAATGCTCCTGACTCTCTGAAGCAGAAGAAACAGAGGCAGCCACACACACGGACAGCAAGTGAAGGTGACATTGAGTCTGGATGGAAAACAATGTCCCCTCTTCACGCACATCGCAAAGCGAATGACGATTTACGTGCAACTTGGCAAATCAAGAGCTTGCAAAGAGCAAAAGACGTCTTATCACTGCTGTCTTGCTAGCTTCCACGGGAATGTCTGAGCACTCTAGCTCTCTCAACAGTGTCAGTGTGTGTCTCTCCTGCTTCCTAGTTTGTCCAAACGTCCTTCTATTCTGGGTTTCGCAGACATTAGGTGCCTGATTCTGAAGAAAAATATCTCGACGATGCTTGGTCCAAAAAAGATAAGGAAAGCAACAAGCAGCTTGCTATCAGTTGGAGTTTGAGCTCCGGCCCAGTCAATGAAACACCGGGGGAAATGATCTGTCAGGTCTGAGTTTATTGGTTTGGGTGGTTGAAGAGCAAAAAAACACTTGCAATTCTACAATACTTCTTGCGTGCTTCTCAAATACTTCTCTGTGAAATCAGATTCTACAACTCTACATTGATTCTACATGTTCGTGTCCCACAGTTAAACAATGCCTTACACAACAGTTGCAGGCCATGTCACCAGTGTGACAGCTGTGGCCACTGAATCCACACAGCCTTGGACAGGTTAACCTCGCCTGCCGGTTGGGGAGGTCTTCGCTAAAGTCACTGTCGAGGGCAAAGGTGTAGCCCACATAGCAAGTCTCCTGCACCTGCGACTCAATCAACTGGCTCGTCTGGCTCAATGATTTGTAGCATCAAGTACCCTGCCCATTCGATACTGTAGCTGTGTCGACTAGTAACAGTTAGAGCTTTGTTTGAAGGCCAGCTTCCCTTTTTGCTTTCACTTTAGGACATGGTGAAGAAATCTGCAGGTGAAAGACGGGTCCAACTCCACCGCCAGAGGCCCTGAAAATCACCTGCCTTCGCATCATACAGGGAATGTTTCCGCAAACGGGGAACCACGCAACCTCAGCATCTAGAGCTGGCAACAGAAGGCACGGTCACGAGCAAAATATCTAATATTGGCCGCATTCTGTTGCTGAAAGCAGCAGCTTTTACTTTTTAAGTGGGGCCCCAGCGCATCCGATTCCTCGGGAAAACCTCCTGTTGGCACACAAATGAAGACTTGTAGAAATACTTAGAAGTACAAGACTTGGAAGTAACAGACATTGCGGCCAAAACTCACGAGGCATATCACAACCAATGCAGCTCCTCTTCTTTGCACTCTTCTCGTGGAACCCACAGTGAGTAATTGAGCTCCTTACACAGTGTGGCGTTGCGGAGCCTCTCAAGATAAAGGTCTCTTACCGAGAATTAAAATCTGGTGCAAAAACAATCCGACAAAATATGCAAAAATTGAGGTTCGGTTGCACTCAGTTGCACGAGCAGAAACTGTCTGCTCGCCAGCTCTCGACAAGCGCACCCGGCGCACCCGGCACTGAATGCCATCCCAGAATCAGTGTAGTTGGTCTCATTACTGAAGTTTGCGTCAGAAGTCCAGTTCTCCCGTACCTCAACAATGTAAATTTTGTTAAACTTTGCCACTTTGCACCCTTTCACGTTGTGCAACCAGTGAGTGCCAAAAGTGCTCAGATCCTGGCCTCGACACCCCAGCCTGTAAAGTAGCAGTCCTGATGAAATCAAAGGCATTCAAAGGCTTTCCGGACATTTGGTTGGCCGCTGGTGCAAAATACAAAGGTCAAACAAGCTGGAGACTGGGTTAGACACATTCGGTGCACCAGCGTCAAACTCCAGCAAGAAGGTGTAGGCCTGAGATGTGACCGAAGAGCTGGGGGGTAGAATCGGTAGGAGTTAGAAGTGGGCGAAGATTCGGCGAAGAGCCCAGCGGGTTGCAGTGGTTCTAGGCTCGAAGTTCAGGTGCAGACCGTCTCGTTACTGACAGTGAGATTCTCAGGCGGCTCAGCTGGCACCAGCGCGATGATTGTTGTCACCTCGGTTAGGCTGAGTCGTTGGCAATTGTCAAGCATGTAAGTGCATGATTACATGAATCAATTGAGACTGCAGCACTGCAGCATTTTTTGAGAGATACAAAATTATACAAATCGGTTTAGGCAAATATGCATGAGAGATCAATAAAGGAATGTCTTGCTCTCGGATCTCAGTTTGCAAGCATTTCGAAAGATGAGAGCCGTGCATTCATGTCCAGCATGGTGAAGTCACCATCAGCATTTGGGTCCGTGCAGCTTTCCTCCCAACAGATGTGAAAAATGTGCATTCCCAAACAAAAAACCGGTGTGATTCTATCGCTGCCTTCACTCGCACGGCGTATGTGGAATTTTGCTTTAACCTTGGGAAAAAAAAGATAGAGAAAGGAAAAAATAATCTCTGAAAACTGGGGCCATGGACGATCTGGGCAAATCGCCCGGTCGACAGTTTGGAGTGTCTCTGCCGGCAACGCACTTATGACGTACCTTGACCAAAACGCATTGAAGCTGTTTGAATTCAGCTAGAGCAGCTAGAGCCCATGCCACGCAGACTGGACATGCCTGTATCGTACATCCCACAAAGAGCAGTTGTACTGTCGACAATGCTGCCAAAGAGCCCACGTCTGAGGCGCGTCCAAGTACTCAACGAGTGGAGGTATTGCCCAGGAATACGGTTCAGGTGAGATCTGGAAGACTTCCATGACCTCAAGAATGTAAGAAGCCAAAAAAGAAGCAAAAATACTGAAAACTTCAAAAAACAAGCTGGGATGGAGGCAGGAAACTGCGACGCAAAGACACCAAGAAGTTGCGAAGACGGCAAAGCAAACAAGAGTGACGATGATTGTGCATTGTGCAAGGAGATCTTGGGCCCAAACCCACTCTTTGAAAATGCATTGCCCAGGAGCTCCCCCCTCAAACAAAAATCATCTCAGATCAAGCATGATTTGCTGAGTCGTGCTTATTGTTGCTCATGTTGCTCAGTCTTCTGTGGCTGCATCCCTCGAAAGCTTAAGTCCCGAACTGTCCAAGAGACGTCAAAGAAGAACGCAGTGACAGAGTCTTGGACCAGCTTCAAGTCCTCGTCCAAGTGCGTGTACAAAGTATATCCCTGACTGACATAGAATGTTTGACAAAGTTGTTTCTTCACTATCAAATGTACCAAGCCACTAAGCTTCTTTAGACATAGCTGAGTTTCTACGTCTTACCGCGTTGCAACGGTTCACAAGATTTCCCAGCACAGGCAGCGCAAGTGAGTCTCAAGATGTCTCAAGTTTCTAGATGTCTCTACGATTTCATGGATCTTTTAAGGCTGCAACCTCTGGCAAACCCGCTTGGATGGGCATGCGGGTGAAGAATCTGTCAGAGTAGCCCCAGTCGCTGTCGTAGATGTAGTTCGTACATCGTTCCCTGACTCGAACCTGAGACCAGCTCAAGCAGCTCAAGCAGCCAATTTTGAGTCCATGCTAAGGGAACTTGCTTGAAACTTCCACCCAGACTGCGCTGATCTTCATGCATGTCTGGTGCGATGTGGCCATAGGACTTGGCAAATCGTGCAACATTCAGCTCAGCATTTGAAGCTTGTTCAAGTATATTCAAGTGCATGGCCTGATATTCAGTGAAGCTTTGAAGCCCTGTGACGCTGCACGTGACCTGACACGTCCACCCTCGCCGAACCACATCTCAAATGACTCAAATGACACATCAATAGGCCGGAAAGACATTCTCACGGAACTGTAGCTGACTCTCACACTCCGTGAGATCTGCCCACTCCGACAACCTTGCATCTCCAAAATGCATCGTGCTCATATGTGGCTTCTAGATGCTTCTAGCAGAATCAATGCAAAAATGCGCTAAACCAATCTGAAACATGTCATGAGAGGCATGAGAAATGTCACAACATGTCAATCATCTCACTTCCGATTGTGGAGGACAGAAGTCAGCCAATCAAACCGCACTGGTTTATTCTCCGGCTTACAAGGTTTGGTGGTTGAAGCTTAACTACTGGGAAAACTCCAAGCAAGCACAAGATCAAGAGTGCTGGCGGCATTAAAAGCCTATGTACACAAGCCCTGCACTTCACTGTGCTGAAAACCAAAGTGTCACAAGTTGGCGAGTTCAACGTCTCAGCGCCTCATCGCCTCGCTCACAATTTGGCTTGTGGAAAGAGGCTGTTCACCGCCGCTTTGGCAACTTCTGCATCCTCTTGTGGCTTCACGCCAGACACACCGCAGGCACCAATGATTTTGCCGTGAGCAGGATCGATGATCGGCACTCCACCCTCCATCAAGACTCGTCCAGAGGTCAGCAACGCCGCGCGTTCGCCACCATTGGACTTCTCTCCGTTCACGGCAGCTTCCAAGAGCTTCGTTTCCTTAGCAGAATCTTGCAGTCAAGGCTGGTGGAACCAAGCCTGCACCATCCACACCCATAGCAAGCACGAGAAAACAGGCAATGGGATGAGCAAGGAGAAATGCGACACAAAAAAAACGCAAGACTTCACCCTGCAAACGAGTCTCCCGCGAAAAGAGGATAGCCGAGCGAGCCTTTTCAGTGGCAATCTCGGCGCCAATTGGCATGCACCCATCCTTGAGGGTTCAAATTTACGATTACAGAAAGCCATCACTTTTGCCACTTTCCCTAGAGGAAAACCAAGCTCAAATTTTGCAGTTTTTGCCAAAGGGCCATGCGCTGCAAGGCAATCAAGTTGCCACCAGCATCACAAATCGCAACGGTGACCTTCCAGCCTTCGAGGTGGCAAGCAAAGCAACAAAAATATACAAAATTGCATTAAATCATTAGGATTCATGAGGTGTTGTTTCAATATGTTTCAAGTGTGGTGTTTCAATGTCTGAAGTCTTTGCAAAGGTCCACCAAACAGGATGCGTGAATAGCCAGTGAAGATTGTTGTGTTTCTCAAGGCAGCCACGCTATTACCGTCCAAGATCTTCCAAGCATCCGTGCCTGACTTCTGAGCAGCAGCAATGCCTGCGCGGACTGCCTGCTCAGCACCGGTCAAAGTTACTGCTGAACTGGGAGCAATTGCCATGGCGGGTGGACTTTGGGACTTTGTGCAGAGCAGGGTGCTTGTCTATTCTACTTGAGCCACGAGGAGCGATTCACTCCGCCGAAATTCAACTTCTGTGTCGTCACTCATGCCATCCACACACGTAGCCACATATGCATGACGCAAACGATTCTGCATGGCATAGATCAATGTAGGGCATACGCTCTGTACCATTGAGGATTCCACGGATTCCCGATGTCTTGGAGCATCTGTGCCTGCATCACCGAGCACCACCATATCAGCTCCACGAAGAGTCTCTGGTTATAAATCCAGCAAGGGACAACAGCAATTGTCTTTGTCTTTCTTTGAACACCCTGCCTGCCAGGATGACCAAGTGCAGTCCAGACCAAGCCCCGGTTCAAAGGTGAAAGTCCTTGGATAAAACTTTTGCTACATCAGGTTAAACAAAAGCTGGTCAGAGGCATCTTGAAGCAACGAGCAAGATGGATAGATGTGTTTCCAGTTCTTTAGATTTGTTCGGTCTGGATTTCTGAACCTTTTTTCCTACCCTGCGATGAAAAAGATCACCGAAACAATCGACAAGATGGATGGGCTAGATGGATGCTGAAATTAAACAAAAAAAGGTCGAACAAAGGGGGGAAATGGAGGGGAAAAACATGGATGACCGCTAAACACAAAGAGGTACAAAATAGATCGAAAGGACATTCAACATAAATGCAGGCGGAGACAGCATCAGGGTTACATTGACGGGTACGTGGGAACTAGGAAGAATAAATAAACTAATTAAATTAGTCAATTAATTAAATAAACGTGTGTATATATATATACACATATATCTAATATATATATATTATGAAACTGGTAGCGGCCCTCCAAGTTCGCTGAGCTTTCCTCCACCAATCACAATGCTGCAAGGCAGCAAGCTGAAACCCCTTTTCCTCCAACTGTTGCACACGGCGCTCAAAGTCTGCCTGACTCAATCTGAATTCCACGAGGCACCGCTGTGGAAATTCCGATGGCGCAAGCACGCCCACCCACCTACATGCTCCCTGAGCCCCGGCTGCAAACGAAATGATGGAAGGTGAGCGCAATGTTCATTGTGAATTGGCACTGGTTTCACATACCCAGAGAATCTTAAAATTCGCAATGTACCGCCAGTGGTCCGAAGAAACATAACTCCCAAGATATATCTCCAGAGACGACTTGGCTTTTCTCTGAAGTCATCGTTCCCTGTATGCTTCTGCATTCTGTCTTAACCACTGCCGTCTAGTGCGGGAATCAGAACGGGCTTTCAGAATTTGGCTTTCATCGTGCAACAGTATTTTCCCAAACGGAGGCATTCCCTTAACATCGTATGATCCATGGCTTTGGTGCGTGAGTCGGCTACCTGCGCTCCAGAAGGCATGAATTTAGAAGAGCAACTTGGGGGAGCTGCCCGGCTGATGAGATCGTAAAGGGATTTACAGTCTGTGGTTATAATGGCACTGTTGGACATCTGGTGGGGTGGAATCTTGATCATCATTCATGGGTGGTATGGCAGCGAATGCAGGTGGCAACTGCAGGAAAGTCTGACCAGTTTTCTTTCATGGGATGTTTACATTCATAAGCCATCCCCAGTACAAGCGTACCCATGACAGCATGTCTACCGCTCCGGCGAAAGACATCGCCTCAGCCGACACTGTGCTCACGGCGACTTTCTGAATCTTTTCCGAATGCCACACCGAAGGATTAACAGGACCGGTCCTATTGATACATATTGGTTCATGACAAGCCACGATCATCATTTCCTGATGAGAGCCTGGTTGTTTGTTTGATGAAAATGATGCGTCTGAGCAAGCCACAAACCTGAGCTCTTGCACTGGAATCGGCTGCATTTTTATTGTAACATCCGCATGATGCTTGGCTTCATGCAACGTCTTGTTCGCTTCCACCAATGTGGACACCTGGGCTCGATTGATCCTAGGTTGAAGCCATCAAGGCGGCTACACATGCCAGGACGGCTGTTGACGGCAGCATGCTGAAGCGACCCAATGACTGCTCTCAAGCTCTGTCGTTCATCTTCAGATACAGGGTCATCAGGTTTCATTCTTCGGTCTCTTGGAATGGAAATTGGGTGAATGTTGTTGATGTATTGTGTCTGGTTGATCCATATGGATTGGTCAGGTTGTTGGTCAATGCGAAGGCCTGTAAAAGTGAAGATACTTTTTTGCTGAGATCCAAAGGGAAACTTCTCTGAGAGTTGTTGGAGCTTCTGCTGAAAGAGTTTGCCATCGTCAACATGAATCCCTCTGATGCCTTCGGTGGCTCCGGTGGAGGGGTCCGGCAGCACAAAAGTGCATGGGTCGAAAGGACTTGGCACGAAATCGAGAGCTTCCAGGCCTCGCTTGAGTTCCATAAACGACAAATATGGTGCATCTACTCGGCCATATGCGCCCTTGAGTAACTGCAAAATTTCGGATGGTTTCAAGCAAAGCTTTTCTCGAAGCTCCGCTGTCCGTTCGATGCCAAGGATGCGATCTCCTTGTTCTCAGGCCGTCTTGATATCAAAGGACTCAATGTCCCATCCCCATTGAAGTGGCCCATTGGAGGATCAACATGCGTGACATTGTTGGACTATCATGAGGGATTTCATGGACAAGAGGGTCTTCATTTCTCAATACAACAAGTCATGCCTTTGGGACATGTTTGGTTCCATTAGGCTCTGGTTGATCAACACGTTTCCACGTCAAGATCCAGCGGCAGCGAAGAATGTTTTCTTCGGGAATTTGGTGTCTCAGGATCTTCGCTACTGTTTCTGTTGCTAGCCAGCTTTTAATTTCTTTCATTTTGGCTTGTTGGAACATCTTTCTTTCTTGTTCATCAAGCTGGGACATTTTCACTTCGCTTCTCTGTTTCTTGGCTGCTGAAACTAGAAAGGTCCTTTCATGAGGATCCTCTTCATGACGCCATTTGTTGATGTCTTGCTGATTGATACCAACCTCAAACCGCCACACTTGTTCATCACTTCAATGAAAACATTAATTTAAATCTTCAAACCAGTGGGAACTGTCAACCAGCAAACCCTCGACATCTTCTGGTGGCACCAGCGTGTTGATTGGTGCAGCTATGGTTTCGGCTCTTGGCGGGCTAAAACCACTCCGGTGGTTCAGGGTGATGCCCTATTGGGCTGTCAGCAGGTTGAGTGGATACCAACCTCTCATCGGGATCACTATTGATTTCGCTGGATTCTATTGCTGAAGGTCTTTCGGGGTTGATTGGGAGTGGATTGCTAGGTGGAATTGCATCTGGAACTGTCATTGGTGTGACATTATGGTATTGAACACCTCCATGTTGAGGGATTACTTGGGTGGGCATGCTGTTACTGGTTGATTGCATCTGTTGGGACCATTCTTCAACTGCTGACAACGGTCTGACATGCTCAGGTGCTGCTCTATAGCTAAAGGTGACCCAAATCACCTTGTCACTTTCCTGAACGATGACTTGCATGGGACCTTCCCATGGATCTGTTGCCTCCCCCCTTCGCTTCCAAAGCATCACCCATTCTGGTGCGGAGTACTGACCACAGGTTGGTCGACTATGGCTGTTCAAGGCTCTGCACAAAGTTTGATCGTTATCTACAGCAGCAAAGGCTCTTCTAGCCCTTTCGCGGCATTCAAGTTCAGCACGAAATCGCAAACCCTCGGCATGAGGTCTGAGTGCCATCTCATGGGCAGCTCGTTCTTCATCATTCATTACGGATGCAGGATTTCGAGTGCCTTTTCTAAACATAAGAATCTCAGGAGGATATCCCCTATGCCTACTCCATCGATTCTTAGTTGCTGTGGCTTGGGCAAGTGCTTGGGCCAACTGCGCATAGGAATTGACGCTCTCCTCGTGATCCATTTTTGACAACATCATTTGCAGGATTCCCCCATGCCCATGTCTCTCTACCCTAGAACTTTGCCAGTGGGCATCGGTGGCACAGGTTCGGCTTCAATTTTCAAACTTTTGAAGGAATTGTTCAAATTCCTCTGAGCAGAATTCTGTTGCCGCATCAAAAACAATCAAGCTAGGAGCGCCGGCCCATTGAAGCCATCCTTGCAAGAGTGCCTGGGTGGCACTAGTGGCTGGCCTGGAAACCGATCATACAGCCGTATGGTATAGTGTGGCCTGATCAATAAAGTGGTAGAAATGAAACTGGTCCCCCACCTCTCCAAAGTCCATTGGTTCATGAATGGCCGCTGGTCTTGCTACCTTTGCCTGTTGGGTCTCCTGGCACGTGGAACAGTGCATGTCTGGTATTGCGTGGAGGAAACTTTCTGGGCAACGCAACTGCCAGCAGAACTCAACTAGTTCGTGGGTTCCAGGGTGACCCAGATTTCGGTGTATTTTGATCAACCATGATTGCTCATCCGCTTTCAGCTTCAGAAACTTTGGCCCATGTTTGTGGGGCACCAGGTCAATGGCATGACGGTCCACACTGCTGGCATCAGGTGTCGTTTCATGTGTGGATGGGAGTCTTCTCCACTGTTAGGGATCTTCTGTTGGGGAGGATTATGTTCATTCTCTTCAGGTGGATTACTTGGTAGATTATTGGGTGGATTATGTTCATGAATATTTGAAGTTTGGGGATTGACTGTGGATGATGAAGACTGGCTCTCTGGCAGCATGGGCGCATTGGTCATTCGGACCCTCTTACTGGCTGGTTCTTGCAATTCTGGCGCCTCTGTCTGGCACTGCGGGGATTGTGGCATCGGCAGATGGTGACCCTGCCAGCTCTGGCAGTGGTTTGGCTTGCGCTAAGATCGTGAGGCTCACCCTTGCAGGCATGGACTTTCTTCGAAGTCCCTTTTGGGTCAGTTTCTCCCAGGGTTCCCAATCTGAATCTACTTGGACATCTTCAATTTTCGTACGGATGCATGCCATGCGTCGGAGTGGCGCTTCTCCCGGGAACATTGTTTTATTTGGTCCTACGTATCAATCAGTTCCACGACATGCGACCAAATGGCGCACCTGGTGATAGGGACACATGTCTTGAACATCCTGCAACAGCTGACCAGAATCTACAAGCCTAGTGCCTACCCTTGGAGCCAAACGATCGGCAAGGGCCATCACTATCTGCCAATTGATACCAGAAAATCGCCGCGCGATGGACTCTGACTCCATCTTCTGGGATAGATGTCGTTTCTCGGTGGGATGCTCGCTGTGGTTGGGCTCGGTCACAAATGCAGAAAACCCTTGAACATGCAATAACACTCTGGCAACCTGTCTTGCAAACTTGACAGGATACTGTTCCGTATATTTGGAAAGAGGGTTCGAAACAACGGTCTGTCTTCCAATCGGCCGACGCAGATGTGTTCCAGGACACAGGCGATCGCGTGCAGTCTGCACTGCGGATCTTCTGAAGTCGTGTGCACTTCAAGTCTTTTGCGGAGTGGCTCACCAGCTTGGGCTCAGTAAGACTTCCTACCTGACACATGTCAAAACGGCTGCAAAGCGTGTTATTGACAATTTCTTGCATTCCAGGAATCTTCTTCATGCGGGATCCGGATGGTTTCTCATGGTGAAAATGGCTCTGGCTGGCGACTTGGAACCTGTACAGAACAATTCCCAGGCTGATTTGCCACAAAATCTGTTGTCTCTTCAAAAAGATCTTTTCCCAAAGTTCAGGGCTTTTGCTCTCATTGTATTGATTCCATAAACACCAGGGAAAACACCCTCGACTGTACTATAAGTTCTTGGGTCGCAAGCATACCATTTGGGTGAACAATTTCTGTTGTCCGTGCTGAGTACTGAGATCCCCTTGAGCTAGTCCAAAACGACAAGCTTTCCCCTTTTGTTTGATGACTTGGTTTGTGAGCTCACTTTGATCATGGCACATAACATCCAGCAGGTCTAACCGAGCCTGATGCATATGTGGCAGTGGAATCTGTGAAAGGTCTTTCTCAAACTTCACTAGGCGATTCACTTGCTTTTGGAAAGAAGCAGTCTGAACATCTTGCGGTGGAAAAAATCAAAATCCCACTTATCCACGTGAACACCATGCAGTGTGCCTATACTGACTCGGAAGGCTCAGATTCTTGAGGTGGGCCAAGATCTCGTTCATGGTGCCCTCCATGTTGTGCATGCGGTGGCTGAGGTTCTGGTTCTCGTGGAACATGTGATTCACTTGATCCTGCAGGATAGCCACTGGTGCTGACTCCCATCATCTTGGGCATGGGGCCCCACTCCTCCTCGCTGTCTTCGTCCACCTCGGTCTTGACATGGTTCCATGACACTTCTGAGCCTGTGATTGGCTCCTGGGTCTTGGAGTTCTTCTTGTCTTTCTCCTCTTTGATCTCCTGGTCGAGCTTCTTTTCGACATACATGACATACTTCTGATGTGCCTCCTTGGTGCTCTTCTCGTATTGGCCGATGAACCACTCGGCCCACTTGTAGTCCGCAAAGGCCTCGGAGAACGGAACTCCCAGCTTGGCCTTCCCGAAGGCAATCTTCTCGGCTTCCAGTTCCTTGAGAGTCAACTTCTTGAACTGTGGACAGTCGGTCCTGGGCTTGGCTGTCCTCGGACTTGACACGAAGTTGAGTCAGGCGCTGGGAGAGTGACATGTTGAGACAACTCGGCAGCTGAGGACAACGAATCACTACGGCTCGAACTTGGACCACTGCTCTGGCTATGTACATCACGCGCTGACACAGTTGGCTCTGGACATTTCATGGCATCTTGATGACTACCTTTGGTGGGTGGACCTGAGACCTGCCTTGCACTTTCCTGCTCTTTACAACCCTCATCTACATACAGCTTGAGTGCTGATTTTGGCACCACCGGTGATGGATGACTGGTCCTCTCGTGCCAGGTGATCTGTGCTGATTCTTCGGACTGCCACAACTGATTCAGGTCCATAAGAAACATTTTTTCTGAGTCCGTTCAACTGGAATGGCCCTGTTGAGGCGTTTGCTCCACCTTGTTTCTTGATCAGTGTCGATCACGGCCTGAATCCCTTTCAAACGCACTGGAAATCAGAAATGGCGTGCTTCCCTCAATCACGACTATCCGGAAAAAATCATCACCCAGTGGCACCATGAGAGCATGCTTGCTCACGAACGTTTGCTGGCTTCCAAAACGGAATATCAGATTACGCGGCTGACGTTTCACACTTCCGCGCACCCATTCAGGCATTTGGCTCAAAAATTCAGGGACCTGACGACTACCTATGACAGTTTGAGAGGCGCCCAAATCAACAATTCCCACGGAACCTGCAGATGCAAACAGACTGATGCGATCAGATTCTGAATCTTCCTCAGTGCTTCGGGGCTCACTACGGCGAAGCTTCAGCTGATGCAACTGAAGGACACGATCGGCTGTGTCACTGTCGGATGCAGAGGTCTTAGAAGGCTGCTGGCTCCGGTGACAACTGAGGCTAGGCTTACAGATACCCCGCTTACCCATTGTCGTACCAACATTCAACTGAACTGCAAAACATCATTCATGACTTTTCGACTCCGATCTCTCATCAGTGGTGGTAAGATGAAACATCTCTTCCGGAACTTCGGATGCAGTCACAAACGAAGTAGGAGCAGTTGATGGTGCGGCCACAGATGATGAACTTCGTGACTGACACTCGTTCTTCCAATGACCCTTCTTCAGACAGATCCTACGGTCCTACAATACGAATTTGCAATTCGATTGGCAGGGGATCCTTTTCCTTCGCCCTCACCCTTGCCTTTCTTTCCAATTCCCTTCTCACCACGTTTCACAGAATCGCGCCTTTTCTGAGAGGCGCTTTCGCGCCTCCTGATACGAAGTGTAGAAACCGCTGAGCTCTGGATCATTCTGACCGGTCTCTGCCACAGCATCTACAAACTGCAACACCAAGTCGGCATCCTCATCGTCTTCGGCTGCCATGTCTCGAGAGTGCTGTCATCGAGATGTTCCTCTTGAGTCCACAAGGTTTCAGGCTCGCCCTCATAGTGTTCACCTCGTTCTTCAAGACTGAAAGCCGGTCATAGGTTTTGAGACGTTTGTCCCGTTTTGCTCCCACCATATCCTGGAAGAACCCTGATCCAATCATGCACACTGCCGCCTCAACCTTGGCCACCTCGAACTCGCCGCCCTTTTCGGCTCCAGAGTCCACAATGACTCTCTTCTTGTCATCACTCCCAAGGCGACTGCCCCGGAGTAGGATGTAGGCTTGGATCTCCTTCAGGTCAATCTTCTTGCTGATCAGCTCTATCCAAATGACATCACACCTTGACAAGTAAGAGTCACTCGTCTCATCAGCTCGCTGTTGGCCACGATACAAGGCTTTCTCCACTAATTCGAATTTCTTCTCAAGCGGGACAGCACCCCACTTACCTCCAACCAGTTCCACAATGCGTTGAATCCCCTTTGGGTCATTGATGATCATTTCCGATCGATGTAACTGCAGCTTCTGAAATTCGGTTCCCTTGCATCCTAGAACCAATCTTGTGGCGAGTTCTTGAACCCGATTGCATGGCCAAGCCGTCAACAGCAGCTCAACCTTGCTGGTCCAGATCTCTACGTTGTCAATGCCCAGGTCGAAGGTTGGCACCAAGATGCCAGTTGATTGGGGATATTGCCCCCTTCAGCCTCACCACCTACAGGCCCTGACATGTCGACTGGGCTCTGCTACCAGTATGAAACTGGTAGCTGGTAGCGGCCCTCCAAGCTCCCTGAGCTTTCCTCCACCAACCACGATGCTGCACGGCAGCAGGCCAAAACTCCTTTTCCTCCAACTCTCGCACACGGTGCACAAAGTCTGTCACGACTCGATCTGAGTTCCACAAGGCACAGCTGCGGAAATTCCGATGGCGCAAGCACGCCCACCCATCTATATGCGTCAAGATCTCATATGCTAACCTCCGCGCGGTGTTCTCTATTTACAACGTATTACTGCCCATAAAGTCTACATGATACCTCTAAAACACCCCACCCATCCCACAGGGGGGGCATGGGGGTAAGCTACACCCGGCATCACTCTATGACTCTATTTACAACGTGTTACTGCCAATAAAGTACCTTTATAGTAGGCATATACTAGCTACTGCCGAGATCTCATATGCTATGCATATGCTACTTATACACTATCTACATGGTACCTCTATAAATCCCGCTCGGGGGGCGTGGAGCATTGTAACCACGTAATTTTTGCCTTACGTGCTAGTGACATACTACCTAGCCCCCTCCCATCCCACAGAGGGGGTGGGGTGTTTAAACTATATCTTACATAGAGCCTCCTACATACAGCGCACATACAAAGTACATACAGGGCCATGACCATGACATGGGGGGTGAGGGGGTTGCTAAACTGGGCCACATATACAAGTTGAAAATTGGATAAACCAGTAATGCAGCACTAGCCCTGAACAACCTACTTCTTGTTGTGCTTAGGAATCAAAATCCAATCAACAAATCAGCCCACACAGATGTGGAATTGCCGAAGGGAGAAATTGCAGCTGCTTCAGCTTCGTTGAATTGCTACCATTGGAAGAATGGATGAAGAACGGATGACGAATGATGTGACACGATGAGACATGATGAGACAAAATCAAAGGCCCCAAAGGCCCGCACGCATTGTATGCAGTGAGCTCCACAAAGGTGAAGTTTGCTGGAACTTGCGCAGGTTCTGGCCAAGTTTGAATATAGTCTGGCCTTGGCCAATTTACATCGCTGGAACAGATCAGTTAAAGGACCGGATAAACCCCACAAGTCAACTTCTTCCAATAAACAGAAACAAAAGTTGAAGCGGGACGGGGAAGGAAGGAAAGACAAAGGAGGTGGTGGAGCATCGATAAGTTAAAAAAGTTGTGTGTGAAGAGTTGTGTGTGATTAAGTTGTGTGTTTGAAAGATGTGTGTAATAAAATTATGTGTAAATGATTGTGTGTGTGTGACCAAGTTGTGTGTGTGTGAAAGTTGTGTGTGTGACCAAGTTTCAAAGCCAACGCGACCAAAGTGAAAGCGAGCATGCAGTTTGGTGACAACTAGCCTCCCACTTGACGCAGCCTGAGCACATTGCACATTGCTTTGTACTCACGTCATCCCGCACCCCTGGCCAACGAGGTGACAGACGACATCGCGTCGGTCTGCATGGTACAGGAACACATGCACAGTGACGTACAACTAAACGGTGCAAGGTCAAAGCTACCACTGCCACAACCAAGATTGGAGAGCACCATGCTGCACTTTGGCTAAGAACCAGCCGCACACAATTGAGGAATAGACAGAGACAAACAAGAAAGCAACAGCTATTTCAAAGCCGACGCGGCCAAAGTGAAAGCGAGCATGCAGTTTGGCGGCAACTAGTATCCCACTTGACGCAGCCGGAACACATGGCACATTGCTCTGTGCTCGCGTCTTCTTTCACCCCCGGCCAACGAGGTGACAGACGACATCAGGTCGGCCTGCTTGGTACAGGAGCACACAGTAACACATGAGACGAACCAGAATTGACACACGAGGCACATGCGAATGCAGCAGGTCGTGTGATTTGAGGGCCTCCCACTGGGCGTTGTCTTGGCGTGTTGCAGATTTCTTCACGAGTCCCGACCATCGGCATGTGCCCGGCAAGGCGCATTAGCCCATTGCCATTGCCGTCATACTCGGTTGGAAACCGAGCGTTGGCCCCAAGCACACAAGACCGCGTCATCCCACACCCCCGGCCAACAATGTGACGGCCGACAATACGTCGGTCTGCGCGGTACGGGAACACCTGCACAGTGAGTGACGTACAACTAAACACTGTACGTTGGACCAAAGCGACCAGATATAGATACCACAGTGATGAAGTATCAATCGTGTGTTTCCGATCCGTCATGGACGCTTTCCACTTCAGCGTTGACCGTGAGCCACGAAAATGACACTGTTCAACTGTGTAGTCACTATCACCAAGCTTACCGCATTCTGTCGCAAGAAAGTACGTTAAATGGCTTGCACCAAGTTTCAGTCAAACATGCCAGAATGGCTTGCACAGGGTTTCTGTCAAACATGCCGAAAAGTACGTTAAACATTGCTTGCACCAAGTTTCAGTCAAACATCCCAGACTGGCTTGCACAACAGTTCTGTCACCGAGCTTCTGTGAAACATGCCAGAATGGCTTGCACAAAGTTTCTGTAAAACATGCCGAAAAGTACGCTAAACATGGCTTGCAACAAATTTCAGTCAAACATGCCAGAATGGCTTCAGTTTGCACAAACAACAACCGCTGCACATGTTTCTTCCCACGCTGGGTCAAGGCTTCACAGGCCATCGATGAAAGCCAGTTCTGTCATCAAGCTCCAGTTCTGTCATCAAGCTCCACGAAGGTCGACGTCTTCAAGCGCCACGCCTGTGCCACGTAACACGAAGTTCGATGTCGCCAAGTGCCACGCCTGCCAGGCAAAGTGCCACGGCGCCACGGGCGACTAATGGCGCCCAAGCGCGCCACCAGATCCACCCCAATGTCTTTAAGTGCCACACCTGCCACGCAAAACGAAGGTCGATGTCGCCAAGAGCCACACCTGCCACGCAGAACCGAAGGTCGAGGTCGCCAAGTACCACGCCCGCCACGCACAGTGCCGCGGCAAGACGGGGGCGACTAATGGCGCCCAAGCGCGCCACCAGATCCAACCCCGTGTCATAAGTGCCACGCCTGCCACGCAAGACGAAGGTTGAGGTCGCCAAGTGCCACCCCTGCCACGCAAAGTGCCGCAGCACAACGGGCGACTAACGGCGCCCAAGCGCGCCACCAGATCCAACCCAGTGTCATATGCGCCACGCCTGCCACGCAAAACGAAGGTTGATGTGAGCAAGTGCCACGCATGCCATGCAACACGAAGGTCGATGTCGCCAAGTGCCACGCCTGCCACACAAAGTGCCGCGGGCGCCACGGGCGACAAACGGCGCCCAAGCACGCCACCAGATCCAATCCAGTGTCATAAGTGCCACGCCTGCCACGGAAAACCCAAGGTCGAGGTCGCCAAGTGCCCCGCCTGCCACGCAAAGAGCGGCGGCGCCACGGGCGACAAACGGCGCCCAAGCGCGCCACCAGATCCAATCCAGTGTCATAAGTGCCACGCCTGCCACGCAAAACGAAGGTTGATTTGAGCAGCTCCATGCCTGCCACGCAACACGAAGGTCGATGTCGCCAAGTGCTACGCCTGCCACGGAAAGTGCCATGGCGCCGGCGCCCGGGCTGCCGCGGCGTCACGGGCGACCAAGGGGCTCCAAGCGCGCCACCAGAGCCAGCCCAGTGCCATAAGTGCCACGCAGGCCACACAAAACGAAGTGCCACACCTGCCACGCAAAACGACGGTAGATGTCGCCAAGTGCCACGCGCGCCACACAAATGGAAGGTCGATGTCGCCAAGTGTGTGACAAAGTTGCGTGTGAAAGATGGTGTGTGACAAAGTTGTGTGTGAAAGCTGGCGTGGGACAAAGTTGTGTGTGAAAATGGTGTGTGACAAAGTTGTGCGTGACAAAGTTGTGTGTGTGTGACAAAGTTGTGTGTGAAAGATGGTGTGTGACAAAGAGGTGTGTAACAAAGCTGTGTGCGAAAGATGGTGTGTGACACAGTGTGTGTGTGACAAAGTTGTGTGTGAAAAATGGCGTGTGACAAAGTTGTGTGTGAAAGATGGTGTGTGACAAAGTTGTGTGTGAAAGATAGTGTGTGTGACAAAGAAGCGGGTGACAAAGTTGTGTGTGTGTGACAGGGAGGCGGAGAGGGAGGAGGAGGAGGAGGAGAAGAGGAGGAGGAGGAGCAGGATACAGAATCAAGAACAAGAACCCCACACAAAGATGTGGGGAAAAAACACGATTCTTTCAGTCAAGTTGCAGAGTGGGATGAAGAAGTGTCAGTATGGGTAAGTTATCTCACGTGTTGATTTCGCACTGATGCAATGATTCAAATAATGAAATTCACTGAGGCCGGCTCCATTCCACCCAGGGACTGTCAGCCAAAGGATCTGTGCAGGTCTCCTGCATCCTGACCTCGGTGCTGTACTGCAAAGCACAAGAAATCCGCCGACCCCGGCGTCGCAAGGGGCAGAGCGTATGGAAGAAGAGTTTATGACAAAAGCCCTCCAAGAAATGTTTTCTACAACTAGTACTACAACGACGACGACGACGACTACTACTACTACGACTACCACTTTTACTTTTACTTTTACTACTACTACTACTACGACGACGACGACGACGACGACTACTACTACTACTACGACGACGACGACGACGACGACGACGACGACGACCACGACGACGACCACGACGACGACCACGACCACGACCACGACCACGACCACGACTACGACTACGACGACTACGACGACTACGACGACTACTACTACTAGGACGACGACGACAGCAACTACAAAAATAACAACACGAACACGAATAAGCAGGTGGAAACAGGTGGAAAAAGAATTTGGGAAAAGGTGAAAATGGTCTATGAAAATGTCTCCCTTCTTCTCTCTGCTTTCTTTCCTCAGGAAAGGGGTTCTGTTCCATCATGATTTGCTGGTTCCTCTTGGTTCCGGCTCGGGTTCCGGTGCTTGTCTCCCTTCTTCTCTCTTCTTTCTTTCCTCGGGAAAGAGGTTCTGTTCCATCATGATTTGCTGGTGTCTCCCTTCTTCTCTCTACTTTCTTTCTTCAGGAAAGGGGTTTTGTTCCATCATGATTTGCTGGTTCCTCTCGTTCCGGCTGGGGTTCCGGTGCTTGTCTCCCTTACTCTCTCTTCTTTGGTTCCGGTGCTTGTCTCCCTTCTTCTCTCTTCTTTCTTTTCTCAGGAAAAGGGTTTTGTTCCATGGGCTTGTGCTGGCGCTGTTGTTCTCAAGAGAAAACAGCTTGTACCAGTTTTGGACTCGTCTGAAAATTAAGGACCTCCACTCACCACTCTGTGTGGATTCCTGGATGCGTCGGGGCGTTGCCTCGTATTTGCACGGTTGAAGTAATGAAGGAGTAAAACAGAAGACAGGAGTGTGCCAGACAGTTCCATGAATTTTGAATCGCACATGACCTTGGTGGAAACATGCGTTGTTGCTGTTTGGGGTCTATGCTGGTGTAATTTAGTAAAGTTCCAGCAAGGGCGTTAGGCATTTTTGGTGAATTATTTTGCCACCTTTCGGGCACGAAATTAGATTAGGTGGTGATTCGTTGTTTCGGAAGCATCGCAACATAACAACAACAACAACAACAACAACAACAACAACAACAACAACAACAACAACAACAACAACAACAACAACAAGAACAAGCAGGTGGAAACAGGTGGACAAAGAATCTGGGAAAAGCTGAGAATTGCCTATTTTAGTAGGGTTTCAGAAAGGATGTTAGGTATTTTTGGTGGCTTATTTTGCCACCTTTCGGGAACGAAAGTAGGTGGTGATTTGCTGTTTTGGAAGCGTCGCAAAAGAATATCATAGGTAAGGTCCCAAATCATAAGTAGGTGTTTTAAAATCTTTAAAAGAGCTAGAAGCCGCACCAAAAAACACCAAAAACGCCAACAACTTCAATATAGTTGCTAGATATCGCGGAAAAAAATCCATCGAATATGCAATACGCGCCGAAAAGCAGACATGGCACACAATAAACGGCAAAAGTGCCTAACGTTGCTTCTGAGATCCTAGAAACCTTAACGTTGCCTCTGAAAATCTTGGAGAGGACATATTTAGTTATCTTTAGCGCGTAGCTTTGAAGTAAACAAATGCATTGTTGTGTATTTGCATTTCTCCTTTTGCGTGCTCTTTCTTTCCCATATTCGTGAAACCCCTATAAACCGGAAAAGTGTCTAAGACACCAAAAATCCCTAACGTACTTTCTAAAACCCTACCAAAAATGCTCAGCTTTTCCCAGATTTTTTTTGATTTTTTTCTACTTGTTCCACCTGCTTCTTTGTGGGGGTGGTGGTGGTGGTGGTGGTGGTGGTGGTGGTGGTGGTGGTGGTGTTGTTGTTGAGACAACACGTGAGGTAGTTTTTGTGTGATTTTGTGGCTTCTCCGTCCCTTCTGGTGGGCTAACATTTTGAATTAGGCAATTTTCTCGTGTAGCCTAGCAAGTAAACCAACAGTTTAGTGCTTTTGGGATGTTTTAGAAAGGACGTTAGTCACTTTTTTAGTGTGATTTTGTGGCTTCTCCGTCCTGCTAGCTTTTGGACACGAAATTAGCTGGTGTTTTGCTGTTTCGTCACAAAAAGTAGACACCCTGTGCTTTGGAGGCTAAGCATACATACAGCCTGTGCTTTGGGGCTGGCTGGCCGGCTGGCTGGCTGCAAGAGGTGGCAAGCAGCTGGAAAAGCTGAAAAAAACACTGAAAATTTGTTTGTGTTAGTAAGGTTTCAGAAAGGACGTTAGGCATTTTTGGTGGCCGTTTTTGATAGCTTTTGGGCACGAAATTAGCTGGTGTTTTGCTGTTTCGGACGCGTCACAAAAGCAGACAGCCTGTCCTTTGGAAGCTAAGCATACATACAGCTTGTGCTTTGGGGCTGCCTGGCCGTCCGGCTGGCTGCCAGAGGTGGCAAGCAGCTGGAAAAGTTCAAAGAAGTTGAAAAATTGAAAAACTATTGGAGAATTGTTTGTTTTAGTGGGATTTCAGAAAGGACGTTAGACATTTTTTGTTGTCTTTTTTCCAGCTTTTTGGGAACGAAATTAGGTGGTGCTTTGCTGTTTCAAACGGCAGACAGCCTGTGCTTTGGAAGCTAAGCATACATACAGCCTGTGCTTTGGGGCTGGGTGGCTGGCTGGCTGGCTGGCTGGCTGCTCTTGCAAGCAGCTGGAAAAGCTGAAAATCTGATAAACTGTTTGTTTTAGTAGTTTTTCAGAAAAGACGTTAAGCATTTTCTGTTGCCTTTTTTGCTTTTTTGGGGGCACGAAATTAGGTGATGTTTTGCTTTGTCGGACGCGTCACAAAGGACGTGCGGCGCTTTTTTCGTGTGATTTTGTGGCTTCTCCGTCCTGCTAGCTTTTGGACACGAAATTAGCTGGTGTTTTGCTGTTTCGGACACGTCACAAGAGCAGACAGCCTGTCCTTTGGAAGCTAAGCATACGTACAGCTTGTGCTTTGGGGCTGCCTGCTGCCAGAGGTGGCAAGCAGCTGGAGCCAACATAGGCCAACATAGGCCCAACATGGGCCCAAGATAGGCCCAAGATGGGCACAACCTGGCCCAACATGGACCCAAGAGCGGCCCTTCAATCCCGGATGGTCTAACATATTGCCAACATAGCCTCAACATGAGCGCAACATGCTCCCTACACTGACTTCAGGCCGTTTCTCTGCCGGCGCCCGGCTCTCAGGCGTAAGCGCTTAAATATGTTGAAACCATCAGCTGAATCATGCTGAATCAGCTCCAGCAGGGCTTCCATATCTTCCAGAACGAAATCGAAAGATGTCTTTCTGAGTATCGATGTTGCATCAGTTCGAAGAGTTCGATCTTCGAATTGCTGAGCCTCTGGCAGTGTAGAAACTCTGGCTGAAGGGAAAGCCACTCACAGAGCAACTCGCCGACATTCTCGTTAGACAAGCTTCGTTAGACCTGGGCTGCGTTGGTCAACTAGCGACATCCTGAACTCAGATCAAATCACAGCAAAACTTGCCACTCAATGCTATTGCTGTGTGCAAGTCAAAATGTGAAGTCCTTGATTAACCTTTGAAGTCTCCCCTCCAGTAGTCATCTGAGCCCCCATGCTGCCACTCAGTTTCACCCAGTAACTTCCATTGCATGGCATAGCCCTGGCGACCAAAACTGCTCTCCCTCTCTGTCACCATGTAACACTACTGCTCTACCATGTAAATCCATGTAACACTTTCACAATACCCTGACAGCGCTTTTCAAGTCTTTCCTGGCCTTGAAGACACATTGCCCAGCAGCTTGAGGGACGAAAGTCACACCCTGGGTGCAATTTATCACTGGGCAGTTTGAATTGCAGGCCAGGTGCATCTCACAAGATCTCTCAAACGATTTAACAATGTTTTAAAATGTTTTAAAGCTTCTTCCATTCTGGTGAGTGAAATCAAGTGAGGCTCTCACCAAAGAGCGCGCACTCGTTGCAAACACAGATACCAGGATAGGTGCAACCTTTGGGAAGGAAAGTGATTTCAGTGCGAGCTAAGATTATAAAAGTCTGAGATGGCAACTATGGCGGCAACTGGCCAATCTCTAGGGCCTCGCAAACTGAGGTACGAACTGCAGGGACTGGACGAGTTCGGGCAATGTTGTAGACAATCAAGGTCTCTCCCGCAGCATTTGGATCAACCTCAGGACTTCAGGATACTTCAGGTATCAACGTTCCAGTGCCTGTTTTCGATATCGCTTATAATGCTTGTGGCGGTGGAAACAAGCTTCGCTTCCTGCGCTCTTCTGTACTCGCAATCTGTCAAAGAAATTCAAACACAAAATCGATTGGCTCCTGAAGCTCAAGTGTGCAGCAATTCGCGATAACTTGGCTGAGGTCTGAACACATGTCTCTGATATCCGCATGTCGTAGTAGACGTTGCTGAACCTGGGATACGCCGAATGCGCAATGAAATGCAAGTGTACAAGACCCGACATGATCCACTTTCCAAAGGTTGACCCCCTAGCTTTTAGCTTTGCAATGCCAAGTCCAGGACAGTCCCGTTGTGATGGTGCATGTGAACGGCACTCGAGGGTTTGCACGGCATTCCGCAGACTCCTTTTGCAGCCCGAGAGCTTCCAAATAGCTAAAGTGACTGACCAGAAACGCCTTGCACCTTCACATTAACTGGCATTTTTATGTAGTATATAGATCGGTCAGTATCTAGATTTGCCACTGAAAGTCTTGATTAGACACTGTCAAATGGATCAAGTCCTGCCAATTGGTTGCTTGGCCATGGATGTTCGTGTCAACCTGCGTGAATTCTGAAAGATTCCAGATTCAATCTAGATTCAACCAGATTCAAGAGTCCGATCCATTCCGGGATTGACACAGATTTTCAGGACGTCCATGCTCAAGCTACTCAAGCTGCGCTCAAAAATAGCACTCGGAAAGCCACCTTCCAGCCGGTGAAGATGCATTCTCCAGGAGGATGAGCGTCCTTTGCTTGACCACTTGACCAAGCTTTTTGTTTCACCGGCAAAAGGATCCTGCTGGTAGATATACGAGATACATATATGTGTGTGTGACATGTGTATAAATAAGTATATGTAAGTTATAAGTTATAAGTAGTAAGTATTAATGAATATCTACATGCACTGTGTGTGTGTTCGTATTTGTGTATGTAGAAGCAAATTTGCATCTATTGTCATTGCCTTTGCATTTGGGTATATTCTCTATACATATGTGGATGTGCACATGTACATTTGTTTTTGCTAATTCCTGACCAACCACCGAGGATGCAAAGATGGCTTGGTGCACAACCAAACAAGTGTAAAGGGTTGCTTGGTTCCAAACGTAAATATATCCTCGTATCTTTGTATGGTGTATGTATGCCCTTTGCCCTTAAATCATCACAATTGTGCGTGCTCGCTTAAAATTCCTTCATCCTCCACCTCCGGACCAAAGTGGCAAAACAAGTAAACAAGCCACAAAATGCACAAAATGCCGAGCCAAGCTTCCCAAGAGACATTGAGAGACGTGTACGAGATATCGTGGCTGGGTGAGATGGAGAAGGCAGTGAGGTTCTCTGGCTGGGAAGCTGGCACCTTGGGCAGGTGCAAGTTGCGCAAGTTCTGGTGCAAAGAAAACAATGAAAAGAAGCGGCCGAAAAGGACAGGCAAAAGAGCCGTGTCAGAACTGTGTCAGCAGCTGCGCCAAAGCCGGAGATATGAAATGATATGACTGAAAACAGAAACACTGCATGCAGGAAATGTCTTATAGCTGGGACAAACACTGGAAGTCTGGTGTGAACCAATCCATCATAGTAGACCTCACTCAGCCAACCCGAGAAGAGTGTAGTCTTCGCATGGCATGGAACAAATGACTTTGGAAAACTGGAGCAACTGGTCCTCCTGTCCCTGCAATGTGGGAAAGCACGCACACAACTTCACTGCAGCCCCTGACCCAGTTCGTAAAGAGACGGCGCACCGTACAAGCTTCACCTCAGTTGCAAATATGTTTGAGAAATACAGCAATGCAGCACATCACAATAACGAAGTATAGTATTTGATAAATACACAATACATCACAATGCATGATACCAAAAATCCGCCGACCCCGGCCTTCGCCAAGGCCGGGGCGGCGCCTGGGACCACCGCAGGTGTGGAACTTTTCCAACACGCCCAGCACGCAAAAGCTACCACAAGGCCACAGCAATGGCTCAAGGG
>Ga0126342_10002644_pt1 | contig 28334 bp, 23 predicted proteins | sample Cyp1metagenome_FD_92528 | JGI IMG/M metagenome (GOLD analysis project Ga0126342, IMG submission 92528) | Coral microbial communities from Lord Howe Island, Old Settlement Bay, Australia - Cyphastrea 1 metagenome | ecosystem: Host-associated > Invertebrates > Cnidaria > Coral ... | reverse complement strand
CACTGGGCGCGGATGGTCGTGGTTGAGGTCCGGCAGGGAACACTGGGCGTGGATGGTCGTGGTTGAGGTCCGGCAGGGAACACTGGGCGTGGATGGTCGTGGTTGAGGTCCGGCAGAGAACACCGTGGATCGCGGGTCGCAGTTGAGCAAGGACGACGAGGACGACGAGGAGGACGAGGAGGAGGAGGAGAGGAGGACGAGGCAGGAGGAGGCGGAGGAGGAGAAGGAGGAGGAGAAGGAGGAGGAGGACGAGGAGGCAACTGACATAAAATCTAACAGCCCTCACCTGGCAGGTGGGGAAAAACAGCATGTATTCCTGTAGATTGCTGAAGCATATGGTTTTGGGGAATGTGGTTCCAGAAAATACCCAGAGGGGTTCTGCATCCGGTCAGGAAATGGCTGGAAGCCAGTCGTCTCGTGTGGACTTTCCAGCATTTCTTCTACATTGTCCTAGGGAAACTCATGGCTTTTCCACATCTATGTTAGGTTAGCCTTGGGTAATTCATGCAATTCTGTGGTTTCATATAGTAAGCCAAGATAGCCAGGGTTCAAAGCGACTCTGTTGTGACCCACCGAAAAAACCGAGGGTCGGGCTTTCAACTGGTAGGTGTTGCTTCGCTGGGCACTCCAACTGGGCTTGGCAGTAACCTTCCATACAGAGAGGTGTCGGCGCGGGGAGAAATACCCCTCGAGTCTGAGGGTTGAGAAGGTTAAGGTATTTTTTGTGAGCCTAGTTCAGCCAGTTATATAAGCAACTGGTTGGTGGTTTGGAACATTTTTTATTTTCCCATATATTGGGAATAGTAACCCCAACTGACTAATATTTTTCAGAGGGGTTGAAACCACCAACCAGTAATTAATGTTAATTCTACATGGAATGTGACCTGAAGTAGGGGACTTGTGATTGATCACCAAACTAAAATCTTCAGAACTTACCGATTTGTGATGTCCAAGCAGGACGAGCCACAGGAAAAAACCAAAGCCCATTTCTTTGGCCAGGTCTATCTGTCCATGTGAGGTGAAAGTTGTTGTTTAAGAGTTTAAGACCTAAAGGTTTAAAGCTCCATCTTCCACACAAAAGAAACAAATAGATTGGAAATCAATCCCTGATTTTGAGAACCAATAGTTGGCCTTTTCCCTTGACCTTCCCAACATGTTGGAAGGGTTTTATGATGTCTTATGAGAAACTTTAGAGGAACATGTTGTGAGTATTGAGGACTAAAGACCATGGTTTCCTTGCATATTTCCCTCGACAAACCAGTCCAGTGACGGCATCTCTCTCTCTCTCATTATATGTGCTTCATGTACTATAGATACATATTCGGATAGATTCACTTATACTTATAATATTAATATGACTATTATTATTGGTTACACAGAGCTCACAGGGCCTTGTTGAGCAGTTTCAACCACCCTGGAATCGATTGATTTTACATATTGAGGATGATCATAATCCATCAACTGGGAACCAACCATGAAAACTTGGCGAGTTTCCCCATTCATTTCCATATCACAGGGGATGATACATGATGATACTACACAAAAAACATCAAACATCCACCGCAAATTGGTGATCTAGAATGATTAGATTGCTAAACACCCGTGCCACACTTCCATGAACCATGGAGGATTTCGATGGATTTAGGGGGATTCTATGACCAAAAGCCCGAAAAGCCATCCGAAAACCACGGCGGATACGTTTTTTTCCACGTCGCGCCATCATGGCGCCTCCCGGGGTTCCCAATGGGTTCCCAGTGGTTCCCAGGGCGCGGCACGTGGCCGAGAACCTGGGTGCCTTGGATGGCGCCGACCTCTCCACCACGGAGCTGCAACTGCTCAGTGCTCTGGCCACGCTGGCGGAGCCCTTGCCTCCCGGGGATGGCTTCGTGACTCGGAGGCAATCAATGGGGATGTACCCGGCCTGGTTTCTACGTTTACATAACGGAAAGATCCACCATAGAAATAGTGGATTTTCCCATGAACAATAGTGATTTTCCATAGTTATGTAAACGTTTACCAGAGGGTGTCATGATGATTTCATGAGGATTTCGGCACGGTGTATGGGTATAAACGTTTTGTCGTACGCAGATATGGTCTATCTTTGTTTTTTTCGATGATTAAACCTCCCACGATTCGTGGGTACACATGTGGTATATCTCCAAGGACTTACCAGAAAACGGTACTGTATACACAATCTCAACATTGCCTCTGTATGCTGGACCCATCGCAACTGGGCTGATGGGTTTTAATATGAAGCTGGGATGAAGAATCGTAGCTCAAAAATGATACAAAAACCAGGGCAGTTACTTGGATTTTGACCCACATCTGGTTGGTGGTGACTGGAACCATGGAATTTTATGACTTTCCAGAAACAGTTGGGAATGTCATCATCCCAACTGACGATTCGTCATATTTTTCAGAGGGGTTGGTTGAAACCACCAACCAGACATCCTGTTGATTGCAACGTTTCAACATGGACCGTACTGAGGCTCACCCATACGAGAAGATGCCCATTGCACCAAGACTTGGAGAGCTTTAGCCGTGAGGAAAAGCGCTGGGCCTGTTTTTTGGGATGGCCTTAAAACAGTGGCGAAAAAACGATGGTTTATGGTAGATATAACAAACTAGTTAATGATGTTCATGGGGGTTATAGTCTATATAGTGGTTTATAAACCAACTTATAACTTATATAACAGTGGGGCCCCATCCTGTGGACATACATGGGAATTGCTTGGTATTCGCAGAACTGATCCTGAGCGGCGGCACCTCATGGATTGAAAAAAAACCCTTTGTTTTCCTTCATCAGTTGTCTATCTTCTCCAGTTCCGGCATTGAATGGCTGGAATTGTAGCTTCAATGTTTTTGTTCAGTGCCTTGCCAGTTGGACTTCGACTCTTGGCTTCTTGACTTAATGATCAAGATGCATTGGTGGCACGTCACTTCTAACAGCAGTGGCACCTGGACTTCCTGACACGGGCACCGAATGGCCACGCTTTGTTACTCCCGCAGCTTTTGAAACTTGCTTGCAGGCTGCACATACCAAGACTTGCAATGCCAGTCCATGTCCACAGCTGTAAGCTAGGCATGCTGCCACCTCAAATTCAGCATCTTGTTGGTGCTCCCCAGATCATTCAGCCACAGCATCTCTAAATGCCAGTCTTTGAACCATGTTGGACACTTGCTGTGAACATCAAGTCAAATCTCAGCGTGATTTTTCCGTAGAGGTGTCCCCAATAGGGCAAGTTCTGACGTCACGAATGAGGTAAAGAGATACACTCTGGTAAACGTTTACATAACTATGGAACATCACCATTTTATAGCTGGGTAAATCCACTATTTCGACTGGGCCATTTTCAACAGCAAACTGTTAGTTTACCAGGCCGGCTAAAGCCAATAATTCACCAGGCCCATGACTTACCAGAAATGGCCGCATCTCCACCTTTCCAGTTGAAACCGCCGCTCCTTACGAGGCTCGCGATGCGAGCGGGGAACAGGGCGGTTTTTCAGAACGATCATACTCCTGGTACCAGTGGTACCATACCCATGACGGATCCATGGTGCTGGTAGATTAATGCTAACATAAAGGGGGTATATTGATGGGATCCATGGCACACCATATATAGCAGCACCATGGATCCGTCATGGGAGTGGTACCATAGCTATTTTATTTTGCTGCTAGATTTGTTGCCGTCGACTCGTCGACTGTCCATGTGCAGACGGGTCACTGTGACGGGTCATATGAAAAAACGACCAGCTTGGTGGAGTCTGAGGATTCGCCAATGTCATGATGTCATGAGTATGTCAAATCCTGTTCCTGCCTCAGGGATTGGCATAAGAGCTCACAACATTGCGAAACTAGGAAGCGGCAGATTCACACGCTGCATTCCATGTGGTCTCAAGAATGTGTCACACCAAAATGAAAGATTCGTGCCAAAGATGTTGAAATTTGTCATATGGGGCTGGATGTTAAAGCCCATGATATTTGACGAACATCCATCTCCATGTTTTGTTATCAACACCATAGGTATCAAGGTGTTGATCCCTAGCCGCCAGCCGCCATCTGAAAAACCGGAAACTGGAGGGCGTGACCTTCCAATTCAGAGTGCAGACTTTCATGGTTGAAGCTGTGATGTTGAGCTGTTTTCTTTGCTTTGTGATCTTTGTGTGGCCTGCAGTGTCAACTTTCATGACGAAACTGGAAGCATTCTTGAACAGTCCCGGATTGGTTATTGTGTTAGCCCAACATGGGTTGTTGTCATCCAAAAGAGGCCCAGTGATTGAATCCTCACAAGCAACTTGGGATTCGTTTTGCCACCACTTCCAAACCACATTCTGGACGCCCAAAAAACTTGAAATAGTCGCAGCTGCTTTTCGACTAGTTTCCCAAGCGCGGCCGAACTATAAAGCCATTTGGAACATAAAAAATCCAAACATGAGAGACCAATTATGACCAATATTTGGAACATGTTCAAATCTACAAATATTTGGAACCCGATTTCTTGATCTGTTTTTCTATATCATCCATTTTATCGGATTTTCCACTATAAACCATCCATTTTGGGTATCTGGAACCCCCCATATTCCAGGCCACATGGCTCATGAGAAGGCACGACCAGGCCTGCTGATGCCACGGTGATACCGGGCAGGGGATTTCAAAGCTTTTGACCCGAGCGACACCGTAGTTCTTCATGGGGGTTTCCCATCAATGGGGTACCCCAAATAGCTAGATTAGCTAGATGGTTTAACTGGAACATCCGACAATCACATAGGATGATAACTACAATATGGGGCCCCCAAACGTGATGTGAACGTTGGTTTAGATTCGCCCCAGTAACTAGTCCGTTATAAGATGTTATTTGCGTACCATAAACCATAGTGACATTGGAGTTATTGGCACCAACTGAACGCGATTTCGTGGCCGGGGGCCCCAGATGTTTTCCATGCGCCTCCATGCCCTCCACGGCAGGTGACTGGACCTGCCCTACTTGCAATGACCTCCAGTTCGCCCGCAACGCGGCATGCCGCCGGTGCTTCCCCAAGGGTCATTGGACAGGTCGTTGGGAGGAAAAAGTTGGATTTCATGGGACTTCACTGGGATTTCATGGAATTTCATTGGGAATTTCATGGAATTTCATTGGACATTTTGGGATATAATTGGGATTAAAATGGGATTTGGGAATTTAATTGGGAATTTGATGGGATTTTGTGAGGAAAAGGAAGTGCCATGGCATATTTTGCGAGGACAAATATGGGAAATTGGTGATATAAGCACCAATCATTGATGGGGATATTTTCGTGTTGTGGTTTTTAATGAGATTTTTCATTGGGATATCGGATTTAATGGGATGAATATGATTTTCATGCCATTTCAGAGAATGATGATAAACATTAATAAACATTGATAAACCATTGATTTCAAGCCATTCTATGAGATAAACCATTGATAAACCATGGGTAAATTCCGCGTTTTTTTTCCTCACGATGACGATGACGTCACCCCGCTCTGCTTTTTTTTTGGGAGCCCTTGAGGTGCGGAGGTGCCAGACCCTCCATGGAAACGATGGGGTCGCTGGCCTCAGACGTTGGCCGTTCTGCGCCATGGCTGGCGCTGCTTAGCGCCACGGTGCTTAGCAATGCGTGTTGGCCATGATTCATGCCATGAAAAATTGAGAGTTAGTGAAAAACACGACTCCATCTTTCGAGTCGTCACTGTCGATCAAGGCAGGCGGCACTGAAATTCTACCCATGTGGAGGCTGGGTTTTTTTCGGGTGTTGAGATCGATTTTCAGCACTTCGAATTTCTGGGATGGCCACAATGCTGAACAGATCTGAACCAGGTTCGTCCAGGCTCTCCTGTTCTATCCTTTGGATGTTTACCGCAACCCTGCAGCCACTGGATCAATGAGATGCCGATCTGGATTCCAGGATCGCAAAAGGGGTGACATCAGATGACCCTGTGCTTGACTCAGCCTGGTATACCCGGCCTGGTAAACCTACGTTTACATAACGAACTGGAAAGATCCACCATGTTATAGCTGGGAAAATCCACTATTTCGACTGGGTCATGGCTTCAATAGCAATGTAACAGTCATTACCAGAGGGTAAATTGGAGAACCACAGAGGACAACTTCGCCATGCCCTTGCGATGTTTGGTGGTGGACTGTGGTGGCGTGACGCATCCCGACTCGGGCCTAAAAGAGGCAGCAGGGGTTGGGGTTGGACTCCAAGATAAGGTCCTGAAGCATTCCAAAGGTTGGAAACCAGTCTTACCCTCTGGTTATGACTAACATTTTGCATAGCCATGGACAGATCCACCATGCTATTAAGTTCGGTAAACCATCTATTTCGGCCAAAGCTTCCATGGCTATGTAACAAATAACCAGAGGGTAAATATCACCATATTTCATGCTGATTCGATGTTTCCATATGTTTCCCCTGATTTGGAACGGTGAAGCCGCTCGGGATGAGCTTCCAGAGGGGGTCAGGCATCTTGTGGACACCTTGTGGTGGGTCTCCCTATGTTTTCACACCCAGATGTGCGTATTATTGTAATGGAGTTCTGTGATGAAAGTCCCTTTGTTTGGTTCCCATCGTCATCTTGGTCTGGTAAATCCATGGCATTCATTTTCTTCACATGTTTTCTTGATATAAACATGTGTATATAAACATCTAGAAACGAGTTTGGCCCCAAGTTCCTCAGCAATCTTGCTGGTATCAGACATACATATATATATAATATATAATATATATATTATACAGTATATATATACAGAATATATATATATATATATATTAATATACATATATACATATATATATATATATATATACATATTAGACTAGATATAGAAACCTCAGCACCCAATCCTCACCCCCGCAGTTGGGAGGCCGTGCGGAAGCGCGTGGCCTCCGCTGATGCCGCGCAGGCGCAGAGCGCGGCGGCCGCAGCGAAGGCGCAGTGGAGCGCCATGCGCGATGACCCCAGGGCCACCAAGGTGGAGCTGAAGGGATCGGGGTTTTCCATAGGGATATTAGCAACCATAGTTGGGATATTAATGGTTATTAATGATGGTTAATGATGATTAATGATGGTTGATGATGATTAATGATGGTTGATGATGATTAATGATGGTTGATGATGGTTAATGATGGTTGATGATGGTTATTAACGGTTAAGGTTGGTTAATGATGATTAATAGTGCTCATTAATGGTTAATGATGATTATTCTGGGTAAATTATAATGACCTCACGTCGCGACCGAAGCCTGGAATCATGGTTTTTATATGGGAAATCATCCCCTTTTATGGCCGCAAGATTCAGGTGAAATATTATCATTTACCCAGAAACATGAATCCCAACATTTGCCCCATAAATAAATGACCCAGGATAATGTAGGTAAATATACCCATGGTGCTGGTTAGTATATATGCTAACATGAATGGGGTTTTTGTTGATGGGATCCATGGCACACCATAGACAGCAGCACCATGCCTGGATCCGTCATGGGTGGGTGATCCCCTGGCTCGCGGGATGGTTTTTTTGATGGAAAAACTGATTGATTGATTAAACTTTGGATGAGAACTGGGGGTATCCCTATTTTAGGAAACCTACATTTGAGGAACCGATTTTTTTTTGAATTTGAGACGAATTTAGCCATAGTTCAATCCATTTATAGCCCATGGTTAATCTTGATTTTAAGGTTAAACATGAAACATCTATGGGAATATCATGGAATATATGGATTTAATGGGATATTTGATGGAAAATATGATGATGACCCAGAGGTTGAACATAGGTATGAAAAAAATCCCATTGAAATAGATGATTTATGATGATTTACCTATCAAACATGGTGATTTTCTATATCTAGCGGCGTTGAGGGACTGGGATTGCGATCCTCCCAACCAGCATAGACCCTCTGAATCGCCCACTTCAGGGTCAGTTGATCAGTTGGAGGGATGGTCATATCCCAACATTTTCCAAAATTTGCTCATATTATCCCGTCAATGAATATGTATATATTTCATTAGACCCCCAGAATTACAAGTAACAGTACGGCTGTTTTCACATTATGTTGATATATGTTGATTATATCCCATTATAACCGCGTTATATTCCTATCATATGCTCATGTTTTGCTGGTTCCCGCATTTCTCAAAAGGCCATGCTAGTTAAACATTCCCTTCAACCAACCCATTGATCATCATATTTGGTGACAAAAAATCTTGACAAACCCACAGTACTGCCAGTTATATCTCCAAGTGTTCATGGTCAAATTTCATTTTTTTTAGGGGTTACATTCCAATTTTTGCCAGTGAAAAATTCGTGATTTTCTATTTTTCATGGCGACATATGTCACAAACTTCCTGGTGACCCTGTTGACCTTTGTCCATAGTTTTTTTTCGGGAATCATCTCCATGGTGGGCCAAGCCCATGATATTTTTATCCCATGAAGGATCCCAATATCCATAGATCATGAAATATAAAAACTGGACATTTTTTCAGAGGGGGTTTTTCAACCACCAACCAGAAAACAGTATCCCATCGACAAGAATAAATCCATTTAGTAAAGTCCATATGATTTATACACACTGTATCAGATGGTTAATGTGAACCCCATTCTTTATTTTCCGAAACATCAACATTTTGTATATCCATAGATATCCATAGATATCCATAGATATCCAATATATATATATATACTGGTTGGTGGTTTGGAACAGTTTTTATTTTCCATATATTGGGAATAATAATCCCAACTGACTCATATTTTTCAGAGGGGTAGGTATACCACCAACCAGTATATATATATACCATCTGGTTATTTAACATAGCCATGGGAAATGGCCCATAGAAATAGATAGTTTACCTATTAATAGCATGGGGATTTTCCATGGCTATGTTAGTCATAACCAGAGGGTATATCCCAGTAAATCCCATTAGATCCCATTAAGTCACCATTGAAACCCATTAAATCCCATTAAATCCCATATATCATTATATATCTAATATAGATTCCATTTCCCCTCTCTCGGACTTTGAAATCCCAGGAGGACTTCTGGCAGCAGATCTCGGTCGCCTGTGGCCTGGAGTCCTCTGCGGCGGCGGACGCGGAGATTTGCGCCACGCTACGAGGCGAGGAACTCGGAACTCGTCGAACGCGACGCGTTTTAGGCGTTTTTCAAGCCATGGTGACTGGGGTCCCACCATTGTAGGAAACCCCGATGTGTCATATATTATATATATACATATGTATATATATATATATTATGATATATGTATATGTATGATAGATGGATAAACAATTATACAAGGTGGCCCCAAAGAGTTGTAACCTCCCCCGAATTTTTGGCCTTTGAAATGAACAGATCCAATAGTGAACTTGAGGTTTTCGGGAGGATGTGAGGATGTGTTGTTGGCGGAAGGGATTCTTGTATATATATATATGTGGGTGAAGGATGAAGACCCAAAGATATTTCTGCTGATTTTGGGATATTTTCTTTTGTGAAATCATCCAGTTTTCGAGTATCCAATTTCGATGCACGTCCATGAACTTGGGTAACGGGATCGCAGTTTTCGGCACAGAAGTAGCTTTTCATGCTTTTTCATTACAGGAGAATCTGAGACCGTTTTCAAGTCAAACTTATTGGTTTTTCAGGGATTCATTTCTGAGAGGTGCAGGGGTGGAATCCATATTTTCCACAAGTCCAACACGCGGCGCCATGTGGACCTTCCTTGTGCTGGCCTTGGTGAGCTCAGCGGCAAGTGAGACCGCACGGTGCCAGAAGAATGGCGCCCCGGTGTTTCTGCAGTTCGGCACACGATTCAGCCAGGGATCCATGACATTTTCAAGTCAGGGAGAAGATCCAGATGACTTTCCAGAAGAACATCCAGATGTTCCCTACTGTTATGGATCTTTTGGTGCCGTGGCAGCACAGGAGGGCGAGAGCCTTGGCAGCGGCATGAAGGACGTAAGCTTGGCCGACTGCAAGAGGGCATGCAACAGCCAGGAGATGTCGGAGGTTCTACCCTCTGGTAATTTAACATAGCTATCGAAAATGGCTATTTATAGTGGATTTTCCCATTAAAAATGCTGATTTTCCATAGTTATGTTAGTTTACCAGAGGGTAGATTGTAAAAAAGATGGGGAGGCCGTCATCAAAATAGCCTGCGTTCCTGGGGAAAGCAATGAGCTTCTTACATGGGGATGGGTCAACATAGACAATTCTATATCACACATTATATATATACACTATATTATATATATACACTATATTATATAAACATAAATTTCAAATGAATTCTGATAAACATCTATAGTAACAGGGTCTTGATGTGAGTTGATCATTTCGATCATTTCGAGGACTGCCCAGGGATGGGCCATAAGTAGAAAGCGCAATGCTTGGGCTGCATGTTCCCCTGGTCGTCTCGTCGCGGTTGGTCCCAAAACACCCAAAAATTCACGGCCAACGCAGGAGGAATGCAGAAGCTTTACCTTCTGTGAGCATTGGGCCCAGTGTTTCTTGAAGAAACAGATTTTGACTGGTCAGGAGCAGGGCAATGTGGCGCGCGACGGATGACTTTTAGCTAAATGTCAAGCCAGGATAAACAAAGTCTTTGTTGATTCATATAGGCGAAGTAACGTCATTTTTGATAGACATTTTGGAGGTACGCGACAAAGGAATTTCATCCACGCCATAGAACATCTTATATATATATATATATTACTGATCGGTTGATATTGTTAGCCGACCTTGACAACTTTTTTCCCAATTATGACCATTTCCATTAAATCCAGTTCTAGTTACCATTGGATTGGATTTGGTGCAAATATCAATATCTGATGGGAAAAGCAAGCATTTCCGCTTCAGGGGATCAAGTTATAAGATAACCCCCAGTATGTCATGATTGCTTGATGATAAATGACATACAAATGCCATATCCAGATATTCTTACTGGTGCTTAGTAGGGAATTTTCTGGAATGATCCATTTCATCACTATAGTAATAATCATCCCAGCAACCCCCAGCAACCCATCCATTCCCTACGTAAAACGCATCAGTAAGTATTTTGACATTATAAACCCATGTATCCCAAGCATTGTCAGGAGCCCACCAAGCCCAACGACGACTGCCGTAGCTTCTTCAAGACGACCAGCTGTGAGGTGGAGCAGCGTGGCCCAGCCACGGTGAAGGTGGTGTCCTACAACTTGTACTGGTGGAACGCCTTTGGGTTGAAGGAGAACGGTGCCACGGTGAAGGTGGTCAGTTGTCTTATTTTTATGTTTTAAAGAATAGAGGAGGATGAAATGGTTGTTTCTTTTGAAGATGTATTTTGTATGATGTATGTGTTCTTTGTCTGATATTCGAGTCATTGAACTGCTTGGGATGATGTACATGTCATGAACAGATCTTTATTTTTTTTCACATTGCAGCTGGTGTTGCCATGTTGTCAGCCAAGCTGGTTGCCAGTGATGTCAGTGTCAGGTCAGCCATCAGCCAAGGTTGGAAGAGAGATGGAATTCTGCAGAACATCAAATCGGAGCTGAGGCCCGACACCATTGGCTTCCAGGAGTGCGACTCTCCGGAACTACTGACGGGTCGGACAGGTCTGGAGGTGGCGTCCAAGTTCGCAGGAGCTCAAGGACAGGCGACGAACTCTTCGGTGAGTTCTTTGGGGTAAAAGACAACAGCCTTCAAAAGGGGGCAGGTTACAATAAGATGAATAGTTATATATCATTATCATTATTATTATAGTTATTTTTTGAATCATTATTTATTATTATTATTGTTGATTTATTGTATATTATTATATTATTATTATTATTTATTATTATTATTATTTCAATTATTATTATAATTATGTATACCATATTGAGAACGAATTTGAAAGATGACCTTTTGTTGGTTCTTCCAGTATCTTGATAATTGTTGAGCCGATGGCCTTTTTAAGTGTCTTGTAACCAGAAAAGATGATGTTTCCAGAAATTCCTGAAGCCTGATAGTGATGGGTTCAAACCCCCATTTGATCCCCATTTTTGGATGGAAAAATCGGGGGTTTCCCCGGAGTTTTGTCTTCCAGGAATCATGGTGAAACCCAAGAAGTTTCGCATTTTGATGGCTGGCTCACGGGATTTGGAGGCCACTGGCAAGTGGGGCACCAGGCGCGTTTACCGAACACCCTAGCACTTCTTAAATGGTTGTTCAAGGCGGAACCGAAACTTCGCCAAGTAGTGGCAAGTCCCAAGAAAGATAGCATGCTACTAATGATGATCAATTACTTTCCTATTCTTTTTGGGAGGGTTGCTACAATGCTAAATATTCTCCAACTAGGGACCCCTAGAAGGGCTTACCCTGGTGAATATAGAAAAATAATCTATGTTGAGATGTTCGTCAAACCAATTTTGGGGTTCTGCCTCCAACAGTTCGCAAAGAAATCAGAAGGGTTCTCTGTTGCTCAGTACGACTTTGTACCTACTGATAGAGCTCGATCAATCCTTTTCGGTGCCTAAACACCGGTATGACTCTCACCAAATAAAAAGTCGCCTTGGAACAGATGGGAAGAGCGACGCTCAACTGACTGGTGCGTTTTACGCAGGGAATTTTCGGGAATGATCCACAATAACGATCAATAATCTTTCCAGCAACCCCCAGCAACCCATCCATTCCCTACGTAAAACGCACCAGTAAGTGCCATGGCCTGTGATGATCCAACAAGTCGCAGGTACATGACCTGGGCAAAGCTGGAGGATCGCAATGAGCGTCGCTTCTGGCACTTCAACACCCACTGGTGTGTGCATAGCAATGCCAGCCACGTGTGTGATGAGGAGACGCGCTACAGGGGCGCCAAGACCATGGTGAAGGCTGCAACATGAGATGGGATGAATATTTTTTTGCAGCACCAAAATTGGAGGGAAATTGTACCCTCTGGTTATTTAACATAGCCATGGAAAATGGCCCATGTATATATATATATAGATGGTTTACCTATTAAATCTATTAATAGCATGGTGATTTTCCATGGCTATGTTAGTCATAACCAGATGGTAGATGGTTTTTTCTTCCTGTTTCGATCGTTGAACGAATCCCAGTCCCAGTCCCATTTTTTCTCCGACCATCAGTCTGGTAGACTTGAGCGCTTGGTGAGATTCATACTGAAGATGTCTGCAAGTAGCTGGGGTCGTTCAAAAACATCAGAGAGTTTCCACAATCGAGCATTGCCTTCAAAAAGAATGGGCCTCCGCTTTATAATAGGAGCAGCTGACAATATGATTGATGATTCATGATGATTTCAGAGGGCATGGACTTCCGTTATTTGGGAGGAATTTGATACCAACCCTATACTAACAGTTTATTTGTAAACTAGGTTAACGCGCCCTTTAACCGCTGTAGGGTTGGCTGAATTCTTAAAGAAGGTATGGTTTAGGTTGCCATCAGCTCGCCCCAGAAACTGCGTCTGGCATGGGATTCCCCAAACAGCAACCAGAAAGGGGAGTTGAAACTTGTTCAAGCCCCAACATTCCAGTACTGAAGAGCAAAAAAAAATGAAGACACATATCATATTATAATATTATATATATATATATATCTACACATACGTATATGTATGCATGCATGCATGCATATGTGTGTAGGTGTGTAGGTGTGTATGTGTGTGTGTGTATGTGTGTATGTGTGTATGTGTGTATGTGTGTATGTGTGTATGTGTACAATATATATATATGATTATATGATATGTAAATATGTATGTTGAGCCCCACATATTTGACTGGTACCTTACAACGCTGGAGCCACCTGTTGGGATCCTAGTTGGGTCATGGCGAGGCCATCCACGAGTTGGTGGGCTCGGAGCCGGTGATTGTCACCGGCGACTTCAATGCTGAGATGGACGAGAGAGGTCCCCAACATTTCCTGCAGAGCGGCTTTAAGCTGGCAGTGAATGAGTGGGTCGACAGCCCCTTGGATCCCCATGGATCCGGTTGAGGGTTTTGGACCGTGGTTTTGGGACCGACTGGAGTTGATGCACGGGGATGTCAACGATTTGATGACCGATTTCACGGCATGAAGAAAAACAAGATACGTTTCGGACAGTTGGTGTTGGTTTCAAAGTTAAGATTGACGAATTAGAGAGGATAAGAACTTGGGTTTGGCATTTTAGGAAGCCGCCGCAGATGAGCGTTTTTCTTTTTAAATAGGGGTTGTAAGCCATTTGCTAACGACCAATCCGAAGTTCAAGGATCATCGTGCCCTTGAAGCTGCCCTTGTTATCCCAACAGGGGCGAACCACAGCTGCTTTGTCAATGGGGTTGTACTGTAATCCCAATGCTGCATTAATGCTGCTAGTTTTGTAGGGTATAAACTTAGTAGTATACCACTTGGGCCACAGATCAGATGGCCCTTCTGGTTTCTATATTAGGGAACCTTCATATATCTGGTGAAATCATGTTTTTTATATATGGGAAATCATCCCCTTTTATAGCTGCAAGATTCAGGTTAGTGAAATATGATTTCATTTACCCAGATATATGTAATCTAGATGCTACACTTTGGATCCAAAGATCTTCAACCAAAAAATGCCACGCCGCCTTCGGCCCAATCGCGGCGAGGCATCTTCTATTCGAACGACTGGGAGCTGGTTTCCCAAGGCACTGGATCAGCTGCTGGTAGTGATCATCATCCCGTCTATGCTGAGCTCAGATTGAAGCCATCTCCATCTGCCTTACACGTCAAATGAGATGCTGCCGCCGTGTCAGGGGTGGGGTATCCGTGGCTGTGTCCCCAAAAAATGGGGGACTCACCAGTTGATGGTCTCCTCATAGGAGACAGAGAGTTCTCAAATAGAAATCCATGTCATTTGCCACCAAAATCCAGACACATCCAGCCTAATTCAGTCGGTGTGGCAGACCCGAGCCAGTTCGCCATGAGTTGTATAGAAGTGGTATCTCTTCCAGAGCCGAAATCCCCTCCCAAGTCGTGGCGAAACCACAAAACCAGAGGATCGTCTGAGCTTTGGAGCGGTGGACAATCCAAAAGTGTTGGTTTCCAGCTCAGGTGTCCCACACCATCGCCGGCTCTCAGCCTTCCAACTGAATTTTTTGAAGCCAGGAAAATGGCCCCGCCAAGTGCAATCCACACACGCTGGAGCAAAAAGAAATGGCAGGCAGACCCTGGCTCTGTTGGGAACTTTTGATGTAGGCAACATATGGCGCTTCTGCATGTTACAGGATGTTACAGGTAGGGTGGTTCTGAAAGCTTGCCCATGACCCCATGTGGAGCAAGTCAAAGGTCAGATTCTTGGGGTGGAGGCACGTTTCAAAACTATCCAACTACAGTTTTGTGACCGTCAGAGTTGGGTCGCGAAAAATATTTGAATCCGCGACCTAATCAAAGAAGGCATCCTCTCTTCAGGAGGATTTGGGTGTCGACACGTAGCGACGTTTCGGGTTTCGGTCAAAAGGGCCGCAGGCCAACCGGCTGACGTGCACAGTGGATAAGAAGTAGAGCTAGCTCTTTGCCGAGGGAAAAATGCTCTGTAGATCCACGGCAGCTGCAGCATATGTTCCACGCCACAGGTTGGGTGTCACAATAGCCCCGAAGCTTTCTTTGCGTTGGGCTTCGTCAGAAGATGTCGGAAAAGCAAATCTATTTCAAATTCCAGGGAAAGCACAAGAAACCCACCATTGACACGCACTTGGTGATCACTACAGGTGGTGTTTGGGGCAACAGCCGAAGGCAACAGCCGAATACTTCTGGACAATTTATCGCGACCTCTACTGAGCAAGCCCATTAAAATGCTGGTTGAGATTGGTTTTAGTTTTAGTCCATCAAACATGGCCTTCCATCTTCTGGTGCAAGAGGGGCTTGCTGAAATAGACTGGGCATCCCCCAGATTTCCCATCCAAGATCCAAAGGACGCCCCGGGATGCCAGGCTACTATCCCGAAAGTTTGGAAGTGCTTCGAGCAGCCAAAGAGCAGCAAGTGGTGCTGGGGATGATTTCCAATCATCTTTCGTTTTGGTTTCACAAGGAGTCGCCCTCAGCGCTTTCTGTTTGTTGGGAACAGCGAGGCCATCAAACTCAACCGAATTAATTTATAAGTGGGCTGACGCCCTGGTGCCGCCGACCCCCTGAAAAGATGCTTGACAAGGCTTGGCAGGTAGGGCGGTGTAGAACCAAAGTGGGAAACAACAGGAGACTCTTCGAAGGCTTGAGGTAGTGTGGGCAGGCGCGGCCTGTAGAACCATGGTGGCAAGTTGCAGCGCAAGACTCTGCAAGGTCGGGCAGGCAGGGTGCTTCGGAACCAAAGGTAACAAACGGCTGTTCCGACACTCTTAGGAAGTTGGGTAAGTGGGGCCGTGTAGAAGCAAAGGTAGCTGCAGAGAACGGTAGAAGCAAAGGTAGCAAAAGGTAGCCTCAAAAACTGCGAAGATTTTGAGCTTTTGAGGCTTTTAAGGGGTGCCTAACGTGCCACGTAGCAGTTTCAAAAGCCAATAGAAACAGTTTGCGGGGCCTAAGGAGGGACGACTATGGTGCCATATAGAGGAGCCACGTAAAACGTGCCATGTAGGAGTTTGCAGTGTTTTGGCGTACTTCGCCGGGGTTGCCTTCGAAAGCTGCAGAGGGCGTGCCTGCGGAGGGTTTTGAGCTTTTGAAGCTTTTAAAGGGTGCTTAAAACGTGCCACGTATAGCAGTTTCGAAACCAATAGAAACAGCTTGTGGGGCCTAGGGAGGCACCATGGTGCCGTATAGAGGAGCCTTCGAAAGCTGCCGCGAAGGTTTTGAGCTTTTTGAGGCTTTTAAAGGAAACCCACTAGAAACAGTCTGCAGGACCTAGAAGCAGCATACTTGGATGCCAAAGCAGGCAGAGGTGAAGCCACAGCCCATGCCGCACACCTACGGGTGATCCTAGGCGCCGCGGCGGATTACCCCCGCAAGCAAAACAAATGTGTGTTGTCCAGATAATTCCAGCTCAAGATTTGATGAGAATTATGTACATATATATATATAATATTTTTATACATATGGTCAGCACCCCCTCATGACCATTACTATCGATATAGGATCGCCAGCCCCATCAAATAATCCCCCCACATGGGTGCAATGGTCTTGACAACTCCTCCAGAACTTCTGGACCACAGCGAAGCATAGCGGGACGTCAATAAATAACAGTAATGTTAGTAATGTTTATCACACAAATTCCACAAATCGCAATCAAATAGAAATCGCCAAAACAAAAACAAATGTTTTCAGTAATGGTCTGTTGTTTCTGCCAGAAAAAAGTATGATACACAGACTAAAACTTTCCTGCTACCTGCTTCGCACATCCAGGAATGTGGCACAGCCTTGGAAGGCTTGATTGATCAAGAACTGCTGCTCGTCAGCTCTGAGGCCATCGAACATATTTCACCGAACTTCCGGTACATGTGCATTCGCGAAAACAAATCGCAAAAGCAAAGACACGGATTTTTTGCCTTTTCCCAAATCCGAAGTCATCGATTCATGATAAAACACATTCCAAATCCAGGAATATTCCATTGATTCATGATTTAAAAAAAACACCCCAAATCCTGTTCCTGGATGTTCCTGGATTTTCTTTTCAGCTATAAAACCGTGGCAGGTCGCCTGCTCCAAACCCGGCCCTGAAATCTTTCAGCTGTTCTTGGAACGGCTGGGGAAACTGCATCCAGGAGACGGAAACATTTTGACTTTGGAAGTTTGGAAAGGCCTGGTTTGGAGGTAGAATATATGCAATTTTGGAACCTCGTCCCATTCTTGTATTTTATTTCAAAACTTTCAAACCAAATCTCCTGCAGAAATCTCCAGGATAACTACTGTATGATGATTTTCCATGAATGGTTACGTGGATGGTTAAACGAGTGCTTGCAATAAATCGCGGGGTAAGTGGATGGTTAAGCGGATGGGTAACTAGATGGTTAAATGGATGATGAACAAAATTGGGTATTTGATCATCCATTTTTAACATCCATTTAACCATCTAGTTACCATGGTTAAATGGATGATGGTTAAATGGATGATGAGTGCTGGACTTTCCATCTTGGTTGGTGCCCCATCCTCAAGAGAAAAAAGTCCCGCGGCTGGTGTATGCTGGTGTGCAAAATCATCACGTCTTGCTGGCTCCAGTCATTTGTGTTTTTCTACAATTGGGGGTTTCCACAAATGGGGCACCCCAAGCTCCCTGGATGGTTTATTTCATGGAAAATCCAAAAATTGAATGGATGATTTGGGAGTAACCCCATTTTAGGAACCCTCAATTGAGTTCACCATCTGGGCATTTCTCATAACTTTTCAACATCAGCAGGATCAAGGTAAGGGGGATCAGTGTCCTACAGGAAGGGTCACCCTATAATTAGTTATATGTATATATATATAGAGAGATAGATAGATTAGATTAGATTAGATTAGATTAGCTTAGCTTAGCTTAGATTAGATTAGATTAGATTAGATGGATAGATAGATAGATATGTATGTTGGTTTTTGTTCACCTCACTGTAACACTGTAGAAATATCATTTAATATATCCATTCATGGCGGATTTCATGAGATAAGCCGCAGTTCAACGGGAGGATGATTCCCAACTTGGGCCGTGCTTGCTACCATGGTAATAGCATGCAATTACCCATATTACCCCCAAAAGCTGGGATATACCCCCTGCTGTAGAACTCCAGTAATGTCAACTTATGATTAATAAACCCCAAACGGCTGTTTAATTGGGGGGAGTACCATTTATGAATCATATTGTGACTATTGGGAGGGTACCACCACAATTAATAAACCATGGTTTATTAATCCGGAGTTGACATTATGTATACATATTTATATATATATACGTATATATAAATAGCCACTTGTTGGTGAAACTGCTGCCAGCTGTATATCTCAATAGCTCTAGGACTCACCGCTGCGGACTGCGTCTTTGTGGATGACAAGGTGCGCCGTTGAGGAGATAGCTGGGAAATTCCAGGTTTTTGTGGGAAAGACATGGGGAATCCACGATAAATGGAGGTGTTAATGGGAAAATCATAAGAAAATCATGAGGAAAACGTGGGAAAACGCGAATTTCCCGAAGTAAAACGAGGTTTCTAGCGGATTCTAGCGGATTTTAATGAGAACATCATCGACTTGTACACCGGAGGGTAAATGGGATGTGGAGATATAAAGATTGGCATAATATTGACCAAAGAACAGTAGTTTTTAGCCAATCCTACCGATATGGAACATGGGGATGGGTCAAAACCTATGAGCTGAACATTCATAAATAAAAGCTATTTTAAACAGACGGGGTTCCATGGTTTTGACACATAGAGACACATAGTCATATAATTGAGATACATACAGTATATATATATACACTGTGTATATATATATATGTATATATATATACACCTGCAAATATATATATATATATATATATGTATTATATATATATAATCTGGATGTAGTAGAATGGCAACGGCGGATCCATAATCATAAACCAGCCCCAGTTTGTGGTTCATGAACTTGCCAGTGGCAGCGTATGGGATGATGTTGAACATGCCATCCCACCAGTCGAGATGGATAACATGGACTTTTCACCCCTACATTTGGACCTTTCAAACAATTTAATTAGTGTACTTTGAAGGATCAATTGAGGGTCACGGTAGCTGCCCGGAGGAAAAATCTCGGTTGAAACAGTCCCTCAGTGAGCCTCACTCCGTTTCAAATCCTTAGTTGTTGGGAGAATCCAGAGTTTTTGAACATCCAAGATTCCTCGCACATCAATGGAATCCTCATGTCAGTTGGTTGTTTCGTTTTGAGGACCTAACACCCACATTTTTCTCAAATCAACTGTTGATTAAGTCCCCATTTGGTTTGGTATCTGCATTTGGTCGCCCAAACTTGAGACCCTTTTGCTCGTAAAATGACCACTTTGAATGGTAACCTCCTAATTGTTGGTTTTATCCCTATTTTGGATGATGCTACCCTCTGGTAACGGGGCAATGGAAAATCACCATTTGAAATATGTTTTTCCCAGCTAGAAATCTCCAGCTAAAGGAAATTTCCCAGCCATTTTTGATGTTCTCCTTCAGTCATCAGTTGAACTTATCAATCGTAGCTCAATTATCCATTTACTCGATCAGTCATTCAGAATCATCCAATCGAAGCCCTGTTTGATTACCAGAGGATATACCCAACTATTAACCATTATTCACTATTAACCACTGTTAACATCTATTGACCATATGTTTTTTCCATGGATTTCGCCATCAAAACCTTCATTTTTCGTGGATTTTCCCATGGATTTTGCCATGAACAGCCCATAAGTCGAGGCCGAGAACGTGGCGGCCGCGCAGTCCTTGGGCTTCCAGGGCCTGCTCTACGACGCGCGCAAGGCGGCCCAACGCGACTTGGCCAAGGCGGGACATGTTGAGATATCATGGGATATATATATATAATTCTTGTCACACCATGATCTACGATATAATATATATATAATATATATATATAATATTTATATATACTGTGTATAATATATATATATATATATATATCATATTTATATATATTGTGTATATACTGTATATATATATATATAGAGTATACAGTATATATATATAATTAATATGTATGTATATATATATATATATATATTATGCTGCATATATACATTCAATTGGCTATAATGATGAGGATATCATGGGATATCCAACAAAATGATACTTCGGTGTGTCTGAGATGTTGAGATGAGAAGTGTGTTCAAAACCACTGTTTCCCGATGATTAGTTCGGGGGTTATACTTCCCAACGTATTGGAGATGATAATATTCCTTGAACTGAGAAACCTGTTCTTAATCCACCAGTGGAATGGAATGACTGAGGGTGTTGAACATTGCTAAATTGGGATTTTATAGAGACATAACATGTAGTTTAGGGATATGTTTGGGGATGAAAGAAGAAACTGCGGAAACCGCTGCATGGATAGGTTAGTACTTCAATTTTTTGATATACTGTGTATATATATATACATACATATGTTATATATATATATATATGGAAGTAGTCACCCCCAAAAAGATTTTTAAAAGTCGAATTCCCGTGGATTCCCATTCGTGTGACCCAACGATGCCCATTTCGGGAGGCCTTGAAAGACCTGGGCCTTCCCTTGTGAGGCGAGGAGAGGGAGGTCCTCCATGTGACATGGAGGTCAAAATGGTACCCGTTTATGGTATCCGTTTAAGTATAGCTGGTGAATGTTTATCCCCCCAAATATGGTAATAATATGGTAATAATATAGGTTTTGACCCATCCAGTGGGAAATAGTGGGAAGGTGAACTTTTGGAACCCGAGCCCATATCCCTCCCATGGTTAGCCCTGAATTCGTTGATTCCTCTGGCAAATCCTTGCATGGCTGGAGCAAAATTGCAAGCGCAATGCCAAGCAGAATTGCTGCAGTGGAATTGGTCAAGTTGACCTTATGATCTTGGCATATCGTGTCGTGATACATGTCCAAAAAGAAGACAGCCACAGATCCGGTTCGTATAGAACACAGATTTACACAATATGGGAATGGGGATAGGTTGATACCTATGATACTGACGATGTCCAAAGTCTGAGTAAAACCACAAACGGAGAGTTGGAGAGTTGCCCCAAAGCTTCAACGGAACGTACAGATCTTTTTGTTTTTTAGGTCACTGCAATCTTTAGTGTTATTTTCATTGATAGTATCCACATTACATGTGTGATCTTTTTGAACGCATTGCTGTTGCTTCATCAAAGAGGAGTTTTTTTTTTGTGTTTTCTAAGCAGGATATCACCGATATCACCCAGGCAACCCCGGTGAAATCTACCGGGTACCAATCCCCACAGGATGATTAAAGGGCGCCTTTTCGAGCACGCGCCGCGGAAAGCAGCGCCGGAAAATGGCACCATTTTGACCAACGCCGGAGGGGTGGTTCCACCGAGCCCCGAAAATTTCATGATGGAACTGATAAGACCTGAAAACGGGATTGATGATATTGATGGGTTTTAATGGGATTTAATGGGTTTTAATGGTGATTTAATGGCTTTTAATGGTGACTTAATGGGATCTAATGGGATGTACTGGGATATACCCTCTGGTTATGACTAACATAGCCATGGTATAGATGACCCATAGAAATAGATGGTTTACCGAACTTAATAGCATGGTGATTTTCCATGGCTATGTTAAATAACCAGATGGTACATGATTTTACTAGTGTTGCTAGTGGCCTTGGCCCTTGGGACTTGCAGGAAACGACATTGCCTGGCTTTTTCTTAGCGAAGAAATGCAGAACATCATGAACGGGTTTCAAACATCCAAATCATATTTGAAATATAGCGAAAATACGTTGCTTACTGGTGCTTAGTAGGGAATTTTCGGGAATGATCCACAATAACTATCAATAATAATCCCAGCAACCCCCAGTCCCATCCATTCCCTGCTAAGCACCAGTAAGGTTGAAATTGTAAGACATCATTTCTCAGTGGGCGGTATTTGAGCACGCTGCAGTTGCACTGCGAGTCTCAAGAGTCAGACAGTTCCAAGGTCCCCAACCTGGCTCTGTCTGAACATGGGGTTTCCAAAAATGGGGGGGGTTCGAAAAATGGGGGTACCCCACTGGCTGGATATATATATATATATATCATTATATATTCTGTATATCATTATATATTATATATATAATTATATATATATACACACATATATATACATACATAAATATGTTACATATATAAATGTATATATATATATACACATTATATGGGAAAATCCAAAAACATGGATGATCTGGGGGTACCCCCCATGACAAAACGGACACCTCCAAAGTCCGAAAATCCTCTGGCCGTGGGCATTTTCCTTGAGGCCTCGGCTCGAACTCCGCGAATGGGCAGGTCATGGCCCTGGATTTTGCTGGACTGGCCAGTCCAATATGTTTCAATAGGAACATGAGGTGTTAAGCCTGTTACCCTCTGGTAAACTAAGGTAGCTATGGAAAATCACCATTTTTAATGGGAAAATCCACTATAAATGGTGATTTTCCATAGCTATATTAAATTACCAGAGGGTAAGCCAATTAAAAGCCATGTTTTTTTTTGCTTTTAGGAATGTCTTTAGTTTTTTTTGGCCTAAGTCAAAGTCAAAGTCACATGGGGAATAAACGTGATGGACATTTGATTCCGCACAATTTTTATCCTCCAAAATGGTTGCAATTCGGCTCCGCTGTGTCTTCTTCGTTCGTAGCAACTCATCCTCACCATGCATGAGAGGAACAGCAACCTGATGAGGCACATGTTCGTCCAACAAAAAACACCTACACCTGTCTTAGTTTTTCTGGGCAAATAGAACTGCTCCAACCCATGGCATGACAACCATGCTCATTCTTGTCCCGCAGCCATCGGCTTACTGAACCTCCATACATACTTCGGGCTGAAACCTTTGCGGCCCGACAAAAAGCATCCAACAACACAGACATCTGCCTGCAGTGCTATGCAACCAACATTGGTACGTAGTCCCAAAAAAAACTTGAGCTAACCCCCCTTGCAGATGCAGACAAAGTTGGAATTTACAGAGATTTTTAAAGCGCACGCCAGAAACAGAGGTTGGGGTATCCTCAGTGGTGTGCTTCAGAACCAACTCTTCCAACAATTTTTAAAGCTTAGCGCTTGCTGCGGGATTTTGCCGATGAGGATATACTGGCTGCTACTCTTTGAGGCGCGCGAACAATGCACCTTTTTGTGATAGCTTCGCCAGCTGGGCTCCCCGAAAGCCAGACATAAGGTCGCCTGGTCACCATGTCACCTAGTGGTATGTTGAGTGTTTATTACTAACAAGGTCACGCATCATGCTCTGAGACATGGCGTTCAATCTCTTGCGAATATGAATCAGGCCTAATGGCACGACCTACGACATCCTGAAGTGAATTGTACATGACTCACATGACCCACGGACGATGCAGTCCGATCTGAAGCCCGGCGCAAAAACTGTGGAGGCCTGGCAAAGTCTTGCGCGGCCAGAGCATGTGGTAGTGCTGCCTCAAGGCAACGAATGTGGATGGCTTTTCCACCCATTTCCTGGGGGATATACCCAGTTGGCCTTTTTGAATGCCGCCCTGGCCGCTTTGGACACGCAGGGACGACAAAAGGGGAGACCACAACTGAGATTCCCCTGACCAGGAGGGAAAACTCTCTGGATGATGAGATCCCAAAGCATATTGGGCGAGGATTTCCGCACTCCTGGAACTGGTTACAGATGTTACGGGGAAACATCTAGAGGAAAATCCTATATTTGAAGGTCAAAATCTATGGGTTTCCTGTCAACTTTCTGTTCGGTCCCAATCGATTTCCGCAGGTGCTATCGGTCTCTCCACACGCGGCAAAGCTCTGCGTGTTCGAGTGACTTCATCGCTTCAGCCCACGGAGGTTGAGGACGAGCCCAGAGAGGCCAGCGATCGGCTGCTGGTGGCTACAACGTTTTGATGGTTGTGGTTTCTGAACTTCTTTCTGGCAGGATGTTGATGATGTGGTGTTGATAATGATGATGATGATGATGATGATGATGGTGATGGTGATGGTGATGGTGATGATGATGATGATGATGATGATGCTGATAATGATGAGGATGATGAGGAGGATGAGGAGGATGGGGATGAGGATAAGGATGAGGATGAAAATGATGATGATGATGACGATGATGATGATGATGATGATGGTGATGGTGATGGTGATGATGATGGTGATGGTGATGATGATGATGATGATGTTGATTATGATCATGGCGATGATGATGGTACCGATGGTGATGATGAGAATGATGATGAGGATGGTGATGATGGTGACGGTGATGATGATGATGATGGTGGTGGTGGTGGTGATGATGATGATTGCGATGATGATGATAAAGATGGTGATGATGAGGAGGAGGATGATGAGGATGAGGATGATGATCATGTTGTTGATGATGACAGATGATAGATGGTAGATGATAACCATGAAAATGACAGGATGATGATGATGAAGATGGTGATGGTGATGATGATGATCATGATGATTGTGATGGTGATGATGATGATGATGAAGATGATGAGGATGATGAGGAGGATGAGGAGGATGATGATGAGGATGAGGATGATGAGGAGGTGTGGATGAGGATCAGGATGATGATGAGGATGATGATGATAGATGATAGATGATAGATGATAGATGATGGTCATGATGCTGGCAGGGTGATGATGATGATGATGATGCTGATGCTGATGATGATGCTGATGATGATGATGATGCTGCTGATGATGATGATGAGGATGTTGATGCTGATGATGATGAGGATGATGGGGAAGATAGGGAGAAGGATGAGGATGAAGATGAGGATGATGATGATGATGGTGATGATGATCATGATGATGATGATGGTGATGATAATGATCATGATGATGATGATGGTGATGATAATGATGATGATGATGATGATGATCATGATGATTATTATTATTATTATGATGATGATCGTTTTGATTTCGCGAAGGTTCCATTTCTCACTGGGCTATCCTCCTGAAGCAACACAAGACATGGTTAGACAGTGATAGACATGGACTTTGGCAGAAAGAATCGACCTAGTTTGGTTTGATCATCAATAAATGGTCCATTTTCATCTATAGCTGCCATAGCTATGTTAGTTCACTGGAGGGTAAATCCAATGTTTGTTGGCTATGTATATTGTTGTTGGCTGCCGTTGGCTAACCCCTTGATTTGGAACCCCCTGGAGGTGCTGCCGGCTGAAGCAGATGCGACCTTTCGCATTTTCAAGGGCGAGGAAGAGGTGCTGCCGCTGGGTTAGCTGGGTGAATGGTAGGTTGAAAGGGCCATACAGAGGTATAATGTATATATATATATATGTATATACAGTATTATATAATATATATATATATGATATTTATAATAGATTATATATAAACATTGTCAAAACTATACATGTACAGTACACACATTTGGTATATGTATATAGATATATATATATATATATATATATCAATATACGGTGTATGATCTTTTCTCCTTGGATCTCCTTGGTCATTTTGATGATCGTTACCGGTTGCCATCGCGGCCGCCAGGGTATTGAAGTCGATGGAGTTGGAGCTGTCTCCGTTCTTCGGCCGGGAGGTACCCGGTTGACGGTATGGCGTCAGTTTTCACGGCCGGAGGTTCATCCAATTTCCAGAAAAATTCCCGGTGAAACAAAAGGTGAAACAAAAAATCCCCGAAGTTTGTTGAAGTCCCATTCAAGACAGAATCGAAGGCAAGCGACTTGGTGAGTCTTCGGTGATTTTGGCTAACCCATTCCCTTACTGTAAAACATTTGAGTTAAAATTAACATTGGTTCAATCTGTGGGTTCTCAAATGGTTCCCAATCCAACTGCTTAACTTGGAGTCAGATGTTAATTCATTCTCAAATGGTTTCCATGGGTCCACTTCCAACTGCTAACTTTGAGTGAGTGTCTAGGTACACCTTAAACATCCCCAAATTGCTGGGCAAAAACAAGCTGGAATGGGGAGATTCCTCTTGCGTCCAATGGAAATGGGTCAACAGCGAGGAATCAAGCTGAAATCAAGCTGGATGTTCATCACATCCCCCATTTCCATGGAAAATCAGGTGTGTTTGAATGAATCCCCATGTCAAAGGGCCCCCACTTCCAATGTCACAAGGATGAATCACATGTTTTTTTTCAATTGAATCACTACATATATTTGTCCGATATTTGTTAGTAAATTCTCATACTGTACTTGGAGCATCATCCCACTTGGTGGTTGATAATCTCAGTATATCCTATTCACAAGTCCCCAAGTCCTGTTTTTTTTGTAAGATTTTATAAGAAGGCTACAACAGTTACAACCCCAGTCACCACTGAGGTCATCCTCCACGTATCAAACGTTTTTTTGAGTGCTTAGATAGGGTTGCTCTAAGCATCTCCAAGCCATGATAGGTAAATGATGATCCAGAAAGGGGTAACAAATGGATCATTTTGGCTCTAAGAATCCAGCCACTTTACCCCCCTTGCGCGCTTCATATGGGAGATTTAGAGTTGATTCATCGAACTTAAAATTGGTGATTGTCCATCGCACACTGATAGTTTACTGAAGGGTAGTTGGTGGCTCATCCCACTGACTAAATGGGTTATAACCCTAGCTCTAAGTAGGATAAGTAGGCTTAATCCATTTATAACTATGGTTAAAAAATGCCTAGTAAGTGGAATGAGCCATCAAGTACTTGAAAAAATCCAATATCCCATGTGATAACCCTACTATAACCATCACTTATAACCAGGATTCTAACCCACTTATAACGAGCCGTTGACCCGTTGAGCCGTTGAGCCGTTGGCCATTCTTCCAGGTCACATCCCCCGGCTGCGGCTGCGTGACTCGCAGGGGCACCTGCTGACTGAGAGCAGCTTGAGCTGCGGACAGCTGCTGAACCGAAGAGCACAGGTGGGGGTACCCCTCTATCAATGGGAATTCCAGGATCCTAAAATGGAGGTACTGTACCATATTTCAGGCCATATTTTGGGGGGATATACCATAACAAAACCCCCATTACCCTCCGGTAAACATACAAAAAACTATTGAACATGGCCCAGTCGAAGTAGTGGATTTATCCAGCTATAAAATGGTGGATCTTTCCATAGTTATGTAAACGTTTACCAGAGGGTACCCCTTTATCGCCGGTTGGTTGATTTCCTGGAAAATCCCAATCTGATGATGGCCTGGAAAATCCCCCATGACGGAAACCTCCAGAGATATTTATTTCATCCAATCCTTATATAATGGCACGGAGATTTTTGTAACTATAGATGAGATGTATATCTATAGGATTTATAACTATAGATGACATCGACATTGATAGAATGATGTATAGATCGATATTTGTTAAGTGATCCTACTGTAGTGATTTATAATGATTGAATGTGTGTGTATACATATGTATATATGTATTATATACTATATATATACATATCGAGACTTCGAGATACTTACAGATGTAGATAGATAGATAGATAGATAGATAGATAGATGGATAGACAGATGGATAGACAGATAGATAGATAGATCGATAGATAGATCGATAGATAGATAGATATCCCAGAGATAGGTAGATATCCGAGTTAGAATGTTTATAAACGGGCTAGCATACATTTCATTTGCAAGTGATATATATATATATATGTATATAGCCTCGTCCCTGCTCTTGGAACCGCGCAAACCTGAATTAGGTTGGTAAAACTTGTCAATTCCGTGACGAAATTTAGTCGCGGAATTGACAAGTTT
>Ga0126342_10002643_pt1 | contig 28337 bp, 26 predicted proteins | sample Cyp1metagenome_FD_92528 | JGI IMG/M metagenome (GOLD analysis project Ga0126342, IMG submission 92528) | Coral microbial communities from Lord Howe Island, Old Settlement Bay, Australia - Cyphastrea 1 metagenome | ecosystem: Host-associated > Invertebrates > Cnidaria > Coral ... | reverse complement strand
TATGTATGTCAATTCTCCTGTGCTGCTCTGCTCCTCATATTCCACACCACCCTTAGCCCCTCTCACGGACCGAAATAAACCTGCGGTGTGGGCGGCCACCCCACGCGAAGCGGGGTGAATACCCGAAAAAAACCTATGGAAAAACCTCAGTTATGGCCATTTCTTGCAATGAACTAGCCTCTGATAATCAAACATGGCAATGGGATGCAATGGGAAGTTCCCCTATTTAGTTCCATGATTTTCCCAGCTAGAAACCTCCGGTGTCCGGGGGTTCTCCGCTAGCCAACTTCGATTCTCAGGGCTTCCGGGCACCGGCACAAAGGGTACCAAGGCACGTTCACGGCTCAGCGCATCCTGCGAAAAATGGAGGATGTCCGCAGCTCCATATGAAATTCACTGGTGGTGGTATCATCAAATGATCTTCAAATATCATGACATTTATCATCAGATATATATGATATATAACAACGATATAACGATACATGTTCATATATCTTCAAATTTCTACTTTAGTACAAATGATGTACAAATGAATGTCATAATGTTAAAGATCAGTTCACTCCTTCCAAACTTGAAGAACACCCAAGCTTTGTGTTCATGTTTGGTGATCTTCTATGCCCTGCCTTGAAGATGTAATCAGCTATGGCTCGCTTGCAAGCCTTGACATACCTTGGACGCTGAGACACTTAAAAAACAACAACACCTTGACTCGATCAAGTAACGATGATGTCACCAATGTCATTCAATATACTTGAATTGCTTGAGCAAACAAATACAAAGTTTCCATAGATGTCCATAGATGTCCATATAGTCACAATTTGCCAATGCTACCCTTGCACCAGTCAGAAATTTCAAGGGAAGGACTTGGTCATGCACCAGTCAGAAGCGTCGTCCCGAATCGATCCGAGATTTTTAGAGATCAGATGACCAGTTTCCACCAGTTTCCCAAAAAAATGGCAACCAATGGCTACCCTCTGGTAAACTAACGTAACTATGGAAAATCAACATTTTATAGCTGGGTAAATCCACGAACTTTCTATGGGCCATTTTCCAGTTCGCAAACTGTTAGTTTACCAATGGCTATCATGGAATATGATTTACCATCAGTTCCCCACAATGGCTTGGAGCAAGCCTGATTCTGGTTGCTGCAATCCCGATCGCCATGAAAATCGAAATAAGTCCAAATAACATACCATAGATTCCCATTCACATCCCATTTATTTAAAAAACAAAAACAAAACAATAAAATTCCCGTCTGACATTCCAACGACCTCCCAACGTCTCGACGCACAACTCAGACTTCGGCCCCGTTTTCATCTCCTCAGTGACGCTGACGATGATCGACTCTGCCACCTCTCGCGACGAGGACAACGTTAGCGAAGTCAGCTAAGCTGGTGAACAGAACTATAGGTGAAGTCTATGGTAAAGAACTGGTAACTTATCTGATAAAGAACTGGTAACTAGTTATGGTTTATGGATGTTTATGGTGAGTTTATCTGAAATGGTAAGTAGTAGGAAGGGGGTTATAACATGTTATAAACCAACCTTATAACTAGGAAGGCACACCTCGTATGATAGGCTTAATCATACTAGTATAGCAACGCGCCAAAATGTTGCGGAAACACAAAATGTCCGCTCGACATGCTCGAAACAGGAAACTCGGCATCTTGTGGGGGACCACAAGAACTCTATCTCCATCAACATCAAAGTGAATCATCAACAACTTGTTGCCCTCTGGTAACTTACCCATTAAAAATGGTGATTTTCTATAGTAGTGTTAGTTTACCAGAGGGTACTATAATGTCAACCCTGAACAAAACTTCTAGGATGTACAAAAAAAAAGTGGAAGGGTAGTAGAAAATCATCACAGCTTGGGTGGTACCCTCCTGTAATATCCTGTAATCAAACATGGTTGGGAAATCCTCTACAATGCCATGGAATTGAGGAAAAATGGAGGATTCTCCCATTCATATCCATTGATATCATAGCTTTGGCAATTGAACAAATGAGCCATGCAAAATACCCCTATCCCATCTATGTCGAAAATGGTTTTCCAATCCTATAGCTTATCATAATCCATCATAATCCCCCAGTACATTAGATAGTACTATCATAATCCTATGGATTATCATAATCCCCAGATATCCCCAGTATAAGTCCCTTGTTCATAACCAGCCATTAGTTCATACTATTAATAATTATAGTCTATTATTATATTATAGTAATAATTATAGGTTGTCCCAATCCTATGGGTTATGATTCTGAAAATGGCCGTAGAAATAGGTGATTTACCCAGCTATAAAATGGGGATGTCCATAGTTTTTTCTATGTTTACCAAAGGGTAATGTTAGTAATGATCATATTTTTAGTAGGTAAATCACCATTTTTAGTAGGTAAATCAACATAAATCAACTATTTCTATGGGCCATGGCTTCAATAGTTATGTGACAAATTACCAGAGGGTATCAGAACCAAACCCTCCAGGCGATTTCGCCTCTGGGTCCAGGTCTTTGAAGAGACGATCGGCTTCCACCAGGAAGACTGGCGCGTGCGGCGCAGCGTGACCCAATGCAGAGGAAAATGGTGAATTTTCTGGATCCAGTTTAACGCCAATTAATCATAATATGTCATGATGATGTGTTTCCAAAGATTTTAGTTACTTTTTCAGTGTGTGACATAGTCATAGTCATCATATCATGTCAGCCGGAAAATGCACACATTGCATCAAGATTGGGTGTTTTCCAAAATCGGATAGCTTGTGAATATGTCCAAAATCAATCAATGACATAGAAAAAACGCCACTCATGGATTACCCCCGGCTATCCCCCGGCTAAAGGCCATGGTGGATTATCATGATGATCACTACCCAAAAAGTGGTGGGTAAAACGACTCACGACTCAATGACTTTCAGGGTTACCATGGGTTACCTAAAGACCATGTTCCCTAAAATGTGACTCCCACTCGACCCATGCCATGACCATCTTGAAGACCACCGCTCTGAAACCCGGCGCCTACATTTTCCAGCCACTCAGTGTTGATGGGAGCCACGGCGCTGTCCGCGATGCCATCGCTCTGGGAGAAAGAAAAAGGGCGATTCTCTGGGTCGATGTTTGTTAGGTCAAGGTCCATCTTCGAAATCTAAATATGATTTCAATCGATCTTAGTGACCTTCAATGATAATTTATAATCCAAATTCATGTCTGTATCTAATCATATCTAATCATTCTGATTACGATTTAACCATCATCAGAATCATCCATCAGAATCTACCCATCCATCCTATAGATTCTATAGATCCGATCTCCTGAGTCTGCGGCAATGTAGTAATTGTATCGCAACAGGCCGCCATAAAAGGTACGCCTGACGACTCATCGCCGTCTGGGGGCCACGGGATGGGCTGGAGACCCACCTGGAGACACCGGCGTCGATGAGCTCAACGTCCAAGGAGGAACCTGCTGCAGGTTGGCTTGCTTGGAGAATTCGAGGTCCAGCATGCTCCGAAACTGGATATAACTGGATGTCTTTGAAATTCTGTGAATCATTTTGAATCATTTTGAATCATTTTGAATGTCATCCACTGAGTGATTTGTCAACTTTTGGGTGCAACCTCTATGCTCAAAACAAAGGAGTGGCGTTCAAAAACCCCGGGTGTTGTCGCTCTACACTGCTTGGTTGAGAACAGGATTCCCCATGATTTCATGGATTGTGATATTGCCCAACATATTGGTTAGTATATGTTAGTATAATATAGTATAATCCTCTAAATATATGTTAGTATATGTTAGTATAATAATCCTCTAAATCATCAACCAACCATCATTGATCGCTTATATTCCACTTCTATCCAACCATATTTTCAGTTAAAACATGTTAAAACCACTAGAATCATCAACCCTGTCAGGTGGATCATGGTGGATCCGGCCTGGGAGGATCTGTGAGAGCTCAAACTCACGCTCCAAGATGTCCATGGGAGCATACTCGGGTTTCTGACCTGATTTCGACATCAGTTGCTGCTGATTTTTGATGGCAACCCCTAAAAATTGAATTTGAAAAGGCTGGACACCTGGGAATATCTATAAAATTCTATAAATATCATCTGTAATCGAAAAATTCTTCAATCTTTTTGGGTCCCAAAGGTTTCTCCATGACCGTCAGATCGAATCGAGTTTTTGCTGCTACTTTGTACTGCCGCTGGTCACCAGTCATCATCCTTTTCGGTTCCCTAAACGCATCTTTAGGGACAAAAATGAGCACCACCGCAACCCATCCCCATGTATCCAATCTCAAAGCCACGTTAAACCACAATGAAAGCCACTTCAAACCTCACGTGTTTCCCCAAATATTTCAAGTTTAGTCCCGAGTCTTCGTTGTTTGAACTGAAATCATGGATAATTTATGATAATTTTGGAGCTATTACTTAGTCCTTCCATCAATTCTGTCCTTAGATATTGAAATGGAGGTGTCCAAGTCATAGGGGCTATCCATTACAAACATCCAAGTCATTAGACTCATTGGATCCATGGTTAGCATTGAAATCACCATGGTGACTTGGGAATGCCCCATCTGAGGAAACCTCGAAGTAAATGCCCGCCTTGCTGGCTAAACAATGGTCATAGATATAGAAATCCCTGGTTGGTGGTTGACCTACCCCTCTGAAAAATATGACTTCGTCAGTTGGGATGATGACATTCCCATTTATCCATATTTGTAGATGATTTTCCCATTGAATCCTCCATTTAACCATGAATAGGTCATAGAATAACATATTGATTGAACAATGTTCTCGTTTATTCATATTCACAAGAAATATTTTCCCATAGCCATAGTTCATTTTCCCATTGAATAGTCCTTCCATAATGTATCCATAAATCCATCATATATGTGTAGATGATTTATGATTCTTGTTGCATTGAATTATCCATTTGTGACCTTTATCCATTTGCTGTATCCCAGTGACCATGTCTCCCAAATCCACCATAGATCATTATCCATTTACATCCATTTATCCATGGTGCATCCATTTATCCATAAGGGGATACATAGTAGAAATATGTAGAAACTATGTATCCATAGGGATTATCATAATGTATCCATTGATCCATGGTGCCCAGTGACCTTTGCTGTCCTTTGGCAATTTCTTCTGTCGCCACTTCAGGCACTTCCCTTCCTGGCTCCACACCTCGGAAAAAACAAGAGAAATTCCGTTCCAAAGGAGTCAAATGGACCTTGAAATTCAAAAAAATCTATATGGGTATGGGTCAAAACCTACTAATCATGTGGTTTTTTAGGGATGACCATCAACCTTGAGGTTCACTGGGGGTACAGGGTTTTGACCCACATCCATATGTTGTAATTCTAGTTGGTATACATTTATATATAGATTTACATGTTTTTTAGATCTTTTAGGTATCATCACGGAAGGTATTGCAGCGATGGGAAGTACAACAGTAGCCTCAGAATGATTGTGAGAAAAAAGCTGGAAGATGCTGGAAGCTTCATACGTGCTATCCCCAATTAAAGCTATGGAAAACAATGCAACTGGTGCTTTCAATATCCCTGAATCATACAAAGGCATCCTTCTTACATGGGCTCCCCCATCTAAATGCAGTGCAGGGCGACTTTTCCTAGAAAACTTCTCGTATCTACTCTTCGGCGGGGTGACTAATTAGCTGATCTGAGAGTAGCTGTTCAAATTCAAAACAATGAAATTGAAAGCATCAGTTTACACATGTTTACACAAGCGTTCGAACATGTCAAGGAAGATCTTGTCAATTGAGGCGTTTCGCACTGAAAACCCCAATGGCTAAGGTTGGCACCAACATTCCCGAGAGAGGGGACAAGTGTGACGCGATTCGGCCCGAACTGCTTCCATGGTGAAGATCCTGTCGTGTCAGCACCGGGGCTGATACCTACAAGGTAATTGAACATAGCTATAGAAAATGATCCCTTCATAGACAATTCACCTATTGATCCTATTGAAACGGGTGATGTTCTAATAGCTATATGAGTTTTATGAAACCCAAAGTGATGTACCCTCTGGTAATGACTGTCACAGTTCGCTATTGAAAATACCCCATTTACTTCGTGGATTTTCCCATGAAAAATGGTGATGTTCCATGGTTTTTTGTAGGTTTACCAGGGGCCAAGCTGTTTCAATTCCTTGGAGCCGCCAGCGTCGTGGCCTCACCATAGGGAGCCGCCAGCGTGCGAGAAAACTCGTCCAAGAGCGGGGGGAAATCAATGGCCTGCGTAGATGCTCAGACGGTCGGACCTCAGACCTCTGGTAAATTCACAGTTTGCGAACTGGAATTCATCACCAGTGTTACTGTAATATATAGGTAAATTATAGGTAAATCAACTATTTAAATGGGCCATGTGAAAAATAGCGAACTGTTAAATAAATTACCAGAGGGTCCCCAAAATATCCCAATATTGTTACATATTGTTCCCAGAAAATATGGGACGTTATCCCAAAATATGGTTACTTTATCTGCTTGGTGGTATAGCTACCCCTCTGAAAAATATGAGTTCGTCAGTTGGGATGATGACATTCCCAACTGAATGGAAAGTCATAAAATTCCATGGTTCCAAACCACCAACCAGTTACTAATAATTCACTTATTAACCAGTATTAACCATTAATGATCCAAAAATATGGTTACTTTATGTATCTTTATGTTAACATGATACATTCTGTAACGTCCCCAAAGACTTGCCATAAACCTCCGCTAGGCTAGGCCGGCCAAACGGTAAGGTCTTGGGGATTTTCGGATGGCCGAAGGTCAATGGCTGGTAAATCAATAAAGGGATGTGATGGTTTATTCATGTTTATTGTAATGTGTACATATATATATAATATTCATGATATAATATTCTATATATATACCCAATGACGTGCTATAAATTGAGGTTTCCCTAAAAATAGGGGTACCCCAAATCATCCAAATCATCCAAATCATCCAAAGAACCATGACTTAGTATAGCTTAACAACGGTGACGGGGATCCCCCCAGTCGACTGAAGAGAAACCATCCAGGATAAACATCTGTAGTAAAGTCATGCAAGGTGGTGCCCCAGTTCGGAATTGCTAAGTTGGTTAACTCATGTTAATTCCAATTTCACTATGGTTTATGGTAGATATATATGATATATATATATATATATATCCCAGATGCTCCATGTATGGAATATGTATCTATATACATGTGTGCAATTTTTGGAGTAAATGTAGGTAAATATTGCATACATGGAGCATCTGGGTATATATGATATATCTATATCTTACTATATGGTACCATGGTTTATAAACCACCGTGGTTTGATTTTTTTAATGCGCCATCCACAGGATCCCCGAACCGCGTTCCTGCCTTTGCAGGATGAGATCGAACGAATATGGCGTTCTCTGCAGAGGCAGCATGGGAACCTGGGAAGCCGTGGAATTCCCTGGTGATCTGCGAAAAATAGCTGGGATTTATGATGGATATAAATGATGTCATTGGATATATATATATGATATATAAATGGATATTTATCAGATGTTCATCCCTCCAAAATGATGATACAAAAATGGATGTATGGCATTGAATGGTTGACTTAAAAAAATGCTTGAGCGAGCCATCCCCAAATGTTTTTCGAAAGGGTCGAGGACTCGAGGGTCACAGAAATGATCGGCCCTGGGCTGATGGATGCGAAGATTCCAGGTGGCATTGAAGGCAAAAAATAGACTTTTTCCTTCAACCAGTGTGGAGTTTTTCACTATTTTAGGGAATTTTTGGTAGATGTGAACAAACTAAGATGTGGATCATTCAGGGATACCCTTGGGTAAACGTTAACATCGATGTGGAGTTTAGCCACCATGAATGTAGATCACTTTCCGAACGGGAAGTCCTGCACTCATCATCCAAATCATATTGAAAAAAAGTCGGAGTTGTGTTTAACATTAACCCATATTAATAAGATGTTCATATATTTTATCATAGATATCATAGTTTATCTAAAACATGTTTAATCATATAAAATTAACATACACCATAATCTGGTTGGTGGTATACATACCCCTCTGAAAAATATGAAAGTCAGTTGGGATGATTATTCCCAACTGAATGGAAAAATAAAATTCCTGTTCCAAATCACCAACCAGTAATACATTTTGGTCATTTCAACCAAAGCAACCATCCATTTATCCATTGATCCATCCTATATTCGAAGCCACTGCAGCCAAGCGGCTCTGGCCAACGCTCACATTGGAGCGAAAAGCGGGACTCACCTGCCGACCCATCAAAGTCCAATATTGACCCATATCAACAGTTGGGTGTGGATATACCCATCAAAGTCTATCCAATTTCAACCAATATCATAATATTAATATTAATATTAATGTTAATGAGTTAATGTTAATTAATATATATATATATATATATATATTAATATGAATGTTAAATAATATTAATATTAATGTTATATAATATTATATTATGGTTAATGTTAATGAAACAAAACTCAGAGTTGGCTCAAAGTTCAAACACGGAATCAACTCACCCGCCGTGCTCTGCAACTAGCCACACACCAAGCCAAGCCATCCAAGCCATGGCTGAACAACTCCCCATTGACTTGGATAATTTCCCATCAAAACATCTTAACTTCGGGGATTTCCCATCGAATTCCTCCATTTATACCCTAAACATCCCTAAACCTTATAGATGGTGTGACTGATGTTGCCATTTTCTTGCAGTCATTTACCAGCCATGGATTTCCCAGCTAGCCACTTGGACACTTGGATGTACATCCATATATGGCGGTTTCCATTCAAGGGGGGTACAAATGGATGGTTTATAATGGAAAATACCATTCAAAAGGATGAGAACTGGGGGGTACCCCTATTTCAGGAAACCACCACATTCCCATATATTCCATTAACTAAGTATGACCTTAACATATATTCCATCAATTTTAATCCCATATATTCCAATTTTCAGCCATAGCTCACCCATATGGCAGTGTGTCAAAACCATAGGTACCCCTGTAGTTCACATCAAAATAGCTGGTTTAGCTAGATGCTCATCCCCCTAAAAATGCTATGTATAGGCTGTATAGGTATTGATCCATAGCCATGTGATCATTAAATGATCATCAAATCCCTATCATCAGATCATCAAATCCTATGGTTCCTTTCAATCTATAAATTTTATAAATCATCAAATGATCATCAAATCCTATAGTTTACACTTCATATATCTTCATATTTAATGTTTATGTGATTTATATTTTCTGTATTTTCTTTACATCTATGGGATTATCATCAAATCCTATAGTTTACCATATATCTTCATATTCCATTCATCTGGGGGTATAACCGTATAACATCGTATAACCTCCCTACAGCTGCGCCTGCCCTCGCCGGGGCGACACGCCCAAGCGAGGCGAGCCATCCGGCACACGGATGGTGCGAACTGCGAGGTGATCGATTTAATCCATGAGGATTCACTGGGGAAATATAGGGAAGATCATTAACATCATGGCTATATTTTAGGAACATTTCTCATACATATCAGTTACATATCATACATTCTTTGATTCAGATTATTGTGATTGCATGTGATTTCTATATATTTCTATCATGGTAAACAACTGAAATGGAAATTTAGAAGAAAATCATGCGGGACTATCACTGGGATGAAGCAACGGAAACCTGGGATTTTAAAATTAAAACATCTTATAACCATCAAATGCCATAGGGAATATGGGGATATGATATCACCAATCCATGGATTGATTTAAGGCTTTTCCCAGCAAAAATGGGGGGCGGCTCCTGCAAATCTTCCCTTCAAGGATTGAAGCACTGTCTCCGTGAAACCGGTTATCAAATCCCCCAAAGCTTCTCGGAAAACCAGAAACGACCCAATGTCTGGTGCGGTTCCCCTCGGATGTTCAATTTGCAGAAACAAACATCGGTCAAAATGGTGTGAACCCCCTCAATTCCAATGGAGTATGGGATCGTAATTCTGCCGTTTGACTTTGGGAAGAAAACAATATCCGCCATATCTGATTCCATCAGTCATCATAATTCTACCACTGGGATAAACTCAGATAAACATGGATAAACCATGATAAATCTGAGCAAATTATAATAATTCACGAACCTGAAATAAGACGACCATATTGGATAATTCCCCGAATCCTAACCATTCTTCCAGGCAAGCCTGGAGAACAGGCTTCGGTCGTGATGAAATTTACCCCATTAAATCCATGCAATCTGTCTGCATCGCCTGAGCGAAACTCGGGGTGCATACTCTCTTGCGAGGCACTGGGAAGAGGCAGTGGAGGTACCGGTCCTTGGATCCCGTGGATTTCTTAAAAATTTCCCAATCAAAATGGCGTGGCTTCATCCGTGAGCCGACATGAAGAAGATCATCAATCATCAATCAACATGTCAAAACATTTAAAAAAAAAACATGGAAAAGACTGTTCATTCAAAATCTTCATGGAAATTATTGGAAGAAAAAAAGCGATAGGAACTGCTACTCTTTTCCCAACATCCTTGCTCTACCATGCGAAAACTCCCCAGCGCACCGAGCCTTCCGCCTCCGGCTTTCCTGCCAAGTGTCTCCCATCGATATTCACGGCATCCATATCGCAACCAAATCAATTTTTACCGTCTCCCAAAGAAAAAGCTAGCTTTTCTATGAAGATAATGTGTTATAATTTAAGTTTAAATAGAAACACATTGAACATCAATGAAAATTGATGTGAAATTACAATACCAACAAAATATAAACCATACCTCAAGGCATCGAAACACCCAGAAATCGACTGATCCAACGCCCGGGTTCCACCGTTCCACCGCCCGGCGCTTCGTCGCTGCAGCAAGGACTTCACGGTCTTCCCGGGCTCGGTGGAGGCGGGAGGCGCTTGGATCTTGCTGGTGGGAAGGAACTCCATGCGCTGATTCTCGCCTGGGTGGGGGTTGGGGGTTGGGGATTGATGATGATTGATGATAATTGGCTGGGAGGATCATGTGATAAGTAAGTCAGTTTCTCTGAGTTTTAAAGGAACAGTTATAAATGGGAGAAGCTACTGAATGGGAACTTACTAATCTTTCTTGTAACCAGGCTTATGAACCACCAAATGGGATGATCTTCCAGGTTGCGGTTGGAGATGATGACGATGATGATGAATAATTCTGGAGAGCCCAGAGACTGTCAAATGTGTTTATTTCAAAGTCTTGACAAACGAATTCCGAGCTGAAGTATCGCCGTATCGCCATGCTTTCGCCCATCATCTCCCAACTTTTGGAGGTGTCACCCCATCAACCAAGCCCTGACTGCGGGGGAAATGCCGAGCTGCATTTCAACTCGCCCAGAGGTGAGAAGTCCACAAGAACCAAGGGGTGCTGTGCACATAGCTCACCAAACCTATGGATGACCTCAGTCCATGATGGCCGGCCGGAGTCGTTGAAAGTGATGTACAAAAATCGACCGAATCTACTGACGCTTGTGAAAAATGTCGGTGTGAAGGATGATCCAAAAGCCCTGGCTTTTTTGGTGAAATCTTTCACCCTTTCGACCCATTTGAGATGTTATACTTCCATGATCTTCAATGGCAAATACGTCTCGTATATATGTGAATATAGATCCCATGGTGCCTGCAGTCCATCAGTCCCAGGCTTCCACAGCCCTTTCAGCCAGGACGCGGCTGTGATCACATTGGGAATAAGGGCTTTGTCCGAGACGTGCACTGCTACAGCAATCTCTCCGTACCTTGTAGGCAGAAAACAAAACCTCAAAAGGCTGGAAAATTCAGAATACCCAAACATCACCTAAATATCACCCAAACATCACCTAAACAGTAGTGTGTTTGTGTATATATATATATCAATTATACATTATACATAATTATACATAATTATATAAATAGGCCTTAACCAGAAGTTCACTACGTCATTTCGCAACTGCTGTGGTAAGCTGCTTCCAACCACGTCCAAGTCACGCAGCTTTGGTGCTGGGACCAGGTTGACCCTGATCACCGGGCTTCATCGAAATGCCATACCTGCGAAGCCAAAAGCAGTGGTGAAACAAGCCTTCGCGATCAGAGTGGTTTAAGCATCTTGAAGTTACACTAATATTCTCATATATATATATATGCATATCAGCATATCATATATCTCTATATGGAATAGATAAGCATGACAACATCATCAATCTGGACAGATGATTGCAACATTCAAAAATTTTGCCACCAAAGATCTGCAGCAGAAAGAGCTCTGAAACGGCCAGCTGCGGCTCCATGTCTTTTCCGGCATTGAACAGCACACCTGTCGGCCAGGACGGGGGTAGATCACTTGGCGGTAAACCCTGGCTGCCATAAAGCTACCATGACTGGGGATGGTAGACATACCACCCTAAAAATGCTGCTTTGGGTGATGGTTTATTTGTGGTTTCCATGATTTATCATGGCCATTTTGGGGCATCCCCATTTTCTGGTTAAAAAAAAAAAGTTGGGACATCTCTTCACTATCCATCTGGATAAATAAACTAAACAACTCGTTCACCTGGGAAGTTTGGCCAGTTAGGGCTTAGATGGGTTTAGTTACCTACTACGAACCAGTACCAGTAGTATACGGCGTCGTCGCGACGTGAGGTCGTCATCAAATTTATCAAGATAAATCCAACAAGAATATATGATCATGAAGTATGAGGGAACTAATTACTTTGAAATTGGATCCAAGTACCTTGAATGTTACATACATCATATATATCCAATTGATCAATTACATCCCCAAAAAACGTGTTGCTGGTGCAACCCTGGCTAAACCCATGGGTTTTCCACGGCTTTCCCGGTAGGGTCTTTTCCACGGCTGGGCCGGGCCCCAGGGCCCCATCCCCGAGCTCCGCCTAGTGGCATCAGCGACATCGACTTGCCTACTTTGAGGCCTCAAATCTCATGGAAATCAACGACAGAACTGGTTGATAATCATCAATAATCCCAATAGTTGAGATTATTATTAAACTCCCAATCAATTATCCCAATAATAATTATTGATAATACTATTATTATATAATCCCAATAATAATTGGGATAATCAATAATAGTGATATTAATATGGTTATATGATAATAGTGATTAATCATATGATTAATAGTATATTATGAAACCATATTATCCCAATAATAGTGATTAATAATATGGTATAATCATCAATAGTCAATAATGGGATAATGAATAATCCTCAATACCAATAATCATTGGGATAATCATCAATGGGATTATATAAAAATAGTGGTTATAATACTAATATACAGTATACTAATAATAGTGATTATATGATTATATATGGTTATATGATGGGATTATATATAGATAATATAACATAATTAACATAGCTGGTTGGTGGTTTTGAGCCCTACCCCTCTGAAAAATGATGGACGAATCGTCAGTTGGGATGATGAACTTCCCAACTGTTTCTGGAAAGTCATAATCCATTCATGTTTCAAACCACCAACCAGAGAATCTATACACTGGCTTTTAGGGATCTCATGTTTTTCTTCCATGAAACAAATTCTCGAAGCAACAGCATCACTGAAAGGAATTGGCTTGGAAAGTTCAAGGCATCCACGTCTAGCACATGCAACACATCCTGAAGTGTTCATTTGATTATCTTTGGTTGGGAAACGGTCAACCACTGAGAGTATTGTTTCAAACCACGGATTGTCCTGCTTACGAATTCTACTGTTTACGTGAAATCCTAGTGAGATCCTAGTGAAATATAGTGAAATAATGTGAAATATAGTGACATATCTACTGGTTACTTAATAATATACTATGTTTTACATATACATGATACAATCATATCATATAGTGAAAAGAAAGACCCTAATTCCATCGAGTCTGGGATAACAGAATTTTGACAACTTTTTTTGCCGAGAGACTGTGAGCCGACTGTGCTGCCAAGGCATTCCAGATATTTACAATCAATTCCTTGGACGTAGATCTGCCATGGTTTGATGTACACTGTTTCATGTCTGAAAATAAGGATTTACTTTCTAAAAATAGCAGTGTTTTAATGGGGAAATTAATGGGGAAATCATCATCCAGTGGATGGATTGAGGTACCCGCTAATAACAATTCCTTGGATCATCTATGGATCTATCATGCATAGTATATTCATATATTATTCATGTATATTCATGTATATTCTATAGCTATTGCACCTCCGGCAACAAAAAAAATGTGTTCACCTAAAGTCATTGGGAAGTTCCATCATCCATAGCTAAATCCATAGCTAAATCAATGGGTTGCCCGTTTGGAAATGATGACGGTGAAGATCCTGATTTGTCAGGTCCAACTGGGCCAAGGCGGCCAAGGTTCAATCGCCTCCTCCTCATTTTCCGGAGGCACAATTGAGCGCACGGACTTGATACAGTCCCCTGGACAGGTTGAAGGTTATAGTTCACCCCAGCTATAACTTACTTCTTTCAATACTTGATTCATCTTCATTCTTATTGAACTCGAATCTAGCTTTGAACTGCCCACAGAAGCAAACAAAAAAGGCCTCTCAAAACTGGAGCTCGTTGCCACGCTGCCACGTGCCTGCGATCTTTTGCAAAGTTATGGTCGGGCTGCTTGCCATGGTTCCTCCGCAAATCCGCAAACCCCCAGGATGCCATGGTGGTTCTCACCCCAGCTGGCTATGTGTTTTTTCTTCAGGGGTCCCCCAAGATAGAAACGTCAACTCCTATGAAAATAGTGGCAAATCAGGCAAATCACTCTACTTTTTGGGGTTGCCATGATGTGTGATTTTGAAAGATGGTGCAACTTCGATATCTCGCGATTCCGCCGTCGCTCCTCAGTATCTCCGCGCCCTTGCGGCCGCGCCGGTCTTCAGCGCAGCATCGCCATTGGTGCGGCTCGGGGCTCGTTGATGGTGCAATAGGACGATTTTGTTCCGGGCTCATTCTGTCGGGTTTGGCTTCGTTGTCCTTAAGTGAGTCTGGCACTGATATCCAGCGCTGACGGAAAGCAACTCGTGGAAAGTGGGCATTGAATAGATGAAGTTTGGCCTTTTCAAAGGAATTGAGTGCTTGGCCGGTTGGCCACTGTTGGTTTGTTCATGTTTGAGACTTTATAGCTAAGGTCATTGAAGAGCCGGTCAGCAAGCGAACGGATCAACTCATAAAAATCATGTAGCAGGAGATTAGCCCTGACCCTCCACCAGTCAACTAAATGTTGGAGCTCATGAGTCATCAAGCGGCCAAATACAGTTTCGCAGGAGTCATGTTGCCCTTTTTCCAGGCAAATCAAGGTCCTTTTCCTTCGCCAATCGGCTCAGGCTTCAAGTGATATGCTGCTCCCATCAAGGCACCCTGCTAAGGGTCTGCCAGCCGTGGACGCGTGCGGAAGGCCCACCAATGGAATGCGAATGAATGCGATGGAGGCATTCCAGAGTTTCATTCGTGACGGTTGGGCTTCTCAAACAGTTTCTCTGAAACAAACGCAGGGAAAATGTGCAATTAATGAGTATAGTTTAAAAAATTGTTGACATAATTTGAAATAAATTGCATTAATAGTAGTTGAAATAAAGCGCATTATTAAGTAGCCTCCCGCAAAACTTGTCACACTGCCAGCACCCAACGGAGATCATTCTCCAAGCAAAGATGTCAGGATGTGTTGGCAGTTCATCTGCAGCCGGTCGGAAGATGGAAACACCTTGGAAAAGGTTGCATCGGCTCAGACAACTTACTGCTTAGTAGGGTTGCTGGATGGGTTGCTGGGGTTGATGGGATGATGAAATTGACAGTTAGCCAGTGGATCATTCCCTCAAATTCCCTACGTTTAGCACCAGTGAGCCAAGGGGATGAAGGGGATGAAGGGGATGAAGGGGATGAAGGGGATGAAGGGGCTGAAGGGGATGAAGGGGATGAAGGGGATGAAGGGGATGAAGGGGATGAAGGGGATGAAGGGGATGTTTTCTCCTAAATCACACCCTTTCCCACCAATGGATGGCAACACACAAGTGATCGTAAAAAAATGTTCCGGATGCCACCATCGATAGGTAGATAATGGTAGATAAATCTTCCATGATTCCAAAAAACATGTGCTTTGATTCTTGTCCTATCCACAATGTAGTCCTCTCAGAGTCCTCGCACCCAAGCAAAAATGTGGCTCTCTTCAAGATATAAGATGAACATAATTCAATAATAATAATAATAATATGTCTTCAAGATCCCAATTTAATTGAATAGTATTATTGACATTTATTGAAGATATGCAGTTACGCCAAAACAGTCCCTTCTCAAAAACCCATGCCTCGCCATTCTCCGTGCCTGCATGATCTTCATCATGGTATTGACGGCCTCTTCGGAAGACACCGGCGAGGCATTCATGTCATCGGCCTCGGTGTGATCCCGGAAGCTGAAAATCACAAGTTCCAGTTGTCTGAGGATGTTTATAAATATACATAAATATACTATAAAAGGTGGTAAATAATGGTTATTGATAATGGTTAATAATTGTTAATATAGTTCGATGTTGAAAAAGATGTATGATTCCTGTCTGATCCAGTGGCAGCTCTTGGCGCTATATATCCCCAACATCTTTTAGGAATCGAACGTGGCTGGGAAATTCTCAAAAATATTCAAACAAGTGAAATTTGATGAAATGTGAATGGGAAAATCATCGATCTACCAGTAAGCCATCTCTGATGACAAACAAATTACTAAGGGTGTCACGGTTACATCTTCCAGTGGGGGTAGGTCGTCAGTATTCTCGGCCTCAAAGCTGCCAAGAGCGGCCAGTGCTGGAGCCTTTGAAGAGAAGACAAGGGTGTCTTCACGCATCCAGATGGGAAAAATGTCTTCTTGAAATCTTGAAATATATCGTGTGTTTTTGTGATGTCTGGGTCAGAAAAAAAGACTCCAAGTCTTGGATTCTTAGATATCCCTAATCAACTGACCCAAAGAAAATCTAAGTTTTGCTGGCACATATCGTACAGCTACGGCCGCTACGGCAGTGTCAGCTGGCCCGTCAACTTTGCGCCCTTTGCCTTGGCTGGGGATGTAATTCCAGTGGGGGAATAACTACATTATATTAAATCAGTATTGATTCAATGGTTAGTATATAGTTTGCGTATACGCAATACGTATTCGTATAATGAGTCTGATCAAACATCTGGTGAACCCCTATTTCGAAAAACAACGAAAAGGCCTTGTCCATATAATCCCAATGGGCAGTGACGCTGTGACAATCAGCAGAAAATTGGCTCTTTTTTGGACGTGTCATGGGCTTGGCAAGTCTGGAAGACATGCTTCCGCACATTTCCGTATAAAGCTAACTCGGTTTTTTTAGCTCTTGGATCCCATGGATCCCAGTTACTTGTATGGTGAAGAATCCTCATTCAGATGCACAAAAAAACACTAATCCTTGGGCTTCGGCCGCCCAAACTTCTGGCCAAAGACTGTTGCACCATGGGCGGCCGAGGATCTATCCTGGCACGGCTTTTGTCAAAGGCAGGACCTAAAAAACTACGAGTTGTGCACTTCCAGTTATCAGTGGATACGTATAGTTGTAGGGGTTATGTAGGGGTTATGTAGGGGTTATGTAGGGGTTATATCCCAACTTGTGGCCTTGATAACCATAGTTATACATAGTTATGCATAGTTATACCCATTTGTAACCTTAACTGCACCCCCAAGTCTTGATGATTTCCTGTATGAAATTGGAACATATGCATGAAAGTTTATTTGGAGTTTATTTGGACCGCACATTCAGGCGCCCGATATCTTTGGATATCTTGGACATTCCGCGGGCGGTCCATCGATCATGATGCGGCCCCACCAGTCTTGCCCACAGTCTTTTCAAATGATCATCGCTGCAATTACCACCAGGATGATTCACGAGAGTCACTTCTATGGAGAATTTCTGGTGTGATGGGCTAATTACATGGTCTAATTGATATTCCAAACATTAAATGGAAAAAAAAAAAAAACTGCTTTATGGCCTTTATGGTTAGCGACAAAAAACCCTCAGATGTTTCCCTAGCCTTTTAAATTGACATTTACATTATCTGTTATATTGATATGTATACATGTGTGATCATGTGTGTATATATATATGTATATACACATAGAGGTGTCCTAAGTCATGGGGGTACCCCCAAATCATTCAAGTTATGGCTGACCATGACTTAGCATTGAAACTGGCGCATGGACAGGATTGGGAAACCCCCCAAACCAAGTCATGGCAGGCTGATCTGTGTTAAACATGTCGAGAGCTCAGCATCAGGTGCAGAACGGAAGCCATACAACTCGAAGCGATCTGCACAAAGAATGCATGGACGATCATGGACGATCATGGACGTTGTCGTTAGAAATGGAAAGGTGAAGGAATCACAACGACCATTCACTTCATCTACTTGTAGTCGAACAAATGTGGTCCTCGGGTGTATGATCAAATGGAAAGCTAGTGAGAATAGACCTAACCCAACAAGCTAGAAGGAACAATAAACCAATCATAACGAATCAACCATGGGCATAGCGAACCATGAAAATGTCTGGATGCAGAGACACAACCCATGGGAATATAAGCTTACCATCGAATTTCTGGATGTAAACCAACAAGAACTCCCAACGAGGAAAAGCGCCACGGTGCTGGAGGGATGACTGGGGTATGCTCCATGTCAGCATGTTCAAAGCATCGAAGTTAAACCTGCTTACCCTCTGGTAAACGTTTACATAACAATGGAAAATCACCATTTTATAGCTGGGAAAATCAACGAACTTTCTATGGCCATGGCTTCAATAGCAAACTGTTAGTCATTACCAGAGGGTAAACAACTTCAGGATCAAAAATGGTCATCCGATCCTTGTTTCAGGTTGAAAAGTTGGGATGCCCATTGCGGTCATCCGTCGCTTAATCCGGTTCTGGCCACTGGAGAGCACAGCAATTCCCATCTACATTACATGAGTAAGCATATCAAGTGTCATGCCCTCTGGTTATTTTATGTAGCAAACTGTAAATCACCATTTTGAATAGGGGATCCATCATATCATCTACAAATGGGCCATGTTCCATAGCTATGTTTAATAACCAGAGGTTATCAGTTGCAAAGAAAATACCTCATAATATCGATTGCCACATCAATTGCCAATTACATTGCATATCAATTGCCACCTATTTGCCAAATTTGTCCAATATCATCCATCTACCCTCCTGTAAACTGACGTGGGAAACCCACCATTTAAAGATCATGTTCCTAGGCTTTCCCGGGTGTTCTACATCCATGTTTGTTCATCGGCTAACCCATGGTTCCAATGTGCTAAACCCAATTAGTCATAAAACATCTCCCAACATTTCCATGTTTGATAGGTAATTCATCATGTTTATCATCTATGTCTATGTGCCATCGAACTACCCGTAGCAAACTGTAAATCACTAGAGGGTATGCAAAAAAAATGTAAAACTCACCATTTTTACGGGTACTATACAGCAACAACTTAACAAACATAGACCCTGCCAGATAGGGGTTGGAAGATGAGTTTCCACTCGAAATTGGATTTTCAGGGTCAAACTGCTAATTTACCAGAAGGTATATGATTTTATACACTGTTTAATAGCTCATTCATCATAAATGGGCCATTTTCGATGTTAAAAAATCTAATAGTATTCTTCAAGTCATCACCATTTTTAAAAGGCTACCTTCTGGTTATGTCAAAATAACTATGGAAAATCACCTAATTTTTCATGGGAAAATTCACGAAGTTTACTTTTTCATGGTGATTTTCCATAGTTATTTTGACATAACCAGAGGGTATATATACACCACATAACAACGCCATGACGCCATGGATTTGACATCAATGGATTGAAAAATCGCCTCCTCGGCTTCGGTCAAGTCCACCACCTCGGCTTGGCAGCTAAAATTATTGATGATTCATGATGGTTAAGATGATTATTCATATCATCATATCAAAGATAGCTGCGAAAGTAAAATAATAAATGATCTATTATCATCTATTATCTATATCTAAGTACATCAATGATAGTAATTCATGTGGCTAAATTCGAGTAATTCTCATTTTGAAACCATCCAGACCTGGTTGTTTTTGTCTGGGGCTCCAAACCCTGCGCCCTGCACAGCTGGGAGGTTTCGAAAAGTCCAAGTGGCCCTGAGAGACGGAAAATCGGCGTAAAATGACCACTTTTTATAGGGAAAATATGATGGTACAACCAAGAAACATCTAGAGGTACCCCTATTTCCGGACAAAGTCCAATATGTTTTGAAGTCATGAAAACACAAATATGAGATAGACTGCTTAATATTGTTTAAAAATGTTTAAAAGAACCTAAAATTTGATAAGAAATTGTAAGAAACGCTACATTGCTACATCAGCTCGGATGCAGAATTGTTCAGAATTTCAACTTCTGTTGTGTTTTCAGCTTCTGTGATGCAGTTTCTGACTAGACCGCCCTGCCTCGACAGCATCCAGCATAGTCTGAACCAGCGCAGCCTCAGTGGTTTTTCTTGGGAACACCTTGTGTGTAGCCTTGGGGAAATATATAGCATGAAAATGCATGAAACATACCCTCTGGTGAACTAACAGTTTGCTATTGAAAATGGCCATTTATAGTTGATTTACCCATCAAAAATGGTGAATTTCCATAGTTATGTTAGTTTACCAGAGGGTACATGTGGCCTGTAAAAAAAAAGGCACACCAAACTTGGATCCTCATGAGCAAGTCTTCCAATCCAAGCAGCCACGAACTCAGGCAGGAGGGGTGCATCCTGAACACTTCTGGACCCATCCATGGGCAGTGGCAATGGGGTAAGGGTCTTCATCGTCATGGTCGGCGTCAGCGTCATCGTCATCATCATCATCATCATCATCATCATACATCCAATGAAGTATCAACACTACCATTGTTTCATGAATCACCATTCGCCGTATCAAACTGTTTAATCATATGTGGCTTTGTCAAAGCAAGATAAATTCATGGGTTGAACCCCCCATCTTCTGTGATTAAGCCCGTACTTGAACCCCCATCTTTATACTTGTGGCTGCATTTTCCGTTAATTCTTTAAGTGGTTATAATTATATATATGCATATAAATATAGGTATAATTATATATATATATATATTATTATTTCACAATTTCTGTAGGGGCCCATCTCCTCATCTTTCACTTATGGCCCATCTGCAGCCGTTGGTCAACTCACCACGTTTCGTCGGCTCCTCTGAACTCCAGTAGCCAGCTCGAGACACAGCTCGAACCGCCTCTATGTGGGCATCCACACCTGGGTTGTGGGTAGGGCTTGGTAGGGGGTTTGAGGCTTCCACCATTGTGGGTAGGAGGCTGCCGGAGGCTCGTTTGGGTTAAAGTTGGAGGGTAACCCCACCAACTTTGGGTGCAAATATGTGAGAAATAATGACTAGTTATGGATGGTAAAAGTAGTTGGGGCCAGATTTGGATATCATGACCCCCAATCTGCTACATGTTGGGCTAAAGTGCCTCTGTTAGTCTGTTGGAGCCCGGATCTCGCTCTTTCCAGGACGACCCTAAGATTTTTAACCAGATACTCCTTCAAGTGAGTAGTGTTTCTTATCCGTGTCTTTCGATGACCAGAAACATATATATCCTACGCTTATTTTGCATAACACTTATTGTCATGTGGTGTGTCGGAAAATAGGGTACCCCTAAATGCATGGGTTTCCCAGGTATTGCCGGGCTAATATGAATAGGATACATCATGACAAATTCCCCATGTTCAGACAAACCCATCGACCTGTTGATTGTTGCGGCCTCTTGGGGGCGGCCTCTTTATTGTCATTAACCAGTGGGAATCTGTATTAACCAGATGGGAATGACTGGGACTGGTTGGTGGTTTCATATTAGTCAGTTGGGGTTACTATTCCCAACATATGGAAAGTCATAAAATTCCTGTTCCAAACCACCAACCAGGGGACATGGAATTTCACATTCCACTGGGACGTCGGAATTTCACAGGGCCATTCTGAGATCGCAGACTGTTCAGCTCGGATAAGCTACTCAAAGGATGTTCCTGCAAGAACCTGGGAGCATCGAGGAAATTGGATCGGGGATCCTCCACGTTGCAGAAAACCATGAGATTCAGTAGTTGAAAAATGTGTTGAAAAATATACATATCTATATATATATAAATAATGTATATATATATATTCATTGTATAATCAATAGATTCAATAGATATTACTGTGATGACATGACCAAGAATATGATACAAGCTAGTCCAAAAATTGGGGGAATAATCCTCAAATGGCCCTTGCAAAATAGCGGAACAGGATGATAAACCAGTGGATTGAATGGGTAATATGGTGCATAGATGCGGGCTACCATAAGCAAAAACACTAGGTGCCCCCTCAAAATAATAAAACAAATGAATCAGAGGTGCTTTTAGTTAGGAGGCACTTCAAACTAATATGTTCAAAAACACTCTAACCCACCCAAAATAATTTCCTTTGACACTACCCACCCCATCACTGTCATCCACGATCCTCGCAACATCAATGTGCCCCGTGGCCCAAGTTGCGTCAACAAGTATTGATTCGGTCTCGAAATGCACATGATGTCAGATACCCTCTAGTAATCTACCATAGCTATGGAAACTCACCCTGTTCCAATATGTTTATCTAGATAGGTAAATCATCAAACTCAATGAGCCTTTTTCCATAGCAAACTGTGGTAAATTACTGGTATTCCCACATATTCCCAACATAAGACGCTGATTTTCGCAGTCTGACTGCATCACTTCAGCTTTGAGGCATACACCATGCCACCAGCTGGTATGAAGACTCAAAGAGGACGGTTAAGGCCTGCCACAACTCGAATGACTCCAGCAGGAACCCTGGGGACCCTCAGCCGCCTTTCGAAAAAATGTGGGATTGACCCAATGTACAGCTACCATTTGGATCCATTTGGGGAGGGTTTCTACCAGCCATTTAACAGCCATTTATGTCAATATTGGGGATGATCAACCATCCATTATGTTAAATGCCATAAAGCCATTGGATTACAGGCCTGTAATGTTAAACAGCCAGCCATTCATGTCAACATTGGGGATGGTTGATTATTGATGAAATTACAGCTATTGAACAGCCATTTAACAGCCATTTATGTACACCTACCATTGGGGATTACATGGCTTTACCACATGATATCCACATGATGTCTCGATCCTCAGCGCCCACCCGTCGCGTGGATCAAAGCCTTCAGGAGCTTTCGACTAAGGCGTTCATCCTGTGTGGATCAGCATCAATTTAGATCCACTTCTTGGTGACCCATTCTGGTTGTCTTATTGAAGATGTTAGAGATCATCATAGATCATTATGGATGGATCATTATAGATCAGTATAGATCAGTATAAATCTGTATTTGATTGTATTTGTATCTTTTAGTGTATCTTAATTATCTTACGTATATAAGTCAAAACATCCCTAAGTCACTTCCCCAAGTCTCACAATTCTATGTGTCCGTAACTCGGAAGATTGCTTCTCAACTTCCTTTCATAAAACCTATATAGATGGTGGTATAATAAACCTTAATAAACCAATCCCCAAATCACCATAAATAGGTTGTACAACCTATTTATGGTGATATAATAAACTCGAATAAACCAACTGGTATAAACCATTATAAACCATTCCCAAATGGGTGGTGTAGTTCTGTTTTACCCACAAAAAACAAAAGGAAGATCCGACGGTGGAGTCTCGTGGAGGTCCTTCGTGGCAAACTTTTCAAGAGCTCCGACAAAGAGTTCAATCGCCTTCCGACGAAGAGCTGCTAACCGTGACCGGTTTTTCCCCAGGGGAATCATGGGGATTTAAGTAACGAATCGCGGATTTCAGGGATTTTAGTAAGGATCTTGCTGCAATGATTGAACCAAGGATGGCTGCAACCCCCCAGGTTTTGCTGTAGAATTTGGCTAAAACCAATTCTGGGACCCGTGTATTTGTTGGCAAAACCCCTTATGTTTGCTGCGACAAAACCCCCTAGGCCTTTATTGTTTAGTTTCACTAGGGAAACTCATGTGGAAGTTCTATTGGACATCTTCATATGTTGACCCTAAAAAGTTTTAGAAACATCCCATTTCTGTCCCATCTATCCATTCCCGCCGTGGTTTGGTGAAGTCAAGCAACTCCAAACCCATCTTGTCATAATCTTCACCCGTTTTGTGACCTGATCCACTCTTGGATATATGATATATAACAATGAATACATGTGAATTGTGTTAATGTGTCTTACTATAATATGGGTAATGTCCAATGTCATGTTTACCATCCCCCAGTCATCACCATTTTTATAGGTGGTATGTTGCCCCCATTCCCAGTCATGGGTGGCCACTGCCGCGCATCATATCCCAGCGCCTCCTGTTGCATTTCGGGATGATCACTCAAGGGATCGGCCACAATGCCTCGCTGGCGCGACGCTGTGCAGCTGTGCCTTTGCCCAAAATCATGAAATGGGAACCATTGGCGGCCACTATAAGCAAGCAACCTGCTTCAACCAAGCTAGTATTAGTTCATATTAGTTCAATCAAAGTCACTTGAAAGCTACAGTCGCTACAGTAGTACAGTAACTATCTGTTCATTAAACGGTTGCCGAAGCTATATCCTTGCCGCCCAAATCATTGATCATTTTGCTTCGACAGTGTGGGATGAGAGCCACCCTGGGGCTCTTGCTTTCACAGCCAACAAGGATAATTTGCTTCACCTGGCAGTGAAAAGCAATCTACGCGACGGACAGAGTGCTTGGGTGGCAACTATAGCTATAGACCCTTAGATATTACCCAAACATGTACTGCGGGAAAATAAAACACGTGATGTGACTGTGACATGGTGCTTGGTTTTGTGCATCTTCCACGCAGGCGACGTGACGACGTGACTGTGACAATGCTCTCACTTCCCGCCTCTGCATAGTGCTTCATGCAGAACAAGCAAATCTGTCCATTGCGCTCGAACAGGGCTTGCAGAGTTTCACAGGCCTGACGGCTAGAAGACCAACAGAGATCGGGTTTGTGTTTAAATATGGTATCCCCCATCCCGGTGACCAATCATGAGTTATCCCTTTTAGAATTGCCATCTGGAGGATAAATAACCCATTTTCAGACACACATATATATATATATCACGTGTGAATAATCCCAATATGTACACATTGATTGTTGGTTGAAGGCATACTTATTGCTGGTTAAATACCCATTGCCCCCATGTTCCAATCTTCTAGAAAATGTTCATGCTATTCCTGTTTATATATCCCATTATTTTTCTAACCATATCTCCATAAATTATTTATAAATAATATATTTGCCATTCTCTGCACATAAAGTAACACTGGACACATATCCATGATTGATAATGTATGATATATTTTATCATTTTTCCCAATGATCGTCATGTCCCCATTCATTGTTTGGGATAAGCCTATAAAAGCACCATTTTTTGTTGGTTAAATATCCGTTCTACCCATTTCCCAATATCATTTGCGCAGCAATCTGAAATTGGATTAGGATGATGATGATGATGATGATGATCATGATGATCATGATCATGATCATGATCATGATCATGATCATGATTATGATGATGTGTAAATATAATAATATGTTATATACACAGACCGACATCTTTATATATAATTATATGTATGTATGTATGTATGTATGTATGTATATATATATATATCGTTTTAAAAAAATGAATGATAATGAATCAATTGATCCATTTTTCCATGATTGTTTTCCATGTTTTTCCCAGTGAATATCATTTGCCAGTTGATCTCCGCCTTCTGAACCAAAGCCGTTGGTGGCTGCTGCCGCCTTTGACAAAAGGGCATCACTGGTCAATTGGGCGATCCAAATGAATTCGTGTGGTATCAATCTTTGCTTCAGCAAGCCACAAAGACAGCTGCCCTACGTGGTATGCCATCAGATCGCGACAACTTGCCTTTTGGATCTTTTGGTGGCAACTTGCCCAAGATATTCTCCACATTCTTGTTGGTTACAATAGTCTCTGGTAATTTGCCACACTTGGCTACGGTAGTTCGATGGCCCATCGAGTTCAAGGATTTACCTACCACATCCTACCACTACCATAAAAACTGGTAAATTTCCAATTCCCAAAGTGGAAAATGAAATTACCAGAGGCTATATCATCTATATTGCTATATCCATCCATATCCCCATAAATCATCATTGTTCCTGGTTTATCCCAATGTTTGGTTAATTAATCTCCGTTTTTCATAGTTATCCTGGGGTAAACTCTAGATGTAGAAAATCCATGAGAATCCAGCGATTGTAGATCATTTTCCGAATGGAAAACCATTGGTTTTCCACATTGAAAAACGAGTTTACCTTGTGGGGTATCCATGGCACCAGAGGCTATCATAGGCTATCCCTTCACGTTATCTCTTGGGATCCCCCTTGGGAGCCCCCTTGGGAGCCCCTGCAACTCAACACCAGCCGCAGGAGCATCGATGAGTTCTGCCAGCACATCCACCACACCTTTTGGAAATTCACCCGGTGACCGCAGTTCGAATCTTGGTTGGACATGAGATCAGTGGAAAAGAAAGGCAGTTTTCCCTAAAATTTCCCCGAAATGGCTACTTCATAGAAGCTATAGAAAATGGACTGTTTATAGATGATTGGTGTATACCACCCATATACCCATATACCCTCTGGTAAAATTGGTAGAATTAGCATGTTTTGTGGAAACGCTTGATTTACTGGAGGGTAAATGGAAGATTAACCATATCAGAATGTATAAACATAAAACCAACCTTGAGGGGATATTGTAAATATTATAATAGAGTGTGAATGATGTACAATATATACAGTATATATAATATATCATTGTGCATCCAACCTCCAGCCACGAAACCCTGATTGAAACCGCCTGCTGAGGCAAGCTTCACCGGTGCGGCACTCGGATCCAGCACTTCTGGTCCCTTGCTTGGCATTGCCAACTTGGTGCAGGACCAGTGGGACCTCAAAGCAGTCACACGTTCTTAGAGTAGAAAGGAGAATGAAGTCTTAAGTCATAGCTGGATTTTCAATGTGTATATATATATGTTTATATATGTGTATATATATATATATATATAGTTCAATTAGTTCATATAATATATTACATACCATGTATATATATATACATATGTATATATATATATAATATATTCATATCAATCTGGCAAGCTGATTTCCAGTACAAGGATGTAGCCAGCCGCTGGGGTGCCCTGGCAAGACGTGTAAACAGACCTGGCAAGGCTCGAAGTTTGAGGAAGGGGGCGTAAGCAGAAACCCATGGTTTAATATCGGTTAATTAATGAGGATTCCCACATGACATATTTGGTTTATATAATATGGTTTAATACGGTGATATATCTGGTTTAATACGGTTTAACATCAGATATTTGGAACCATTTTGGAACCATCTATGTTGTAATTCGTGTCACTGTGATTCTGCTCTCGGGATTTTCTCATCCCGTGTCTGGCTGAGGCTCCAACGTCCAGGCAATAAGAAGTGTAGGACCTTGGAGGACCCCAAAGTCGGACGAGGCTTTCATCCCTTTCTACAAGGGAAAAAACCCAAGTTCTGTGGGTTCAAAACCTGCCTTAAAAAAAAACGTCCCAACCTGAACAGAGGCTAGGGATGTTTACCATTGTTTACCTATACCCTGTTTCACAGTGTCAAATTTTGACCTCACAATCTGGCTGCTCAAAAAATAAGGCTGTCAAGCAGCACACAAAATCTATCACTGTTCACATTCAACCATCCCAAAAAATCGGAAACGAACTCCTATCGTGACGATCATAGCAGTGAAAATTAAAGCCGACAAAATCATCTCGGATGCTGATGGGAAACCCTGGGCCCCAGCCAGCCGTCCGCGGGCAGCTTGTCGTCTCCCAGAAGTTGAAACGCCACCTGACTGTGCCATCCTGGGAAATGTACAGTACCAAGGTAGTCCCAGGGATTTTATGATAATTTGAATGATGATTTACTTAGTGATTTAATCGATTTACGGGTGATTCAATGGTGATTTAATGCGATATCCGCCGACCCCGGCAGACGCAAGGGGGAGCGCGTAAGGGAAGAAGAGTTTATGATACAGCAGCCAGTGTGGCAAACAGTTCCAGCAGCCGCAGCAGAAGCAGTGCAGCAGCAACAACCAAAGTAGCAGCCGAGCAGCTTACAGCAGGAGCAGGGCAACAGGACGGCCATGTGGACAAGTTGCCAAGAGCTGCCAAGAGCTGGAAATTTGTGTTTTTTAACTAGGGTTTCAGAAGGGACGTTAGGCCCCATGGATTATCATTG
>Ga0126342_10002642_pt1 | contig 28341 bp, 36 predicted proteins | sample Cyp1metagenome_FD_92528 | JGI IMG/M metagenome (GOLD analysis project Ga0126342, IMG submission 92528) | Coral microbial communities from Lord Howe Island, Old Settlement Bay, Australia - Cyphastrea 1 metagenome | ecosystem: Host-associated > Invertebrates > Cnidaria > Coral ... | reverse complement strand
TTTACTTGGGAACCTTTACTTGGAACCTGGGAACCTTGGGGGAATGGGTTTTGGAGCTGCTCCGGTCTGCTCCGAAACCTTTACTATGGCTGAAGACCCCAAAGCATTCTGCTGTTGGGGAATGAAGGAAAGCAATACTAGAAAAGCATCACCCAAATTGGCTACAGCTACCCAAAAACCCATCTGGGGCACGACCTGTCACCTCCAACCCTGAGTCTGGAAAATACAATTGATCTGTGAAAGCTGCAGTTATCATACTTGCACACAACTAGGCACATGACTGCTGTGTGTTCCTGAAAGAAGGGGCCCACCATAGGTTTCTGTACTGTACTCTTCTGTATACGCGCCTGCTTGAAGCGGACCAAGCCCGTCTGGCCAGCCTGAAGCCAAATGAACCCAGCTTAGACTTGAAGTTGGGAGCATCTATCTCTTTCATTGCCCTGTGGAGGTCCGAATTCCATATTTTTAGGCGTTGCGTGTGCCACACTGAAAAGATGCCGCCTTCATTTTTCCACCCGCCGAGCTGAATGGTCCGAAGGTCAGGGATGCGTAAAAGTTCCATATGCAGCGTTCACGACAGGTGGGCGAGGCTCTTGAGATTTTTCAATTGCACTGGCAAGGCCTTCGTAGTCAAAACCATCTGGATCTGCATCTTCTTTGTCCTCCTCGCTTACTTCCACTGCATAGACCGCAAGGTAGCCGGACACGAAATGAAGAACACACGCCGTAGTCCAAATGGCGCAGAGGGTAACACACCAAGTAGATCTATTGAGCATCAGCGCAGGATAAAATCGAATACTAAAATCCATCGGAACTTCGGACAAGGACGTCGCAACTATCCAAGCTACACACAAGATCGTAGTCATCAACATACTGCGCAGCAAGATCAAGGTTCTCACTGTGTCACACACCTTTGTGTATTCAGCGGAAGCACCCAAGAAGCACAATGGCCCACAGACGCTTGCATTCATGTGTTCTTGTACCGAGAGGGGAGCTTTCAAGAGGTGATGGCTTAGTCCAGCTGAAATTATGCAAAAGCCAAAGATTGTGAGTGCTGCGGCAAGAAGTTGTGAGGGGCTGATCATAAGGTCAGATGCTGCACTGGTCAATTGGATTCCCAAGTGTTCAGCTTCCTGAGTGACTGTCCTCACCAACATTTGACGCATGGCTTGTGCAGTTTTTGTCTGAGTCCCAGTTTTATAAGCCTCACCAAATTCAGATTCAGCTTGATGCGATGCAACACCCTTTACAATCTGCTCCACCATTGCCTGAGCAACGGCTTGAAACGCACCTGCAGCATGGGCGGCACTTGTTGCAGTGATGCAGCAAATAGCTGTTTGCACCAGGAGTATCATGTCCACAATGGCGTGGGAAACCACCCAAAGAAAGTTCACTTGCCTCCTCTTGCGCACATATTTGACCACAGGCATTACTGAAGTCAAAAGTCCAAGGCTAGATTTGGCAAGGTCCCAGTTCCCTTCCCATCCAAGTAGTGGCAATGGATAAGCTCTTGACTGTTCCAAAAATGTAGCAGCTTCAAAGGGTCCGTGCTTGCGGAATTTGCTCTGGGGAGACTCAAGCTTCTTCCAGATCGTGTCGACGATCTTCGGCCAAGAAGCGGTTTGAAGAGCAAGGGATTTGAGAGCATCCTTCCAACCAGTGACGAAGATCGGCGCCAAATCTGCAATCTTTCCTTTAATCTTCTCGATGGCACTCTCATTCAGCATCTTGAGCCTGTCAAGAATAATCTCATTAAAAAGAATATTTCCTGCTAAAGTTTTGCCTTGTGCTATGCCACCTAGTTCATCATCATCTTCTGTCACGAAGAAGCTGAAGGCCCATCGAGAGGATCTGTCTTCACGGAAAGTCCCTGTCTTTAGTTTCCATTTTGATTTGTAGCAGTGGCAACTTTTCCAAAATGCACCAACCAGAGAATCATGCAGTGAAGCAAACTTTTCTCGAAATTCTTGAAGTTCTGCGTCACCTACTCCTGACATATTCATATCTTCACGAAATGCATGAAAGCGAGTGAGTCTCTCAACAGTTATGTCATTGTCGCGAATCGCTTTTGTCCACTCAAGTGTATTATTCACCTGGAGTCCTTGGCCAATAACTGACAAGGTGGCAGGAGCTGTGCATAGAGTCAACTCAAGGATGCTCCTCAAGGAAAGGGCAAATGTCATTGCAGCAAAGGGCAATGATCGCCAAATTCCAAAGCGCAGTTGCAACCTGTCCAAGTCTTCAATGGGACGGCACTGGCGAAGTGAATTCGCATGTTTCAAAGTGACGTAAAAGAACTCGAGGCCAAAAGTTGACAAGACTGCCAGAAAAGGCTGCTGAAGTCCATAGTGCCAGGCTCCAAGGGCCCCATTGACGCCAAATCCACAAATCAAGACGACTAAGGGCCCAGCAACCAGGATGTCGTATTCTTGAGTACAATAGCGCGATGCCAGCCCAATAATTGTAACGTAGGTCTGCACCAAGGTCATGAGGAAGAGTGAGATTCCCATCACCTGAGACGTGGATGAGACGGGGTGAAATCAAAAGGCAGTGGTTCCTATCACGGTGTAAACCCGAAGAAATCTCCCAAGAACCAATCCATCATTGTGAACCCATCTTGATGGTTAGCGGTTAGTGTTTGCGCTGTTTAGTTCATGCCTAGCTGTTTCGTATAGTCCCCAACTTAAACAATGTTGTCTGCATTACCCACCTGGAGAGCTCGCTGTGTCGGGGAAACCTTCGACGAAGTTGAACTCCCCTCTTCTGGTGTTGCGACCAGCGGCTGCATGCCGAGAAAAGATGCGGGAAATAACGGTAATAACCGAGTAGATGTGATATAGACACAACTGCTGGGTCCTCCAGCAGAACGTAGAAACCTGATTAGAACTTAAATTGCTCGAGCCAGAATCAGAAAGATTTCTACTCAGACCATAAACAACGAAGATCATGGACACGCAACGGATTTGACGACTTGGCTGTGCACATTGGCAAAACTGAGTTGCAATCCGACTGCTCAGTTGGAATCATTGAAGCGACTTCGGCACTGAGTGACCTCTGCAGCCAAACTGTGCACGAATCATCACCTGCTTATCACATCCAACAGAATTGTTATCCATGTCGACGCGATGCCCATGTATTGCGTACATTGTGTACCAGTTTCTTCAAAATTTGGCTCAAGAAAATTCAAGAAACGTGTAAGGGAAACCTCCGACTGAAGCTATCAGCAAAATCGGTGAATTCTCCTACCCGTTTTCAGCTCCAAATTGGATTCTTCAAGGCCGAGACCCGGCCATTTCCCCATCTCAATGGCACCTTTCTGACCACTTCTATAGAAATTCATTCTGGCTATGACGGGGGTGCCGTCTTGTTTCAGACCAGAGGTCGAGCTTCTCGATTTGTGTATTTGTTTTTCCTTTGGTTTTTCACGTTTTTGATTGAAAAGAAACCTAGGACCACGCTTGCCAATGCGTTTCGCGAAAAAACGATGGCTAATATACATCTGACATGATGGCCAAAAACATCGAACATATTGCATGTGCCACGGAAAATGCAACGCCGCGGCGTCTCCCACGAAATCCCGAGTCCAATTTCTCAAAACATGTCAGAAGTATTGCGCTTGCCACACGAAGCACAAAACGGCATGCGAAAAGTGACGTCCAACGTGGAATTCAAAGGGCATTCAGCGCCTGATTCTTCCTTAACGATTTTGTTTTCATTCTCAGAACTCTAAACATTGTTCTCAAAAACTTTAAGCGCTCTTATAGCATGTTGATGCAGAGCGCATCAGAAATGACACATGTTGGGGCTTCCCGTATGGGCATGGCCATGCTTCTACATTGCGAACACCAGCAAACGGTTGGGGACGGTTGTGGTCACAGAAGCAACCTCGAGCGAACACAGCTCTACCTTGAGACCCCAGAGTCAAACAAGAATCCTTCGCTCGCTACCCATTCGGGAAAGAAACTGGTCAGGTTGGCATTGAAGTGCTTCTTCCAAAATGATTCGGCCCTTATTTCTGATTATCTTTCTGCGTGTTTTAAGTTCAGAGTTTCTTCGTTTCTGCGATGCCTAGGCGTCCAGAGTGTGGACACCCGGGTAGTTCATGATCGCGGCAGTCAAAAGCGACGATACCAAACAAATCAAAATAAACAAATGCTTCAGGGAGGGAAACTCTCAGAGAAATCCCAGGGCAAAATCATGCTTGGTTGCTGAGTTGATTGCCGGAAATACTTTGGCAACTCTGCATGCTGTTTCTGCGGTTTGGAAGTTGTTAACTTGTTTGTTTGGCAGCCCGCTGACCAGCCGAGACAGCAAAGGAAATAACCATCAGCGAATCCAGATCAAACGCATCAAAGTGAATCAGAACGAGCAAGGCTATCATCGGTAACAACACATAAAAAATCCTGATGAATACCATGGATGTTCATCCCATGTTCATCTCATCATATGGTATGAATAAGTTCTAACCCCCCACGGAGACACTCTTTTCCCCCACGCGAAGGCCCACCTGGCCATCCTGCCTCAGCAGGGTTGGTCAGGTCCGTCGGTCCGTCGGTCCTACTTCCAGCCCGTCGCCGAAGTCGCAGCCCCAGGTTTCATGGGGTCAGGCGAGCATTCGGGTAGCTGGAGATGTAGGAGATGTGCTGACAAGATCATCTGAGTCAAGATATGTCAAGATCATCATCTCTTCAAGGTCAAGAATATATGTTACCACCAGACCACCAGGTATTAAGTTCAACATCAACATAATGACATAATGTAGTCCCACATGTCCCTCTTCAATGGTCTCCAGTCACATCTCTGCATCTCAGTTCAGATATCCAAGGCCCATAAGTCGACGCCTCAGGCGGGCAGAGTTGGTAGCAGAAGGTCGGCCAGCGATAGCCGCTGTGACCAGTCTTCAGCCAAACTTTGCCCTGGTGTAGACAAACCATGACAAACCTCAAAACGATGATCTGAGGTGTTGACAATTGTTCGAAGAGTGGCATGCTCATGAGGAAAAGCCTAGGTAGATGTTGTGGGGTTTCAGTCGAGCGGTCTGCAGCATTTGATGCAAGTTTGATCCACAGAAAATCCGGAATTAACGACAAAAATCCAGACAAAGCAAGACATCTGTCATACATTTGACCAAGATTTAATTATGATGTTCTTAAACATAGAGCGATTGAGTTCCACAGCGCACAAGTTGTACCAAATCAAATAAATCACCACCCATCATTTCATCTAGCTATGTGTAGGTGGGCGTACAGCTAGGCATTGCAACTGGGCCACGGGAGAAACTTCACCACGTTCGGGACCACACCCTGCCAAAACTCGTGGAGAAAGGTGTGTGAAATCAAGGAAATAGATATGGTTTGCAAATGAGCAAAAAGCAAATGTGAAACGATTTTGGAGGAAATGGTTTTGGAATTTTGTTTTCATATGTCGTTGATTCGTGGCACCTTTGATGTTCCATGTTCTGATGGAAAGTTGTCCTGATTGTCCTTGTCCTCATCACCATCACTATCCTCCTCCTCGTGATCATCATGTTGTTCTTTTTCTTCTTCATCATCTTCTTCCCTCTTCTTCTTCATCATCATCGTCATCGTCATAGTCATCTTCTTTATCGTCTTCATATTCATTTTGGTCTTCGTCGTCATCATAAACATCATCACAACCATTGCCATCGTCGTCATCATCATCGTCATCGGCATTGACATCGTTCTGGTGTTGCTGCTGTGTTCTTGCAACATCAGTCATTCCATCCAGTTTGAACTGTCACAGTATTGTCATGGCAAGCTTTGTCTTGGCTGGGAGCATTCCATCATCGATCATTCCATCCCAGCTGCTCTGCAATTTCCTTCATCAGTAGCAACGGAAGAAGCCAATTCATAAGGCTTCTGGTCAAATCCTCCAATCTTTCTATGGCTTGAGTTCTAAGTCCAACCTCTAACCGGCAACCTTCCACCCCGCATCCGTGTTGGGACCTTGTAGAAGGCCAAGGGTCCCTCGGTCCGGGCCAATTCTGAAGCCACGTCCAGCAGACTGCTGTAGTGTTTGCCCAGGCGAGGGCCCGCCTGGCTGGAACCAAAGCATGAAGTGGGTTGGTTAGTATGATGTTTCCCTATAATCATCCAGAAAATATGCAAATGTTACTATTGATTACTATTGTGCTATGGATGATATTGAAACTAACCTCAGGTTTATCATCATCCCTGAAACTAACAAATCGTGTATGAACGTGATTGCAGTTGCAATCTTGGATGATCTGATGGATCAACAAGCCTGGTAGCGGTTGAGCACCACATCTGCTGGTGCAGAGGCTAACACCTGCTGAGTGGGCTCAAACCACCAACAATTTCACCATCACATGGCTGATAAAACTGTCCCCACAAAAATTGGATGCTTTCCTGTTGATGTGTGGTGAATCCACCAAAATCACCATTGGTTTCCTGTTGGGGAAACCATGTTGGTCTCATGTTCAAAATGACCATATTTTTGTCAATCCACTGGCAACCCAAATCCACAAACTGAGCTTCCCCGGCTGCTGACACAGCAGAGACGCTGGAGGAGGCGAGGTGCACCACCGGGCCCTGGGAGCGATTGGGTGCATTGGTGACCTAACGATTTGACCCATACTCCCCCATCGATTGGTGATATTTACCCATCAAATCACCTCCCATTTTTGGTGCTATAATTGGTATAATCACCACTTTGGGTCAAAAATCCACGACGACTTGCCCCGTCGAAGCGTAAGTCGTTCCCACCTCTTGCACACCCTGCGAGACCATGAAGCGCTTGGTCCTCGAGGGGCTCCAACTCTTTCCGTCACTGAGCCCAGCATCCAAATCAAAATTGACAAGTTGAAGTTTGAATAACGTTAAGTTGTTAAAATAAGTCAAGATCTGTTTAAATCAAAGTCAACTTGACCTTCAACTCACCACAGGCTGTATCGGAATGACCCCGCCAAAGCCAAGGATCGTGTCGTAGCCAAAGAGCTGGCCACCGGCGATGAGTCCGCCCCTGTCTTTGCCATCCCCCATTCATAGTTTTCATATTAAACACCCAGCAACCATGGGTTTAAGGAGGGGATAAAGGAATAAAAACATATATTTAGGACCATTCAATAGGGGTGCTTAAAATTAGGGGAATCTGGTTTGGATGGAAGTTTGATTTGCCATGATTTACTCCACCTTGGTCTCTATTGAGTCTACCGCTTGACAGCACGCCTCATGAAGAGTGCTGGTACTCCCCGGTAAAGGCCTGAAATCGCGGCTGACAAATGCTGCATGAGGAAAGAGATGAAGGGGGGTAGGGTGTCAATCTACAATCATTTACACTAATCCTTCTGAAGTCATATATGAAAGAGATATATATACATATATATATATAATTATCCAAATTTGAGATGATAATTTGGATGACAAATTCTATCTCTGATCCGCAAAGGGTGCCTGTGAAGCCGTTCTCCTGGGTGATGCTCACCAGCTCTCGAAACAAACTCCTGGGATTCACCGAGAAATTCGCCAGAGATCTGGTGACGGTGGCGGTGCAACGTCCTCTGTGGCCCCGAGCTGCCCTGCGCCTTGCAGCGCTGAGCGATCAAAGTTCTGCAGGTTTGGTTGTAAAAGAGAAGAGATGAAGGGGTTGCAACCAAGTTGCTTTTGAAACGACGTGTTCATGGCAAATAAATTCCGAGCATTGGTTGGTGCTCAGGTTCTCTTCAACTGAGTTTCCCATGGTTGAAGCAGAAAGAACACCAGAAAGCAGACACAGCTTTGCATCTACAGGATGAATGAGGGAAATGCCACGATTGAACCCCTGGATGCCACCATCAAACTATGGCCATTCCCTGCAGAATCTCAACTTGAACAACTTGCCATGTGCCAAGATATCATCCAAATCCTATACAAAATGGCCATGGTGTGATGAAATGGTCGTCCCATGGTCATCGTTACAGTTCCAATAGTTCCATCAGTGGCATTTCCCCGTAGCGCCTGCAATCGGTTTTTCGCTTGGAAGAACGGGCAGCACACCGCGTTCGCGAGGGACCCCGTGCCTTGGATGGGGAATGTTTGACAGCTGATGAACAGATAGTCACATCAATTCAACATATATAAACATCCCATGATAAACACCATGTTGATATGGGATAATATGGGATAATAGTAACAAGTATATAATAGGAATGATGCTGATGATGCTGAACAATGATTAATACTAGCAATCATCATGATGATGACAGGGATGATGACGGGGATGATGATGACCCACGATGATGAGTTGACAGGTCAGGATGATATGAAAATTCTGAGCACGAAGCAAAGGCCAGCCATGAAGGCAGTCGTCGGGCTCCTGGGCTGCATCTCAACAAGGACACATCGTGGAGCACATTATATTAGTATACAGATAGAAAACTATGATACATTGCTTTTAACAAAACATATTTGAATCCTTCCAAACTGGTGATTTGTGGAAACACCTGAAATTCCCCTGGCAAGTCGCCAGAATTGCTTCTGAAACTAAGATCATCAGCTTTAAGACGCTGGAAGGTGTTGAAATGTTAGATCATACACCACCCAGAAGTGCCTTTTCAACAAAGAGAGAGCTGTTGGTGTGTTTGAGTATCCCACAAAATTCAAAGGAACAAAATCCGGAAAATGGAATAAACATGAATAAACATGAACAAACCATCCATTTCCAGCCGGTTTCAGACACAAAAATCGTTGCGCTCCATCGGTTTGGGTCCTGCTCAAGCCGGTGGTCGACTCGACGCCGCAGCGGACCTCGCCATCAAAAAATCGACCCCCAGAGGTCGTTGAATCAGCCTAGTTGAGATTCCATGAATCTTTCCGAAATTAGATGATTTATAATTTATATTGATTTAAGAACGTGGAAGGCTTGGAAAGCTCGGAATTCGTGAAATGAAAAATCGATCTGCATAAAAACTCCACAAGAATTGACTGAATCGATGGTGTCAGCGCACCGATTCGTAGATCCCCATGCGGACGCCAAAGGCACCTGGCCGCACAGTGCGCTACGGCACCCTACGGTGCTACGGTGCAGTCGGCTGCAGGGCACCTCCAAAGGCGGCCATCCAGCCGGTGCAGCCCGGGAGCCACAGGCCGCGGATCAGGCCCTGGCGTTTTTCCAAACGTTGGTTGGATATATGTTGTGTATGTTGTGTATGTTGTGGAAAGCAAAGTTCAAATACCATGGAAATATCCATTGGAAATCATGGAAATACACATATATCACATATTCAAAATGTCTATTGATGAATTGGGAGAAGGGAAATCATCGCTTTTATCCATTGATTCATTAGATTTGTCGGAATGTCCATTATGTCTGTTCACTTGTTGTTTATAAAATCGGATGAAGGGCAACCATGGATAAATAGGCAGAAACAACCTACCTGTTCATGAAAAAGACATCCATGAAACCGCTGCTGATGGGAGTTGTGACTACACCTCAGCGTTTGATGATGCACCCCTGCGGTTGGCCTCAGATTTCAAGATCTGCCGTGAGAACTGCAGCAGGCCTGCCATGAACACACCGAATGAATGCAGACGTCGAAATGGATAAGCACCACGCGACTGTGCAAATTACGGCAATCCATACCACAGATCCACAAGAAGTCAAGAAATCAGAAATCCCTGAACCTTGAAGTATGAGGCCTCCAACAAGACCAGCGATACCGTCACTGGATGTCTATCCATCTCTTCTTCTAATTGACAAATTTCTGACACCTCCCACAGCTACCATCAGCCAGCATCAATGGCCCAGCCACCAGCTCTGCCAACCCTGCCTGTCTCAGTGGCTGAAGGAGATGTCATTGACAGCACCTCATAACCCCAGCTGGGACATGACAATTACAGCCAAACATACGAATGAATGAGCTAAACTTCCAACAACTGGAAGTTTCCCTGGAATTCGGTTTGGGGTATCAATTTCTAACATCCTTCATCAATCTTCATCAATTTAATCGTGGCCCAACATTGCGGGGGTCATCACATGCCCATGACCTTGAGACCCCACCTGCCATCTCACTCGAATGGTCTCAGTGGGGTTGGTCAGAAAACCTGGCGTCAGGGGATCCATGGAATCCATGGACAGATTTCGGGCTGTACAAAACGAGGACAAACATCTGGGCAGCATAGTTTTCGACTGAGTTTTTCGTTAGGCTTGTTTGGCTTCTCTGTTTTTTTGAAAGGTAATTTATGTATTAAAATTTGACCAACAATTCCATCGACCTTTCCAAAGAGCATGGCGACTCTGAATTCCTACGTCTTGCGATCGCCTGCCACCAGCCCAGCAGACACCGAACAACTGAAGCGTTTCGCTTGGAGGGTCGCTGCGTCCGTCATGGGGCTGAGCGGCACAAAATTTCAGCACTGCTGCAAAAACCCACCACTCACCAGTTTCAAAGAATCTCTGATGGTTTTTTTGGTCTCAGATTTAGATGTCTGAAGTACAACACAATGGCAATAGTAGACTATAGATCCATGACTTTTTTCCAGATCTTGTTTAGCAAAACCGATGGGAAAAATGCAGAAAGCACTTGAGCCGATGCGGATGGCACGGAGTGCCATAGCTCCACTTTTCCGCAGCTACCAACTGAAAGGCACATGTCATCCCCGTCAAATCTTCTGCATTTACACACGTCTTTCAAGAAAACCCCTGCATGAAACAGTAAACGAATTATAACAATCAGCAATTTGGGTATGAATCCAACTTGAAGACGGTTGATTTTGGTTGTGATTGGCTCCAATTATCCCATTTTGGACTACAGCGACACCTGTTTACATCTCTTCATTGTTTTCCGAGCCAGGGCCCAGCACTTGCTGAATCTCTCAGGGACCCGGCTAGGATGAAATGGACCAACAATAGAATTTCAGTTTCACCTGATCTTTCAACTTAAGCTGGTGAGAGTCAACACGGCGCTAGGATCTAAGTGGATCTTCTGATTCCAGCGTGCCAATGCGGCAACATCAGTTTGAACCAACTACATGCTGCAGAAACTCAGTCCACTTGAATGGGTCCCTGTGGAGAAACTCTCGAGTTTTCCCTAAAGGAAAACTCAACTGAAGCAGATTGCTGAAATTTGCTGAACATGGTTGCAGCATTGCTGAATGTACCTAAACTACCCACACATGTTTTGGCCAAACACGCCAAACATGACCAGGTGCAGACACTTCTCCGAGGAAATACATCTGCAACCCCACAAGAAAGGATGGAAACTAGAGTGACCCGAACAAAGGTCATCTTATTGTGGTAAAAGGTGTTTTATAGCGTATGTCAGTTGCAGTTGCTTTCTGTTTCTATCCTTTTCCCTGGGGGGCTGCAACTTGAAATCTGGGAAGCCCACCAAGTGGTGCGGCTCAAAATCTCTTGAAAACAAAGCTAAGGCGGCCGAAAATGTTTCATGTTTCGTGATTTCATGTTTCAAACATTTCAAACATCCACAAAATCCTCAAATCCTCAACATGAAAAGAACATGAAGACGCTTCGACCGCCAACTTGCACAGATTTGGGTGCGGTGTCAGACTCCACGACTGAAGGACATCCGGTAGGTTGATGTCAAAGCAGAGGGATCACCTCAGGCGATCAACACATCGAGGGGTCACCAGTTGAAATGAGTTTACTGTGCAAAAAGTTGGGATTGCCAAGCAAAGCTTGCTATCAAGTTTGGGTATTGGGACTCCAAATGAACAAATATGTTCATTCTCTTTGGTGATATTCCATTACCTGGCGAATGAATCAACTCGAAGAAGAACTTCCAATCTCGGTGTCTCGGTGTCCACATCCCAAGTCACTCATTTGTCTACGTGGTTTTCGCGTGCGCCTGCACTGCTGCACTGGAGCAGCAAAAGAAAGCCACATAAACTCAAACCTTTCCACGGGAAAAATACCTTGAACACCATTCGATGAATCGATATCAATGTGATAAACCCACAATGATATCATATCATGTTGTATCTATCAATCTAATTCAATCTATCTATAGCCCTTCCACACTACAGAAATCGCTATGGAGCGCCTCGGCAAGCTGGAGTGTTGGAAGCTGTGGCCATAGGACGACTGCAGGAAGTCGTAGCTGCTGGCAAGTCCCTGGCAAACTGACGGAGGAATCAAAAACTATCGAAACAAACGTCCACCGTCCACCTATAAATTCTTTGGGTTGAAAATAGTGTTATTCATTTTTAGATGAAAACTTATCTTTGGAGCTGGTGAAGCTAATCAGATTATCCAATGATCCGTGTCAATCAACATAAATTCACCATCTGAGGTCCCAGCACCCAACTGGTCGATCGGAACGTATTTTTGTGGTGCTGGCTGCTGTGGTCGTGCCTGATGTGGATCCCTGTGGAGTGTGGATCTGTGATCAACTTCCAGGGCCAAACCTTCCCATGAGGGGATCATGGGATCATCATTCTCTCCAAGTTATGTCGCAATTTCTTCTCAAGCTGTCATGGCTGTCATGGCTGTCATGCTTGTGACGTGTTACACTGAATTCATGTGCGATGCCCAAAGTTCACTGCCAGGTGGCAGCATAGGTGTAGCCAGCTTGCGAAATCAGCTGTCCAGACACGCCTGAACCTGAATGCCACCATGACAGCACAGGGAACTTGCCGTGTCCAATGTGGCATCTTGGTTCAATGTCCAACACCTCCAGCTGAAAGATAGTTTTTGCACATGTTTAAACTATCCATTTCTTATATTGTGGCATTGCCTGAAAATTCACACAACACTTTCAACACCACCTGTTGAAATCCTCTCCGAAGGTGCTTCTGAGGACCGCGCTCAATGCCTCTCGTGCCCTGGTGAATGCTGAATCCCGCCAGTGGTATCTATGTGGCAATTAGCTCGTCAGCAACGATGTCAACATGACATATAGTATCTTCACATGACATTTAAAAAACAACTTAAAGTAACCCAAATGATCCAAATGTCAATGTAAATCCCAAAGTATCCCAAACGCAATGTATGAGGTATGATTGGTATGATCATGTATGGTACATATTGGTATCATGAAAAAATCATCCAAGTCTTCCGAATCGAATCACAGCTCCAACTGAGGCTGCGACCCACAGTCCAGGACCCGGCCCTTCACCGGTTTCGGAGTTCCTACGGCAGTTCTACTGGAGTTTTGGTATGGCAGTTCCATGGTCGTTGTATCCCAAGAGTGGTTTCTGAGTTTTTGATTATGAAAATGAACGAAAACAAATTGATCCATGGCCACAGGAGGCTTGAACTGGCTACAGTATCTTGCAGGCTCTGTCAATTCAACCTCAAAGCACCGCACCACAGAAGTGCCTTTCCAGTCAAAGGCAGTGGAATATGACCTCAATGGAAGCTCTGACCGGAATGAGAAATGGAATGCTGAACTTTCACAACCATAGCATCGAACAGTATATGACTGGATGATACTGGATGTACATCCTAGGTGGTCAGTGGTTCATGACCGTGCTTTACCCCACTTGTACACGGAATATCCCCAGTTCTATGTGGGTTATCAACCGCTTTCCAACATTGCATGATTTCTATCTATGGCGGTTACCACTGTATAATCTCTATTCTCAATATGCTTTTTTCCCCGAAGAACTATATGTCAGAGTATACATGTGGCTTATCTTCAGCATTTTCCAACCTTTCTTCCAACCCTCAGGGCCCCGGCGATGTGCCTACGTGTGGCGCCCTCACGTAAGGTTTTCCTGCCTTCTTCATGGCAGCAAGGCTGTTGTTCACCTGGAACACACCACGGTAAAGATGGAGCGCTATGGTCCAAATTCATAGTTTCTTAATACACAGCATCTATAGATATGGGCAACCATTCATAAATACATATAAATACTCTGTACTTATCTATAGGCCATGTCACATATGAATATATGATAATATATGTATGCATGTACCAGATGTATCCAGATGTATTGTAGTTATTATTGTTATTTTTCATTCATGTCATCCTTAAGATACAACAGAAGTTGCGACTCACTGAGCAGACCGAGCGCACCTCCAAGTCGACAAACACAGGCTCTCGATCAAAGGCTTTGGTGTACCTGACCCGAAAAAAACACCTGGAAGTAAGTAACCTCCAACACAGGCTACATGGATACAAATTGATATCTAAACATCACTGTCATCAGTTATATTGTAGGCATACTTTCATATTTGGACTTTATTTACATCGCTTGCAACTAAGAATCTATCCACATTCAGTTCTGTATTAATGGTAATACCAACCTACATTTCATGTTTTGTAAAGTATATCTGCATTCAAATATCCCCAAGCAATTCCCCAAGGCCCCATTGAGTGGCTGGGGATACCCTGAGGCCCGTACGAGGTTCCCCACTTCTCGCCTGCGTTGAAATATGGGCTTTGCGGCTTTTTCAAAATATATAAATCTACCAAACATTGGTCAAGTCAAAATATGGTCACAAACAATTAACAAACGGTTAAACAGATTGAGTTTCGACGATCCTTGAAACACATCGGTTTGGATGCCCATTTTGTTGGATGAATCCTGCACATCGGTTCCTCTCCTCCAGGTGCAGATGCAGCTCGTTCCATCACATGTTTCCTGGGCCGCCAACGGTGGCACAAGTACTCTTGTGAAACATTCGGGAAACATGGACCAAACAGAAATAATTCTAAATGCACCTACAACATTCTACAGCTACAGACGTCTTTGTACTCGAGAACCCTTTGTAGACACAACTGCCCAAGCTTCGTCTCCCTGACGCTGTAAAAGTTGTCGCAAGGTGCCGATTGAGGTCGACCGTCATGTGTTTCCTCTCCAGGGACTTTCCCATTGTTTAAGCTGCATGGATTTGCATGGACATGCTCTACCCACCGGGCCGTTTCAGGTTCAAGTGCACCAGGGTGGATTAAAATCAGCAACCAACGCTTCTACAGCCTCGGAACCAATCAGTTCGCCTGAAGGTTCAACTGAAACCAAACCATCAAGGATCGCTTAGCCCCCTGGAAACTGGGCCACCATATCCCAAGAAGGGAGCGCCAGTGAACCCACGAAATTTATGATGTTTTGCATTGAACCATCCAGTGTTTGGAGGTGGTTAAATCTCTCACTTCTCATGGTTCTTTTGGACAAATTGAAAGCCACACCCAAAATGGGCCGTAAGATACTGTTTAAACAACTATCGTTTCATGTATAAACCAAATCCAAACCTGTTTTTTTTTCGAAAAGATCTGGCAAAACAGAGGCATAAACCATCCATAAATATTGGTTCGAACCCCGATCTCCTGAGAGGACGTGAAAAAGAGTTTCTTCTTGGCATCCTTTGGGATGTTCGCCAAGGACCTGGTGTGGTTTGGTTCGGAATGCCAACGAACAGGAAATGAAGGACCCAACATGTGGATAGACACGAAACATCCGAAGCAGCATCAAGGATCAATCTTGATTCCAGTGGAGTGGATAGCAAACAAAATTATGGTGTGACTATGTTGGAATGTTCTATTGGAATGTTCTATCACAGGTAACAGATTTGTTTCGTGACTCTGTTTCTGTATCCAAGTTGGACCCAATACGGTGTCTCTGGCATCGCGAAGTGCCTGGATGCCATCGATCACAGGCACGGGCGCGTCAAATCAGCAAATATTGAGGATCTCTCCCCAAACACTATTTTCGAAGAGCTTTGCATGGAAGAATTGATCAAGTTTGAAGCGATGCTGATGTGAAAATACAGCGAGACCTTCGAAGCTAAGCAAGCAAAATTGCGGGCACAAAGCACGGCAAATTTTCCGGCATGGCTTTCTTTGGTGCACGAGTCGAAGTCGTTGCACCGATTTCTGATGTCCCAACACATTGGAACAAGGACCAAAAGGGAACTGTCAATGAGAACATGTTGACTGGATCAAACAGCATCCAGTGCAGCAACCCCAGGGAAACCTTTCAACTGCAATCGCGCAGCTCTCAGCATCGCGCTCCTCACCTGAGCCACGGATTTCAGGCAGTGGTCCAGTTTGAAGCTGAGACCGAAGGAGGGTTTCATAGTCTTATGAAAGGAAATGGCCTTTGAAAAAAACAAAGGGGAAAGGAATCTCAAGATGGTAACCCCAACCAGGACAGCAGATAGAAGACCCACTTTTTCGAAGTTTAACTTTAGTTGTATGAAACTGTGACTGCAGTTTCTTAATCACAACTGAGGCGCCTTTGATTCACAACTCCCTTCACCGTGATGCTCGCTCCAACAGTGGAAGTTTTGCCTCCAGCCGGGCGGAACCCATGGAAACACGCCCAAGATGCAACGCAAGCGTGAAGCAATGGCATAAGGTGGCAGTGACATCGACTGCAGCCAAGTGGCACAAGCCAGCAACATCATCGGAAGCTTTCTGCCCCTGCAATGTTTATATAATCTCTCCTAAAACAATCTGAGAGTTCCAGATGGTTTCAATCAAACGCAAAGCAGGCAAAAAAAAACAGCACAGCATTGAAGCTCAGGCCTTGAAGCATGGAGGCTTGTGTCTCGAAAGATTGGATTGGCTGGAACGAGCTTCGGTACTTGGAGCTGCTGATCATTGGAATCGCGGGCTGATCGACATGAGATGGCGATTGAGAACTTCTTCCAAGACAGCTTGCTAAGACTTGTGCTTTGCAAACTGTCTTCCTGCCAAAACTACAGTAACACGCAAAACCAGGTGCGGCTGCATTCTGACGTATGCTTTGAATTTAGCAACCGGTCTGACATCTTCTGCATCAAGTCCGGATGATCTCGAACAAATGACATCACACCGACGTGGAAAATGGCACCGTAAAGCTGCACTTGCTCTGGAACGCAAGGAAGCGCACGGCAAGACTTGATGGAAAATTGCGAGTCTGTGCTATGGTTGAACGGCAGGACTCCTGCTGAGACAGTTTGCTTCAGCCTGCTGCGAAGACTTGGAAAACACCACTGCCATGGAGGCCAACTCTCTGGCAGAAAACAACGGCTGTGCAACTTGTCTCTGGCAAATTGTGGATGCGAAGTCAAATGCTTTAATGTACTGATGCCATTTGTGAACTAATGGAAGTTGCACACCATGCACTTTTGACACCTTCTGCATCAAATCCGGATGATCTCGAACAAACGACATCACAACAATGTGGAAAATGGCACCGTAATCCGCTTTGCAAGGGAATGGAAAATGAAAGCAGGTGGAAAAACGGGTGTCAGATCATGAAGCATTTCAGATTAGTGGGAGTTGACTGGCCTGAACAATGAACTCGAGTGCACTAATCGCCCGTGTGTCAAAGTCTGATTGGCTGCTGCTCTTGCTGAAATCTCGGAGTCAAACGTTACCATTGTCAGGCCTTCTTCGACAGATTCATTCTGAAAGCCCGTAAGGTTCCGAATCTCATCTGTGACTGCTAAGGCTGGTTGGGAGACCGCGATGCATGTCTTGGACATCTCCAATTCTGAGTGCTGTTCCTCATCTTCATTTTCGTCACTTTCTTCGATTCCCTCTTGGTTGCCAAGCACAAGGCACACCAAATCTGTGATGATCCTGGTCAGACAGAAGTCTGAATGCATCAACCACAGCCTAGGAAGGTCGGAAGGTCAAGGTACCTCACTACCTGCTGAACACCAATATTCATCTGTGACTGGTGGTACAAGAAATAGCCCACCAGCCCACAATAAACTGTGAGCCATCCAAAATAAAACCACGTTTCACCTTTGTATTCCCCAGCACAAATGATTGTCATTGCGGGGAAGAGCCAGAATGCGAAAATGATATTTTGGGACTCCGAATCTTCTGTGAGCTGATTGCAGAAGCGCAAGGGGAAGAGGCAAACAAATGGGATGAGGAACGCAACCAGCCACATCGCAGCATGTAAGATTCGATTGGAGCGCATCTTTGGCCTTATCATGACAAACCAGAGACCTCGCACTGCGGATATGGGAATTGTAAGGAGGGCCCCAAACACTTGTAATCCCAGTGGTACTGCAAACATCATGCCAAAAATGCCCGAGAGTGTAAAGTTCATCAAGCTGTCAAACTCTGGTCCGCAGCCTTCGAAATACTGCGGAAAATCAGTCAATCTGGCATAGTTCGGGACCAAAACACTCAATCCCGAAGCAACCGCGACAGCCCCTGCCAGAAAGCTGCACACTTGGCTCATCATCTTTTGGTTTTGGAGTTCCCCAAGAAGGGACGCAAAAACCAAGATCCAAAGCACTGCTTGCAAGACCGAAGAAAGTGACATGTGCCAGTCAAATGTCAAGAATGGCTTATCCACGGCAGTGTGCGCACCATCTACTTCCCAGCCCCTGTGTTTGAGGTAGTCATGAAAAAGCCTAAGCCCACGCTGCTTTGCCACTTCGCTTCCCAAAATTCCCCAGGTGTGTGGGAAGCTTTCTCTCCACAGAAGGTCTCGTGCAAAACCCAACAAGCCATGCAGCAAGCCAAATAACAAAAACTCCTTTCTGTATTCGCCTTCTTCTGTGGACGGAACAGCTGCCCATCCATTAAACCCGGCCCAAGACCGTCTCAGCTCGACTCGAGCTATCTCAGGGTGGACAAGGCATGAACGAGCAAAGTTGAAGATCGCCTGTGAGTCCTCTTCCTGACTTCGGCCATTTATCAACGGCTCCGCCAAGGATCTGGACTGAGATGCACCTTCTCTTGGCATGTGAAACCGTCTAAAAGCCACGAGACGCAGCACTCTCATTTTGCACATGTCTCCTGTCCTCCTTAATCTTCCTGGTCCCTTGCCTGCATGCGCATAGAGGAGCACCATCCAACTCGCCAAGCAGCAAACACAGAAGACACAAATTGCGCTGTGCCAGCCAAAGCTGGCAGTATTTAAGACCACTTGCGGCGCCTTGTCCAAGTCTTGCTGAAAATGGTGGTCTGATTCGAATAGCCATGCGAAAAGCAGCATTGGCCAATGAATCATAGCCATGAAAAAGCATGTCGCAATGCCTGCCCACGGTCGCTTGGACATGGCGAGGTACAAACAAAAATAGATACCGTTTGCCTTTTACATATGAACGCGCTGCCACAGAACAGAACCAACCCCCTACTACCCACCTGTCCTTCATGTGTTCATGGCGTTGCTATGCGTGTCTACACGACTACGAAACTCAGTGTTCTCAATTGACCTGCAGCCAAAAGGTACATCTTGTTCTCCCAGACCTTCTTGTTTCAAAACATGGGTGTTAAAAGCATCTCAGAATGCTCAGACCGGCCTAGCTGACACACCTTGCAGAAGTGGTAGAGGAAGGACACCAGTGCATCCATCTCCAACAGCCAAATCAGCCACGGAAAAACAAAGTTCTCCCACTGTGCTTGCAAAGTCTTCTGCGAGATCCACCCTGTGTGAAGAAGCTTCTCAATGAACGGGATTTCAGAGGTGCGTTCAATGCATATGAAGACTTTTGACCACCACTCTGCAGAAACTGTTGTTTCAATTTGACCCGCCAGCTTTGAACCAGCTCTCTTAGCGTAGCCAACGTCGCACAACAATCTGAAGGCGCTACTGGAAAGAAACCATACAGTTGTGGCATATAAGGCAAAAGTAAAGTTGCTCAACCGCCCCACAAGCGCTGCCGACCCAGCTGTATCCGAATTAAAGGCATTTCGCCGATCCAAGGCTCCGTTGTAGGACTTCCACAAGAGGATTCCGCCTATCACAGAAATGCCTACGTAAGCAAGCCCAACCAGAATAGCACAAGTGCCATTGAAGCAAACATTTCACTCTTTGCGTAAGGCACAGCAAAGAGCGGGCGGCAAACTCCCATGAGCCCAGCTGCTAAGCTGCTAGCCACCACTGGGTAGTTCCGCCCAAGATCTGGTATGCGATGAAAGGCCCGAGGATAGAGGCAGTTGATAGAAGCTCTGTGATGAGGAGGCACAAAGCCGTTGTGTTGGCAACTCTCGGGCCCCAATGATCCGGACCATCTATCACAACAAAAGCAACGGCTCCAAGGAACATTCCGACGGGCAAAGCGAGCAAAAAGTATATCAAGTACATCCCGATGAACGAGACAAACATCGATGTAAAGCTGCAACTCATCATGGTTCCTGCCATGTGATGGATCTGTGATGCCTTCAAGTTGAATGCAACCTCCACAACATGAAGTGGTGAACTTGGAAAAAGCTTTGCTGAATCCGCTTCGATTTCGGTTCCAAGCTTGCGACCCAAGAAGTAAACCAGTGGCATATCAACCAAGAGCCAGACTTGCGACCTTAACACCAACGCACTGAAGCACCAATAAGCAATGTCCTCCTTTTCACTACAGGCTAATTCTGTCTTTATGAAAAGTTGCCAGCAAAAATCGAAAAGGTCCACCCAGCAAGGCACGATGAGCAGTTCAAGAAGGGTGCAAACCATGGCAATCTGTGTCATATTCTGCATGTCTGCAACAACACACTTTATGCTTGTGATTTGCGCGCCAGACTCCGACAGGGCTGTGGCCGTGAATCCCGCAAACGGACTATGGGAGTACCAGCTGTACAGGAGAATAGAAAGCACAAGAGCAGAGACTGCATATTTGGGGGACCTGCACCATGCAAGCCCAATCCAGGCCAGACTAAGAAATGCCAGGAACAGGGAGGTAAGTTTGGGGCGAGACTGCATGAATGCATAAGCCTTCTTCAACCATCCCTGTACGACGAGATCCCATGAAGCTGGGTTTGCTGCCAAAAACATGTCAGGAACTTGATCATCTGCAGAAAAACCTGCAGAGAATTCCACAAAGCCCTGCCCGAATGATCCATGGGGCAACCCCATATTCAGGCAACGTCCTCCTGCTTGGGCCGATTGCACCTCACATGGAATGAACTGAGCTAGCCGGTGTGGAAGGACAAGGTCCAAAGCATTCAACTTGTGGCTGAGATCAGGAAGGAGGCGCTTCATCACATTGATTTTGTTGGCCTGGACCTCACCTTGCGCAACTGGGAGGCTTGGACTCCACAAGTGGGGGCCTTGCAACGAATATGAGGACGCGTCGCTCCCCCGAAGTGCCATGGACAACATCAATTTCCCGTCACCATCTTTTCGCCCGATGAGGGATGCTGGCCCCTGAAATCGATCCAAGGATGCATTCAATAGAGGCTGCACTCGCCCATCACATAGTGCTGCGGTATTTAAGTTCTCGACTGACAAACTGACGAAGGAAAGGTTCTTCGCTGCTTCTGGAGTCATCACTTTCAGTTGCATATCTCCAACCTCCAAACTGTGATGTATCTTTGCATCACGAAGAGGAGTTGTCGCATTTGAGACATAGTGCTTGAAATGTTGAGCTTGCACTCCAAGAACGGCCCCAAAGAGCTGTGTGGACAAACGAACAACGCCATGACCTTGACTGAGGGTCGTAGGCATACCATGGTCACACACACGTTCTGTGTGGCCAAAGCTCACTTGCCACGTGGCATTGCTGTCCAAGCTGGAAAGCGAAAGGTTGAGAGACCCTCGTGCTGTGATGTTTTTCTGTACGTGTTGGCCCTGAGCGCTGCCCTTGCCCAGCGAAATCTGCTTCTGACCATCTGTGTCGACGATCGTCAGCCAAAACTCTTGGTTCTGGGAGCGGCCATAAAACGTCTCAGTGGCATCCTGCTGGCTAGACCACCATGTCGAAATTTCTTTCGAAATTTCTTCGGAAACTTTTCTTGGCATGAAAGATTCCCAAGAATGACTAGGATTTGTGCTGGCAATATGGCGCTGCGTGCTTGTCAATGAGACTGTGCTGTATCCAGAGTCTTTTTCGGCGATTTTGGCGGTGACTTGTTCGAACGCATTCCCTATGTTGATGGCAACCTTCGGACTTCCATGCCAACGAAACACCAAGTGCAGGCTGTCAAGTCTTCCAAGCCTTATTGGTTGATTCGTATGCGACTCATGCTTAGTGAAAAGCAGTTGATTATGACAATGCCTTTGCAAACTTCGCTGGGATGGGCTGATTGGATACAACTGTTTGGAACTATCCTGGACACACCCAAGGATGGATCCAGAAATCGCTTGGGCTCCATCTGCTTCAACTATCCTCGGAGTTTGGAACTCCAAGAACAATCGGGCTCCAGAAGCCAACTTGATTTTCTGTCGATTCTTAGGCCTCACCCAACTGCTCTGAATTCTCTCTTGCAAATTGTCCACAACTTCCCAAACATTGTAGTAATAGTATTTGATCTTATGCAGCTTATGTACGCACTTGCCCCATGTCTTGCGGGCCTGCACTGTCTCAGGCTGCCAATGCAACGATCTGGACTTGAGCTTGAAAGAAGCGTGCAGCACCACTGATGCCTGGAAGTGCCCACTTCCATGACATCCGTGCTCCTCCGAATGTGTGCTACATCCAAAGAAGCACCAAGCGTTCAAGAGTCTTGGGCTGTTTGTGACTTCCTTTGTCTTCTTGTGAGACCTCTCCGTTGCAGACACATCCAAAGGAATATTGAGATGGACCTCTTGCTCTTCCGCATCCAGGTCCAAAGAGACACTCTCTGTGTGGTATGTGATTTTGAGCTCGGGGTAGTCTCGGACATGCCGTGGAAGCACAGGAAAGTAAGCTTGCAAGTAAGCTTGCAAATTCCTTAGGACGGCACACGATCTCTCCGCCAAAATTGTCATTTTAAGGATCCAAAGGGTGGATACTGCTATGGTTCCATGCTAGAGCTTGGGATTTGTTGGGTGGAGAGGTCTGTCACAGGGGAATCCATATTGACACTGCAAATTGCCCAGAACATCAGCCTGCTTGAAACCTTCCATTGGGGGCTCAAAGAAGGACAAAACACGCTCTGAGACTTCCAACACAGCAAACCCGTTTCAACATGCAACTTGATACAGAACCCGACACATATTACACATTGAGGTGTGACCGGCAACATTCTGCCCAGTTTCTGCTTCTCATTCAGCTCATCTTTGGTCTTCACATATGATGCCGCCTCGAAGGTGTTCTCAACACTGCATGGCCATGCGTGCGCAGTATGTAGTGGGAACACCACCAGGAAGAATGGCAGCACCATGGCAGGGAACATCGGGAAAAAACCCTAAAACAATTGTGGGTGACCATGTTGATGACTTAGGACCTGTGACAGTAAGGCTTTGGAATCTGGCAAATGGTTAAAGAGAAACGGTGGCCTTCCAAAACTGTTGGATACCTGGATACCATTGCAGGGCACCAGAACGGTAGCTATTTCCAGACCAGCTCACTAGATTCAGTCGATGTGAGAAAGCTGCATCTGTTCTTTGCTGGGCGTCGGCCTGCTGCCATATCTCAGCACTATAGTCATGGATGGATGCATGAGTCCAAATAAAGGTTGAAGTTTCTTTGCGCCTTCTGTCTGACTGTTTGGGGCCTGAAGAGTTTTCATAGTCTCAGCCCACAGCTTCATCTCAATCAATTTGTTCGTGCTTCATCATCATCATTATTGATAGTTGTTTCTCAAGCATCGCTGGCAATCAGAGCCGCTGCTGGGGTGAAAAACTCCATGCAAACAGTCCACAGGACAGCACAACAGGATAAGCATATGATATGCAGCTGTTCTCCTCTCCCCCTCTCTCTCTGTAGAATATGGTTTGATACGTCTTTTCTCGTGGTGAGATGTGCTGATGAACCGTCAGTAAGTCATGGGCCTTGCGCGGCTGAATGACCTGCCCCTTGCTCCATGCTTTTCCAAGAGCTTCAAAGAGGTGCAGTGGCAACATCGAACCTCTTAATAGGAACTGCAAATAGATCCCGGAAAACAGATCGTCACTGCCAAGTGGATAAACAGCCCATGAAGATCAACACATGAGGCGTTCTTTCAGCAACTTGTGAAAGGTGGCTCACCGTTTGGAGTAACTCAGTCGGTCTTCCGGGTCTTTAGTCTCGGAAATAGGAAGGACATCTTGTCCTGCAATCATAAAAAGAATTCCATATCTGTTCCGTAGAATTGTCTCCTTTGTCACCCTGCTGTCATGGGACATGTCCGCTACGCCCACAAGAATCTAGTAGGGAACCTCAAAACAATGGTATCGGAGGATCAATTTCCTTTTTCCGCATTTCGATTTCTAGCTTCTCAATTCCCAAATGTTCACGTTTCGGCAGCATAGCAGTGTAGCGTTCCCCTACATCTACTATAGCTTCACAAGTTCACGTCTCAAGCTCAGTCTCAGCCACTGCCAATCCTACTGCCTGGAAGGTGTTTGTTTCTGAAATGCATGGGAGTAATTGGAGGCTCATGGTTGACTTTGGACAAAGCCTGAAAGGAAGCAAGGACTGGAATGATTCCAAGTGGGCTCCACTGAACGTGAAAACGTGAAATCTGACATGACTTCAAACTGCAAAGGGCGCAACGAGTTTCTGCAGTGGGCCTTGCGTAGGCCGCCCTGGCCGACCTCGCATCGGCTCCAAACAGCTCCAGTGTCTATGGCCTTGGCCTCCAGCTCAAAACAAAATCGACTCAGTACTGACCATATGACCATATGACCATCCAAATGACCTCAAATTTCTGTCAGAAAAGAAACAAAAACACACGGAAGGGAAGGAAGACTAAGTATATACTGAATGAGGCCTTGATGTGGTAGCCAGATCTCTTCACTGGCCCTCTGCATTCCTGCCAAAAATCTGTTCCACCATCTTCTCTCTGCTTCGTAGCTATCATCCAGCGTCAGGAATAGGTCAAATTTGCCATGTCCACTGAGACTGCAACATTGGCCCAATTGGCTTTGGTCCTGCAGTCCATCTTGCACTCGTTTTGTTGCACTGCTCACACAGGAAAGCTGAAGGCACGGCATCCCAGAGACTCATATCAGAAATTGCCACATGATCCATGAAAAGCACCTGAAAACGACAGCAGAATCGCAACACGATTCCCATCTCAACATGCCTCAGGCCATTGGCTCGAAGCTGCAGCATTGGAGTCCCATCCTCAGCGGAGCCACGATCCGCAACCTGCTGTTCGTGCCAGGCCTCCAGGCCTTGAGACGCATCCAAATCCACCTGAAAACGAAGCTCCGAAAGCTGAAGCGGAACTGAAAGTGCAACAAAATGCAGATAGAAAGAGACAAAAAGAGACAGAGGTTTCATAGGAAAGACTGCTGAAGCAAGAAGTCTGGTACTCAGAAAAATCAACATAACGGGTCAAGAAATCTTGCTGTTTTGTCTCACCGGCCTCCTCACCAGGTTCACCACATTACAAAACATACAAAACCACACCCACAATGACTGGGAATCCCATTGCCCACTGTCCCTGTGCACAGAATGTTTAGTGCCTCTTCATGTCTTCGTTTCTCTTCGCCGTCAAATTTCAATGTCGTGCCTGGCAAGTTGGCTCTCAGGTCATCTCGGCCAGGTGAGTCCAGTCCAAGCGACAGCCGCTCTCCCGAGCTGCGTCAGGATACCCTGCCTGTAGCATACGCAGCATTTTCCAATCTCGCTTCTTCCTCTCACAGCCTGAAACATCTCGACGTGTCAAAAATGGGAATGTCTTAGGTTGGCATATTTAGGACACAAGTAACAATGACATGAAAGGAACACAACACAAGTCAAGGTTTTTGTCAGGTGTTGGGCCGCCTCACGAGGATGCCATTTGCCTCCTGGTTCCCAGGTGCAGCATGGTGCAGCACATCTGGGTGTGTCACCTGATGGCACCCAGCAGTCCTCCAAAAACTCGAAGTTCGCGCTTTTCTGTCCCTTGCCTTGGCCAAAACGTAGTTCCATCAGTGCGGCAGGAGAAGTGGCGGCTAAGTCAAACTGTTCAAATTGGAGTACACTAAACATGTCAACTCTTTGTGTAAAACATGCGGTGATTCGAAAAAAATGAATAGATACCTTGCTCTTCTTAGGACATCTTGATTCATCTTGGCACTTGTGAGTTTCATCCGTGCTTCGGATGATTTTTCAATGACAAGTGAGGGTCTTAAAAGCTTGGTTCACAAAGTACAGGAGGTCCCCTATATTATTTGGTTGTTTATGGTGTGCTTTCTTCAGTGTGCAGCGAGTCGCGCCTACCATGATACCATCGAGGTCAAAGTCTGGCCAAGTTCCCAGGTTTTCGAATCTACAACTTTGGAGCATTCGGAATGTCGTGGCTCCAGTTCTCCTTTTTCTTGTTCTCGTTACCCATCGGGTTAGATCATGTTAAATCCACCCTCTGGCATCACCGAAGGCCCAGACGGCCCCATTGCTTCGGAAACTGTTTGGGACCCACAAAGTTTGCCATGTTTGGGGGCGTACTGTAGCCACCAGCTGAGCACGTGTACTTACAATTCGAGGTACTACTACTTACTACTTTTAGGGCGCCTAGTCGGTCAACTATGGATTAAGACATTCACCTGCACCCGAAAGTGGCACCGATTGCTGGCTGGATGTTGATCCATGTTGATCCCTCATTCCAAAAAGGTCCCGTGACAGCTCCATGATCCATGATCCATCCATTTCGAACCAGGAGCAGTGCTGAAAAATGATGTTTATTGGAACATTGTGTCATGAAGATTCACCCTCGCACGAACTGGGAGCATAATCACATCAGATTCATCTGATCTGAGTATATCTGAGTATGATCTGAGTATGATCTCCATTTCTAACCAGTTACATCAGTTACTCAGTAAACCACCATAAGTCGCACCCTGGGGAAAGGTTTTAGTCCGGTGTAGCACCTGTCGCCAGGCTGCGGAAGGCTCCAGAAAGTGTCCCAGATGCCCTGGGCCAATGTGTCCGGGATTCAAAAGTCCAAATGGATCGCATTAAACATTGAATCATTGTATAGATGGATTTTGACCAATAAGACATGTAACTAGTGATATGAATAGAAATATAGTGGTGATCCAATGGATCTTGGCAGACGTGATACTCTGCAGTTGACGAACCATTTTGAATCAAAGGCGGGTCCAATTTAGGGATCAACCATCGATCAACCACAGCAAATCATAGGAGCAAAAAGTCATCACAACTTGGGATCAAAGTTGAGCCCCCTAACACTGATTTTGACCCATCCCATCCACAGTACCCTTAAATTCTGCACCTATCCGCAACGGCTTCCTACTTTCGCCATGGCAAAGCAGAGAGGTTGCCGCATCGAGCAGCGCAGCAGTATTGACAGTGCTGAAAACGCTGGAAATCATCTTGGTTCCGAGGAAAGCATTTTTGGGACAGCAGTAATGTCACTAGGAAGTGTTGGCATGTATTGGTAGAAGAAATTCTGTCGCGGCTTGTCAAGTGCAAATTGAACGCCCAATTACCCAACAGAGACCTGCAACATACTTTACCTCGGAGGACATTCAGCCGGCTTGTCTGCTTCATAGTTTTGTCCTCCCCCTGTTTTCTGGTTCGATCATAATTTCTGTTCAATCTTCATCATTGTTCCCAGCCGCATCATCCCAATGCACGCTGGTAGAATGGCAGCTTGGAGGGATCGGGAGATCTGGACACACAAGGAGCACAAGAAAAAACACAATATTCAAAAGAATGCAAACACACCCCCACTTGCCACAGCCATCAAACAATTAAACGCATGATTTCTACTCCACAGACTAATCACGATCCAGGTCCACATGTATCTTGCCGGTTCAAACAAAATGTTGATTAGTGGTCAGATAGAATACTTAGTGGCCATGTTTGGCATGATATATCCGCTAGTTTCAACTTACGTTCAATGCCTTCGCCTCCTTTGTCAACTCAGCTGTCAACCATTACAAGCAGCGAACTCGCCATATCTTTTTCCCTAGGCAAAGTGTGCATTGTACGCGCGGTCTGTGAGTCCTGCAACTCGCAGACCCCAAACTATCTACAACTTTGGGGTTGTCCAAAAATACGGGGCCATAAAACATCCAAAATTCATCACTTTTTATGTGGTAACCAATGGTTTGGTGTATTTTTGTGCCCTAAATTAAGAGGCATCCCCCATTTCTGGACAAACCTCATGCAATCATCAAAGAAACCAACCAGAAACCACCCTTCTTGGAACGAAAGAAGAAAGGTCAGAAAGGTCACAAAGTCAGCCAGACTCAGCCAGACTCAGCCGGAAATCCGGAAATCTTTTTCCAGTCCATCTGCACCATCTGAATCTTATCTGGCAACACCTGGATGTTGGAAACAAAATGGTCCCAGTTCTGCAGATCCCCGGTCGATATCTTTCTGCTGTGCATCGTCTCATTGATCATCGTCCTGACACTTGCAGTTGACTTAACAGACAGCCTTACAGCCGAGGAGTTAATTGGTGAAGCCAAGAGTTGGCAAAATTCTGGTTGGTCTCAACTGTTGGTTTTAGCTTATGGCCACTTTTATCATTGGAGTTTCTCTTTTTCTTTGGACTAACTATACTACCCGTACTGTCATCAATATAATATGAAATTGAGAATATGTAGGGACATGGTACAGCTGATATTACCAACAATATTTACATAATTTATATACCTTTATGTACATATATATATATAT
>Ga0126342_10002641_pt1 | contig 28343 bp, 30 predicted proteins | sample Cyp1metagenome_FD_92528 | JGI IMG/M metagenome (GOLD analysis project Ga0126342, IMG submission 92528) | Coral microbial communities from Lord Howe Island, Old Settlement Bay, Australia - Cyphastrea 1 metagenome | ecosystem: Host-associated > Invertebrates > Cnidaria > Coral ... | reverse complement strand
TTTCACGTAGATGTACACGAAATCCCCTGACAGGCACAGCATTCGCAGAGGTCCAGCTGTTTACCTGCACCCAGCCAGCGTTTCACGTAGATGTACACGAAATCCCCTGACAGGCACAGCATTCGCAGAGGTCCAGCTGTTTACCTGCACCCAGCCAGCGTTTCACACAGATGCAAACGAAAATTTTGTTCATTGAATCAAATCAACGATGTGCAACGTTCTAAGCTGCAACGTTCCATTGCCTAATGTTCTTGAGGCGCAAACTTGGAAACGCATCGTGTTGCGCAAAGTTTTTTTGTGGCAAGGTAACAACGAGCATTAAACATCCTGCACAATGTCAGTTTTGTTTGCGATTTTTGTTGCTACTTGTAGCGGTTCGATGTTTGTTGTGGTAAATTTGGTGATGTTTGGATTGATTTTGTTTGTTGCCATGCATTTGTGTCGCAAATTCCGGTCGGAAACGAACTACCCACGGACGTTTCTGAAATGTTCCTTGCTGAGTCCGTCGTGCAGCGGCGCGCTCCCCATCGTAGCGAATTTGCACTTCTGAGTTTGTCTGCCTGTTTTCTATCGATTCATGTGGTCTGAACATCCAACACAAGACGAATCCATTGTCGACATTATGAATCAACTATTCCTAAACAATTTTCCAGAATACGCTGATAAAGTGCCAAAATGTGCAAGAGTGTGCCCAAGGGCCATGCGTCCCTAATTAGTTCAATTGTCACTGATACCATTTCTTCCAACTTTCCTTTTCCTAAGTCCTAAGTTGTTTCTTTTTTGAATTTGGTTTACATCCACGCAAACCGCGGAAAATAAGAAATCTGCGCATTTGCTGTCACAAGTGCGAAGTTGCTACAAAATTGTTTGCGGACAGACCTGAAGTAGTGGTTGAATTTCATCAGACCAGTTTCCCGACTTTGACGCTTCTCTGCACAGGGAAGACAAACTACTGAAAGGGTCCTAGTCTTTGAAATTTCTTTGAGGCGAAAAAAAGAAAGGTTACAAGCAGGTCTTCAAGAAGCAAAGCTTTGCAGCTCTGTTCACAATTTAGATCTTGACAACCAATGTAATGTTTTAAGGTCGCTTGCAAGGTATTGTATGCGGCCTTGAATCTGTCACCATTTTTTAAGGAGAGCAGAACAAAAGCGAAACTGCCTACTGGCAAGCACCGCCCTTCCAGCAAATGCATCTCTGAATCCGATGACGTGCAGAACCATAAGCCAGCAAGAGAAAAAAACAATTTGCCAACATGCAAAAGCATTTCAAGTAAGTGATTTTCAAGAGCTCCTAGGAAGCAGTGCATTTCCAGAAGCACAAAGCAAAACACCTTCAGACAACTGACACCCTTCACAATTCCAGAGCCAGTGGTATGAAATCACATCCCAACCAACAAATTCCACAAGAAATCTGCTTACAGGCCCTGTGATTCCGGCGAGAGCAGTAGTACATTGGCTGACAGGCCGCGTTTTTCTAGCAAGTGCGAATCAAGACGTGACGCGTGTGACCAAATATATGAAAGCAATTGGAAGCACCAGCTGCACACCAACCGGAGAACGTGTGCCTTGAAGTACACAAGGTGGGGCGACGCTTCAGCATCCCCTATGCTGACCCGGATAGGTTGTAAACGCTGTGCACCGCATGTGCACTAATGTTAGCAACGTTGCGCGCTTCAAGTGAGTTTCGAACCCAAACCAGTGAATTAAGCGAATTGTGGCCACAGTTTTTCCCTCTCCCAAAATCACAAAAGGGATGTCAAACCTGCTCACAGCCCCAGTAAAACTCACACGTGTTTACATTTTTTGCACTTGGACACGCCAGTGAGTCAAGGCACTTGAGCAGCTGCAACAGACAACCACAAGCGGTTGCAACATGGCCTACGAAATGCCTACGATCTAGTCATCCGGGTCTGGTGCCCGGTTTCGTCCCAACGCTGGTTCCAACATTCTGAGTGCTGAGTAGCTTTGACCATCTCAAGCTACATTCCCACCATACAGGTAGAAGTGTCCTACTTCAAAAGAATTGCCTAGGAACACAACCTCTTAGACTGCACATGGATGTTTAATGATGCTTGTGTTATATCATTTGTTTGCACTGTCAAAGATTGGTAATGACACGATTTTGGACGTCAACAAATCTACCCAAACTTGGAATCAGCACGTGTCGATTCATTGATGAAGCCGTCTTGGCTCCAGTCAGTCCAGACAAGATTGCCAGCAAAGAAATGGAATAAGGAAATTCGATGAATGCAGGGATCAATGACTCCCTTGTTCAGACTATTTTGGTTCCGTTTTTGGGGACACCTCATGTCTCCACACGATCAGTCGTCTTGAAATTTGGATCAGCAAGAGCTCCCCCACTCAGATGATCTCCACATTCTGACGGCACGGAAAGACCACGTCCACGTTTGGCTCATATTTGTGCGTCCCGAACACTGCTTAACCCTAGGCATAAAATCGTTTTCTGTTCTTTGCAATCCTCACACTTCCCTCAGAATTGCAAACTATCGCATGACACTTCAGCCACAATTTTGGAATGAAATCTGAGAGAATTAAAATCAATCAAATACGCTAAATCCCAAAACAAATGGTGACAAGTTTAAATCAGCTTCATGCACTTCAGGTCAATTGTAAGTTCGATAGGAAACAGGAAGTCCATGGTTAACAGCTCAAAAGGTTCAAAAGGAAGAACTTCTCATCTCTTCTCCTTCCAAACTCCTATCATCCCAATGGTTTTGCCAACCCTTCGCCTTGGCTTGAGGTTGGCTCCTCTCGTTGAGAAAGGCCGTGAAGTTCACATTGGCGCCAGCCTGGAGTGGTAATGTCCAAACGAACATCTTTCCCGAAAGCTCGAACTAAACCTTCGGAACCTTCCGAACCTTCGGAACCTTCGGATTCAATCAGTCAAGTCTGCAACTAATTGCGTGTCGCCATGAGGCGCCCACGGCTTTGACACTTAGATGACTATTCCTTGGCTTAACCCCCCATTGCCTTTTCCTTAAGAAGAAATACACTTTTAAAACCCGAGTGCGTCGCTACATTCCAGCTGTGGTGGCAATGCTGTCTGTTTTCTTGCCGTGCAAAAACTTTCAGAGGTGATGGATCACAACTTCAACCACTCTCGAGTTTTTCAAGAGCTACATCAAACCTCATTGGAGAGGATCAGCCAAACAAAAACATCAACAAACCAACTGGGAAAGTTTCTGTTTCCTAGCGGCTTTTAGAAGTATCCTGCAGGGACTTTCGTGTCCTTTTGGTAGGATGACCTTTTCTCTGAGTGTCACTGGTTCTCATTGCCGCGCCTGACACGTGGGTGGCGCCTGCGCTTGGCCCAAGAAGACGTCCTGCGGAAAGCCCTGCTGCTGAAGCTCCTGTAGTTTACGCGACAGTCGCCATAGTCGCCACACACAAAGTTGTTAGATGTTGTTAGGTTTCTAGTCAGGGTGTCATCATGTTTCCTGCAATAAAAGTTTCGGTTCACGCCTCAAACTTGCGGGGTGTTTTTCTCATATTGATGTATGATGTATTTATCAAACTTGTCGGACCAGAAAACTTTTCCCTACCAGAAGGTTCAAAAGGACTTCAAAGGGCACAAGAAATGTCAACAAATCCACAAACAGTACACCCGCTTCGTTGCACCCACAATCTACATAGCTCGAAATAAAGCCAAAATGTAAACCCAAAATGGTTTACATTTTGTTAAGCAATGTTTGGCGGCCTGGCGTGTTGTTTTTTCATGTTTTTTCTGAGTCCCAAATCTCTCGCCTCACAGATGATGAAGCCAAAGCCCTTGGTGCCGTTGAAGCTCTTCACCCTCGTTGTGGTGAGCCGTGGCTGACAAAGCTGATAAAAGATGAAAGATGAAAGAACAACTAAGAACGATTCGGAAAATAAAAGATGATCCATGGTTAATGATGGTTATGATGGAAAATGATGGCAATGATGGCAATGATGTGGCACATCTACAACTGGTCCAAGCTGCACTCCGCGATAGCGTCCCAGCTCAGCTGAAGGATCCTGCAACCACAGTAAGACTGGGGAGCCAAGATATTGGGGTTTCCGAAGGCTTTGTCGGGCAATCAATTTCGAAAAACTCCAAGCATCCTCCCTGTTGGTTGAATCACCTGTTGCCAACGCACCCTTTGTTTACCTTGTACAAAGATCCTATAGCTCAAGTGGTGAAATCCCACTATGATGATGGTATGGTTCATGGCTCATGGAACTGTTGACAGGTCAAGCCGTTTCTGAATGATTTCCTATATTGTCATATATTGTCTATACTCACAGATTCGGTCACCCTTTTTATGCAAGCACCTAATCTCATGTATATGTTTGAAGCATTTTGACCCAATTCCTTTCTGCGAAAAAATCTGGTGGACTCCACTCAAACAACCACTACCTAAAGTAATTGTACATCTTTGCTGGTCTTTCAGCCACTCCAGTCCTAAGTCCATGCTTCGGCTTGGGCAGCCAAAATGAGTGAAAGATAGTGAAAACCTGTTAAACGCCAAGAAAAATGTCAACAGATTACATCAGATTACAATCGGCAAAGTCTCTAAAGATTGCACCACTGGAATCCACCACACGCCGATCCAAGCCCCCGGACGTCCCACTTTCGCTTGGCACCACCCGTGCCACTCGGGGGGCCCGGTTGTGGAATACCGCCAGGAGGTACACCTGAATTTCGACGAATAACCCAAATAATTGCCAAATAATCATGAATAATCCAGCTTCAAAATGATTCAAGAATAACTTCAAGGTATTGGTCAAGCAACTCCAATCCGTGAAACATGTCAGGTTATTCTCTTCTTGATATCTTCTAGATATCTTCTTGTGCCTTTTCTTACTACGTCAAACACATGGTCAAACACATGGAGTCCGATCAACAATGGCTGCCATGGCTCAGATCACTAGATTTGACCTCTCCACAGCCAGCCTTGGAAGTCCCCATAGGGAGGCACGAAAGGTCCCGCGGCCAGGCCAGGTGCGGCAAATGCCATGGGGCCCATCGGGGCCATGGGGCCCATCGGGGCCATGGGGGCCATCGGGGCCATTGGGCCCATCGACATGTCCTGGCCGAAATTCCCACTTGAATCATCTTGAATCTAACATCGCCTGAACAAACACAAGTTGAGCTATCGCAACTCGTCCATGAAAAGAATTGAAAAGACAACTTGATGTTTCACATTTCTGCAAGTTTCTACCTCACTCAAGCGACTGAAATACTATACTTTCATCCGTGGCGGCGGCCACTACAAACTGAGCTAAGTCCAACAAGGATCGAATGTGAGGCACTGTTGAGTTGCGCCTGCATGGTCTCGCCGACACTTTGGATAATGCTCTCTGCCAAGCTTAGCACGGTCCGTCTTGGGGCAAAGATTTGGAATGTGAGAATCTCGGGTGACAAAGCTGAGACCTTTGTTGCCTTTCTTTCTCGAGGATGATAATGACAATGCAGGATTCCACCGTTAGTTTTACCTTCCCACATCCACCTTCTCCAATGATGCTGGTTAGGTTTAACAGGGGGTAAGTCCTTGGGTTCCCCTGCACTCCGTCCATAGGCTGAACATCGTACCTCCAGTGTCTCTTGAGTTCGACCAGCCATATTTCTACCCCTGGCAACAAAACCTGCCTTTCTCGTCACTCTAAAAGGTTTCAAGAGAAACCCCAGAGGAATGACCATGTCGGAAATCACGATTTCTTGTACATGATAATCCATCGAAGTTACATCACAAATTCTCAGGCTGTAAGTAACCAGAAAACAAAGCCACTTTTGTGTCTGCGCCAAAAAAAAAAAGCACTTATCGAGAGTCTTGCTAGTCTTGTTCAACATGAATGACCCTAACCCATCAACAGAAAGTACATCCAGATGAAGTTGCTTTCTCAACTTGGGTGCCTCACATCCCCGTGAAATGATTTGGGACCAACTTTGAGATGGCCAGTTTTGGCCATCAGTTTGCATTTTCAGCTCCCGAGGACTCGCCGACCCTCCCATGCCGCACGCTTGCGGCTTGTTCTCCTGGAAATGCAATGGCACTCATCTGGGTGACTCGAGCGGCTCTAAACTTCTTACCTTCCGAGAAAGTTCTGGGTTGCTTCTGGCCTGAGCCAAAAGCTTCTAGCTCTTCCAGCTAGGCAGCTAGACTAGACATGGTAGACTTATGACGTTTTGGCTCTCAAAGTGTGCAACTTGCCCACACCCAAACAAGGCCCCGCAGTGGCCCAAAGATTGACCACTACAGTCCTTGCCGATAACCACTGCGAACGTGACGGCTGTCCTGGGAAACAGTGCAACATAGTGCAAATGCTAACCTCGAAACTTGAGAGGGTCATCTGTTGCCAGTTACAGAAGGTCAAAAATGGACACAACGCCCGGACCCGGACCCACCCGAAGCCACTGTCCCTGGTGTCAAGACAGAAGCAAAGGGTCCCATCTGCTTGATGTGCCTCACAAATTCCGCTGTGACTTGGCACCAGTGCTGTGATCATTCTACTCAAATTTCTCAAATTAATTCGAATCAAGAAAATATTGTGCTGTCTACTAATTCTACTGCTAGCGCCAATCAAAATAGGAGCGAAAGAGACCAAAAGAGTCTGTTCATAGAAGTCATCAACTTCATCAACTCCATCGACTGGAAGGGGCTGACAATGCTGACATGTCCAGAAAGATCCTGCTGCTCAGGCACACAAAGACATCTGCCCCAAAGACCTGCAAATGCAGGGTCAACAACGGGAGTCTGCTGGTGGGTTGGAGGGCCCAACCTTTTTGTGGGACCAACCCTTTCCAAACTTGAGGCCAGAGGGAAGGAACGATAGCAGGGTTGGGTAAGGGCCGTAAGGGGAAGGAGAAGAGCAGGGCAGGAAAGGGAGAAAGAAAAGTCTGTTGCAAGAGTCGTCGACAAGTGTTCTTCAGAGTGCGTAAAAAAGGCGTCTGCAGTGTCTCCCAAGGTGTGTTAGAAACATGCCTGTCAAGAGGTGCCAACTATATGTTCCAAAATGTTGCTGGTGAAGGGATTCCGCATACCGCATACCCCAGAAACGTGTCATACCTGTGGATCCCAGGTTCAAAAGGGTATTGCAAAAGTTGTGTGTTAAATTGTATTATATACAGTAACATGCTAAGATGATGTGCCTTCATGTGCCTTCTAGTTGCCAAAAAAAAACGGATCCAGCCCACGACCATCTGATTGTGAGCTGTGCTGGCGGGGGTTATCTCTGGTAAAAGCACAGTTGCACTGATCCAGCCATGTTGTGTTGCTGAAGCAAGAGGGACTTAAAACTAGTTTTTGCAACATGTTCTTGAATGTTCTTGTCAGATTGTCTGAGTGGGAAGGAAATCAGCCAAAAAAGATTGAGATATATAGATTATATATAATATTATTAATATAATAATGTGTCTATATATATTTACTATATTATTATATCATATTACATTGACATCACAATGGCCTCGTGAAGCTCTGGGCAAGCGATAAAACCGAAGCCCGTCTTGGCGGAAAACGACCTGAGCACTGGGCCACTGGGCTCAGGTTGTGGAATCACGACCAGCATCCACCAGGGGGGGCAGAACCAACAGCTGCTACAAGCTGTGGCAGGCTGTGAGAAGCTGTGACAAGCTACTTATTGATGGTTTCACCGTTTCACCTAAACTTTGATCAGGTGACTCCAAGAAACACACGTCCGTTGGCATTATGTTTTCCTTCTGGTTCTTTTTGCAAATAACCTTTAAGACGAAACAAGTCAGCACCTGTCACTCACATTTCTGCTTTGTGCGCTATTCATGCTATTCATCTACACAGAGAAACACAACACGACGCAAATCTCATGTCTCTCATGTCTCTCATGTCTCTCATGTCTCTCATGTCTCTCATGTCTCTCATGTCTCTCATGTCCACAAGTTTCCGTATGTTTCCGTTCCCGGACTGGGATCTCCAGCTTCAGTGTACCCATGGCTCGCTTCTCCTGGGGACAAAGATTTACCAGTCTGTTGCCCAAAGCATTGGAATGGGTCAACTACGGTCAACTAAGGATTCGAACAAATTGTGTATATATATATATATATACGATTATATACGTATATCATTTACTTATACTTATATTCATATGTATATTTACATTTATATTTACTTGTCGTAGTATTGCATTAGATTCAAGCCTACATGATTGAGTGGTTGACTCTTTGACATTACATCTGGGTCAACGGGGTTGCACTTGGGCCCCAGCTGTCATCCCTCGTGCTGGCGCATAGGTTCTCGGTGAATGCTGAAGTTGAAGGAGGATGGTTGTGGATTTGGCCAGTTGTGCCGCTATGCCAAGGAAACAACAATGTCATACAATTTGATACAATCAAACAAAACAAAAAGTGGAATCACCTCACCAAAAGCAAAGAGTTCAAACAGAGCACACTTCAAAATTAGATACTGACGTTGCATGCCTAATGCCACGAGTCAAGTGACCTATTTATACCAATTTTGCAGTCATGCAAGCAACCCAACTCTTTTGGTCAAGGTGAGGTGGGTCTTGGGTCCATGATTTGTTCAAGAGTCTGACAATACAAAAGCTCTCATTGAGCAACCAAAACGATACAGAATTTTGCGAACATGAGAAATGTTGCCGTTTGTCTCACGCAGGAAATTATGATTCCTTAACATGCGATTCTTGATTGCCAACAGCAATCAAATCATTTCATTGTCAAAATTTGTTCCGTCCATGTCCATCCAAACGATACGATTTTGGTTCTTAACATGCACAACTCTCAAAACCCACAACGGCCGAGCCAGGCTGAGTGCTCCCTGCAAATCAGGACATGCGAAGCCAACGATTGACCTCAGTTGCCAAACAGTTTCACCGAGGGCACCGATTCGAGTTATGGTTTAGGACCCTTTCGTCCCAAACAGTCAGTACAAATGAACGGGAATTTCACACCCAACTAAAAAGTAAAAAATCCACACCCTCAACCAAAGAAACCAAAAACTGGAACGCTGCGGCATTTGGCACGGCAAGAGTACACTGGAGGGGGAACCTACCTTGGTTTCTGGTGATGTCTCTGTTGCATCTTCGGCATTTAGCCATGTGTCATTAATCCCAGACAATCACAAACAGAAAATACGTATATAAATTATATACATAAATATATAAGTAACATTTCAATATATTTCATATGTTTCATTCATTGTATTCATTGTATTCATTTCTGATTGTTCCGCAACTTTTGGCCGAAAACCAGAAACATTTCATAAACTCCGTCAAGCACTGCACCGAGGCGCGGTGCCAAGGTCGGACGATTTCGGAGGAGTTCCCCCAACACCGCCACAGCTTGCTCTCGAGGCATAGTCATCAGCGCCTCCACGAAAGCCTCACGAATGATCGAATGATCTGGTGAATCTGGTGGATATCCACATGGATCTACAAAACTAAAGGCCGTGAATTGCACTAATCATATCTAATCAATTCTAATCATAACATTCAACCAAACCACCGAAGTTGTGAATAAAACTGAAATCGCAATCCGGTGTTTGCATACAGTGCCGTCAAGAAACCAATGTTCAACGATTTGTTGGAACCATTTGATATGCGATCCAGATTCGTGTAACAATTCAACCATGCAAAAGATCCCATGTGCAAATCCGTACATGGGTTCTAGATTTTTGCCGTTCAATTAAGTCTCCAAAACACTTTTTGAATGATCCAAATTGTACGCTTGCGGTCGTGATTTCATGTTGTGGTTGATAAATGGTTCTGGAATATGTTCGAGTTCGATTTGAACCGGGTCTCCTGAGTATCCACAATGCCCTCAGCCATGAGCATCACAAGCCGGAGCTAAAATTGCTGGAAAACGGTCCGAACGGTGCTGTCCAATGCACCTGTTTTATCTGTTTTGCAATGATGTTTTCTGAATGTCACGGCTGTCACGGCATGCATTGCTTCGCACGAATATGATGATCGCACCAAAGCAACACTTGACGGAATGAGCCCGGACAACACGTAACTTGGAACCCATGAGTTACTGTAATTACTAGTATTCAATGTGTGTGTGTGCATGTGTGTGTGTGCGTGTGTGTGTGTCAATTGTCAGCAATCATTGTTGGCCCGGACCAGCTGCATGCAAGCACAAACAATCAACCTGAAACGGACACATGTGGCTACTAGTTGTGGCATATGTCATTTTTTTGTCCGCGAACTGTTGGATAGTTTTGAGTGTTGACCATGAAATGGGAATGGGAATCCATGAGCTCAGTTTCAAAATCAATCATGCCACCAGACAACCAAGGTTGTTTAATGGAAACACCAACCAAAACACAAGAGCCAACAAAAAGAAAACTTTTGCATACTTTTGCAAACACAAATCATTCAAAAAGATTCAAAAAGCAGTTTTGCGCAAAAACATTGGGATTGTGCCCAAATCCACCACGCACCAGCCCTGCAGAGAAACGCTCAGGTTATGACAAGACAAAACCAAATCAACACGCCCCAGCCGGTCACTTACAACGCGGACATGTATGCCAATGATCTTGCCAATACCAGATCTTTTCCTCTTCTTATCTGTGGGCATCTGATTGAAGCAGGCTCCTCCTCCTCAAGCAGAAATTAGCAGGTGGTTATCACTACAATTGTTTCAAGAAAAAGGTCACAGAATTTGAAGACCCAGTCATAGGCCTCGATCACCCCATTCTCAATTCCTGAGTTGAAAAAAAATCTCGCTGAAGAGGAGCCGTTTTCATCCGGGTGCCAGTCAATACGGAAGACACCAATGAACACCAATGTCTTTTCTATGTGTTCAAGCGTCTTCAAGCTTCAAAAGACGCCGACGTGCGACACGGCGTCGCTGACCGACCTCCTAACTGGTTGCTTCCAGGTGTACGGTGGAGGCCCATAGCACCGGCTCTTAGCAAAAAGGCCAACTGTGTTAATGCAAAAATGTTGCAAGCGACACCCCAAAACAAACGCGGCCAGCACCACAATGGTTGGTCAACTGTGGCACTGGCGCCAGGCAGCAGACTTTCAGACTTCAAAACACCACAGGAAGACTAAGGTCTGGAAAAGCTGGGTTTGGAACTTTGCACACAAAGCGCTCAAAATTGCCACCTGGCACGACTATCGAAGGGGGCTGCTGTAATATATAATGTCTGTACTAATCCTGCATTCGAGAGTGATTTTGGTCTTGCTCGTACAGCGCAATGTCTAGCAAATCACCTCTGCACCACTGGTCGATGGCCTCTTGTGGCGCCTCTTATTCACGCAAAAAATCGGGCAAAGCAGGACAAGTCTGGGAAAAATGCTGGGAACTGCATGCGCCCTCCAAAGCCGGGCAGCTTCAGAAGGGATTTGTCCAACTCTCCTACTTCGCAAATGGACCCCTTCAGAGCGCCAGTTGACAAGAAAGTTCAGTCCAAGAATGTCCAACATTGGAAAAGACTGACTGCGCGTGTGTATGCAGAAAGTCTGCACGAACTCTGCATCCAAATTGAGTTTGGATTGTTTAGAATGATGGAAATGCTTAAAATACTTCAACAAACTGATGAAGCCCTTATGGCAGCTCTGATCACGGAGAAAGCTCATGCACGTTGAAAATGGCACACACCAGTGGAGTTGCCCATAGCTCACTAAGTCGAATTCGACCCTCCACGAAGCGATGAGACGCACAACCATGCAAACATCGCCAAAACAGGATGTGTGACATTGGATGAAATAGAATAACATAGAATACCTCTTAGTCGAAATCCACAAAACAATCGTAGAAATCCCCTTCTTAGTCGACACTAAACTCACTCACAGTCTGGGTGCAAGCTCGAGGAGGGTGCTTGCCGCTTTGGAACGGGCGGACAGGCATGAAGTGTAGTGAAAATCCAAGACCCGCTTTGTACTAAGGCTGGAGCAGGAAAACTATTCATTGAATTTATTGCATGCCATTGCGTGCGATAATTGTTGGGTTGCAACTTCAAGTATTAGTCCTTCAACCTTCAAGCAAGCTTGTTGAACTGCTACGGGACTACACTTTACATCCGGACCGACCCTGCAACGTCCGCACCCCGGGGCCAGCTTCCAAAACAAAGAGTAGAAAGCCAACTTGAAAGCAAACCATGAGGCGACGTTTGTGCTGAAAACCATGCAGGAACTCCTTCGTACACATGCTGCATACTGAATAGCTACGCATTCGGGAATCGACTTCCATCCAAAGATCTCAGACTCAAATGAATTCTGACCACAATTCATCGCGGGAAATGGTCTCAATCACCACTACTGCCCGTCAGACCCCGGAGGATGCCGGGGAAAGGCTCACGAGATGCTGTGCAGCCTGGGGTTCACTCTTCCGAAGTAGCCGGGTTTGGATGGTTTGGTGGCAAAGATGGTGAGGAGGCTGAAATAGGCTGAGTAGCCATCCTAGCTGCCCAGGCGGTCTCATGTCAATTGCATTCTACCAATATCCGCTGGAAGCACAAAAAGGATTAAAGACTGCAGTGCTTCAGAATGACTTAATTTTGATGAATTCACGCGGTGCAGCTGTATATAAGCACTGCCTTGGCTGGCAAAGGTTCATACCGCACACAAGGGCTCAACCATGAGTGTGTCCCCCCAAGTGTGTCCCTTTGTCTCAAAATCTTGATACGCCCAAGCCTTTTCGGCAGGTCCTTGGAGAGTGGAGATGCGCAGTTACAATCTGTCTTAATGTCTTGATGCATCCAATGGCTTCAAAGTAAGCTCTTCAGAAAACCTCCTGCAACCCCAAAGCAACAAGCCATAACCTTCCGCAGTGTCGATACCAAGAGTTGTTTGGATGGTTAATTGATGATACCAAGACTTGCAGGATCATTCAATGCAAACCAAGGGAGGTCCATCTCGCGAAGGATGCTGACCATCCCACTTTAGTTAAAAAAAAAAGTTCCCTCATTCCCACCCCATTTCCAACAAATGAATGCCAAGCGCATTCATCTGTCCGAAATACTTTGTATTACTTTGTTATATGCATTACCATGATATGGCATGTGGCATGGTATGATCGCCTCACAATGACAGGACTTGTCCAAGGTAGTATCTTTGGTACGAGTACGGGGCGGAAGCTTCCCTTGCCAGCGTCGCAGCGGAAGGCATGCAGAGCGGGGCTAAGGATGTGGAGCCTCTCGACGTGCCAAAGAATCAACAGCCGCGGTCTCGAAGCTGGTCCTTTTAAAGAAAAGGAGCAACGGAGCAACATGGCGAAACAATGCCAAACATATCTGATGGACACGGTCCAACCCTTTTGACTCACATCACAGCTGCCCTCGTAGTGAATTCGGACCCGAGGCACCTCAGCCGCGAGGTAATAACCAGGTAATTCAATCCTTGCTGGGTTTACTGACTACACAGTCGATTTCATGTACACGATATACGATGAGATCGATAGAGGGTATGTTGAGACAATGTGGACCTCCAAACTCCCCAAGTCCAGGGTTTTCCCTACTTTAAGAAATTGTTAAATCGTTGAATGGTGGATTGGATTCTCCAATTTGGCACCCACAGATAGTAATCACCCCCCAAGTCCCCAAACTGGAAATCACGTTCTGTCCAAGTGGGCGAACCGTGGATCAAAATTGATTCTGTGACCAATGGCCCAATAGCTCGACAATGAAAATTGTGACCTTGAACTTCAAAAAGTCACGGCTTCAAGTTGTGACCCGCCAAGTCATCAGTTGACTGATTTGAAACAAAACGAACATTAATTACCAAACATATGCAGCCTAGGTCTTAGGTTTCTCAACAAGCGGTTTTACGACTTTAAGGTGGTTTTTGATCCTGAACTAACAGTTTCCGAGGGGGAATCTTCACCTCAAAGGCAGACCACCTTAGTTTTCCGTCGTGAGACGCTTCGAGATCTCATGATACCTCGACCGTCCCAGCGGCCCCGCCGGCGGCCCCCCCGCGGTGGCTCCACGGCTCCCAGCCAAAGATCCGTCACTTGCAGCGCCACGCCGCCAAATTGTCCATGTGTAGCGCCTATTCCATGATAAGAATCCCTTTTTTTGAAAACGTTCTACCGTTTACGGGTGTCCAAAAACAAGGCTTGAATACTTTATTCAATCGTGGTTTTGGTAGTGGAAACTATCCTCGTGATCATCGTCAACAAAAACAAGAACAAACCTGGCAGCTGTCTGGCTGCCACCCCCAAGGCTCAAACCCGTCGACCCATCGACCCATCGACCCATCGACCCATCGACCCGTCGACCAGCACCTCCGCACACCGCGCTGTACCCACGTGCAGTCCATCGATCACACCGAGTTCATCCACAGGTGCTTTGGCATTGCGAACACAAAGGATGCACGACATGCCTTCGGAGTGCGGATCTGCGTGTACAAAAATAGGTGTTTGAAATTGTTTGAAGACTGAAGATTGGAGTAACCTTTCCAAACCGTACAGACTCCCAGAAATTCAAGTCCAGAAGTTGTGATCCCAATGTATGGTCACATAATACACACAGACCCCAAGGTTTGCACAAGCCCCAAATGCCAGTTGCACTACATTATCAGACATGTTCTGTGCGTGGAACAATACAATCAAGCTAGTCGAGTTCACATGGGGTTTAGAGTTTAGTGTTCAGGGTTTGTGGTTTGGGGTTAAGCATGATACATCATCATCATCATCATCATCATCATCATCATCATCATCAGCAGCAGCAGCAGCATCAGCATCAGCAGCAGCAGCATCAGCATCAGCATCAGCATCAGCATCAGCATCAGCATCAGCGTCGTCATCGCCGTCGCCATCGCCATCACCATCACCATCACCATCGTCGTCATCATCATAAGCATAGTCCAGAGTCCAAACGCTCATTGAGAGTCCAGGCAAACCTCAGGGTCTTGCCGTCATGTCAATATAGATCTTGCCAATATTAGTAAACTATAGTGAATTCATGCTGACTAGGTGCAATGACTATCTTCCCTCAATTTGCGGTTGCGAACCCATGTTCACTGAATACATTCACATGGTTTCTCGCTTTATAATCATTTTCCTTCAGCGGTGGCACTTACAGCGAAGGAATCTTTCGTTCAATGTGTAGCCAAGTGCTTGGTTCCTGACATTGTCTGACACATTTAAGATCATTTGAGTCATTTGAGTGGATATTTCTAGATTTTCGTTTGGTCGTTAGTGGCCAAACCAGGGGATGCCCTAGCCCTAGCCTGTCGCGGTATCGCTCTTTGGCTGCACAGCGCTGGTCAGGCGCCTGGTTTCCAAAGGAGGATCAAATTAAAAAGTTCCGCTCGACCAAGAGAAGCAGGAATGGATAGGAATGGTATCCTTGTTGAGCCTGTCAAGCTATGTCAAGCTGTGTCAAGCTATGTCAAGCTGTCGATTCCATATGATTCGATCTGTCTTTTCTTCGACCGTATACCCTCGGCGCTTGGACCCTCAGCCCGACCTGGCAGAAAGAAGGCATAGACCTTGCGCCTCTGTCCAAGGTCCGTTCATGCGAAGAAGGACCTGGGCTGCATCGTATCCCAAAGTGGTGGGTTGACTGTTCCTGTTGCCACAAAGCGCTCAAGCACTCAGAAAGGTTCAGTATTTCCTACCTAGACTAAAGCTTTGATATCTGTTGATGCGTTTTGAATGGGAATTTATCTCATGTGCTGGAAATCCTCATTGGGCACATTTCAAGTATCAAAATCCCAAGGTTATCACCAGGCATGACAGGCTTGATTTCCCCCAAAGCTTCCACGGAAGGTCTCAAACAAAAAACGAGCTGGGGTAAAGGCCCTCTGGAAGTGTTGACGGAAAACCGAGCTGGGGTAAAACATGGTAAAAAGACCTTGAAATCGTCGACCAGGGCACATTGCGGCAATGCACCAAGAGATCCGATCCGTCCATGCCTGGTCCCAATTTCTAGGGATAAGTTGATTTCTGGAGTAAGAGCGTCACCAGTGTCACCAGTGTCACCCTGTAACCCCTTAACTGATGTCATGCCAATCACTTAAAAAGAGAATACACTCCGCTGCAATCCCGTAGATATTTTATGATATTTTGGTGGCTTACTATCACTGCGATGAGTTGATTGATTGAGGTGCTTACAACCTTACAACTACAGATCAAAACTTTCAACAAAAAACTCACCCGGATCAATATTGCCAGCAGTTCAATTGTTGGATGACCACTACTTCACTACTTCACCCCAGTCCGTGTGCTCCGCACCTACGAAATCCACAAGCACGTGGCAGGTTCCGCCACTCTGTGTCAAATCTCCATCGTTGGCATCGTTGGGAACTTTCTCGGCTTTGCTACGGATGGCCATGGAGATTTTCCCTTTCTTGCACATCCTTAGAGGTTGACATGTTTGATACTCGAATCTTCACCAGTCTATCAATGTTTATCACCTGCATAGCATTTTGCACCCAAAATACCACACAGATTGACTGGGTTCACAAAAAGTGATGCTCAATGGCCACCTGCATCTTGTGAAAGAAAATGGTGACGTCAAGGCAAGCATCACATACAAGTGTGCAGAGTTCCCGCGAGGTGTGGGTGCCTTGGTTACCCCGGGAGGTCTTCTTGGGGGAGCTGGCTGATGTTGCAAGGTGTTGCAAGTTCACTAATAAAGAATGGCCCTCCTTCAGTTTGCGGAAAACATGCATTAAATATCATTAAATTACGCACCCATGGACCTCAAAGAGGTCAAAGCAACCAAATCCAGCTCTGGTTGCAATGAACAAAAAGCAAGTGAGAAGAAAGAAAGCTAGGTAGAGCAAAAGGGGTCAATTTTGGCATGATAACCAGAGATGCGACAGGATTTTGCTGCGTTGCAAAGAGAAATTAAGACAGAGATCAGTTTCAGTTTGGAAACATGACAGTATCACAAAAAAACAACAGAAAACTATCACATTGGTTTTCAAAAATGATCAACTGTTCCAAATGAATGTTTTTAACCCCTAAACATGACGATTTGTGCGTACCAGCACTTTGCCAAGTCACCACATCGGGGGTGGAGAAAATCGACTGGCAATCCTTCCTGGTGGACACCCGTTGAAAATATGTGTCAAAGATGTCGATTTCAACTTGGATCTCTTGTGTCTCACAATGTCTTTGCACTAAAACCGCACACACTTGCTCTGCAAATGAATTATTCCCGAAATGGCGAAATGTGGGGGTCTGATCCAAGTCTTTAGAAGCGACTGCTGACAAGTTTCAAAACAATGATGCTTGCGTGCTCCCCAATGGAACTTCCCATCTGTGCAATGAAGACCTTGGCAAAGTGCCTCGGCAAAATTGTTTCAGAAGCTGTCAAAGCCTCAAAAATATGAAACAAAACAAACCACTTAAGCAACTTCTAGCAACAACTCATTTTTCTGTATTTTTGGTCAACGGGACCAGAAATTCCGAAGCCTTCGCCAAGTGACCCTCCGCCCTCCAAGTGGGCCTTGGCCACCTGCAGTTGCATCTCGACACGCTTTGCCAGGGCCAATCCATCTGCCTCACGCCTCACGATTTCACGGCTGCATATGATGGCTGCAATCAGAACCAGTAAAGTTAGTAAACAGTCTACGAAGGGCGTGCTAGGACTCATATGCAATTATTGTACTTACGAAAAACATCTATAGCGAAGTATTTTACCACTATTTCAGCTGGAATTGATTTTTGTTTTTTCTTAGGGGGTGCTATAGATATGTTTCTTACCAGGTAGTGCCCGGCCGGAAGTTTCGACAAAATGAAGTGGCTATAAGAAAGCAATGGCCTATAGACTAATACGACTTTTTGCGATGCAGAAGCAATGAATTGTTGAAGTTGTGAGGTGAATCAACGAATGAGCAAAATGGTCGTTGAGATGCTAATAAAACAACAGAAAGAATCCATGCACAACTGACTGAACCAACCAATGAACCACAGAATGGGTGAACCTATGAATCAACGAATGAGTGAGTCAATGAAGCAATTAACCAATGAATCAATGAACCAATGAATCAATGACTCGATGAATCAATGCACTTTTTCTACTTCGTTTTCCAACAGTGCTCCGACCCCTGCTGTTTTTTTGGATTTGAAGTGCAAAATCGAGCTCTGGCTGCAGTCTCGCGCAAATTTTGCCAACCTCGTCTTCCAAAGGTGCTCCGAACATACAAAATTTTGAAATACAAATCGAGCTCTCGCTACAGTCCTGTGCGCTTTTTGTCGACAACTTTCCCAGCTCGAGGCCCACAACCGCGGAAACAGCGACCTTACTTTGGCGACCTCAAGAGTCACATTACCCGAAAAAACACATGGTTTCGCGCCTGGGAATGTTTTCACCCGCAACTACTTGATGATGGGATATGATGCGTGATTCACATGATGATGTGGTTGGCATGATGGTGTGAATGCTAACCATGACCATCGTCTGTAACTCGGAAGTGTTCTAACTAAATTTCCTTTGATGATATTGCCCAAGCCCAGTCCAATGGACTGAGAGCAATTCCCCAGATTGATCAAAGCGAAGAAAGGCTATCTGCTCTTTGGTCTGGAATGGCCCTCTGATTCCAACTGCAAACCCGATTGCAAAACTCCTAGCCGTTGAACCTATTCAGTTATGGGAATGTCTACCATCAAAATCAAATGGTGGAAGTTCAGGTATTTACAATCTGTCACCTGCTCCTGGGAGGCTCACCCTAGCTTGAGCTCAAACAACATCCCGAAATCCGAATTCCGTCGAAATCATCGAAATCCTGCCTCACAGCAATCTTGTGATCCTGCAGCACGACTCGTTGCGGAGTGGTGGAACGAACCGATCGTGGCATCGTGTAGTGCTGGGCAGAGGTCAATCGCAGGAGGAGCGGCATCACCTGGGACAAAACCCGCAAGGGCTAACATTGACAGCCACCCTCTCTAAAACGGTTTCAAAAGCGGGGTCATTGGGTTCGTGCAAACTTTTAGTACCTCCAAAGATCCAAAACAAATAACACCATCACAAATCGCTGATGCACTATGAACTCCTCTAAAGACCAAGAAACGAAAATCATCGACAAAACACTTCTGTAAACATCTGTAAACCTGCCAAATATGGCCAACACCTTGAACTTTCGCCCCACAAACGAGCTGCATTCCCTTGCCTGGAAGCAGCGTTGCAACGCAGCACCCAGGAAAAGGGCTGGAGTCAGATCAAAATCAGGCAACCTGGGAAAACAATGGAAAACATGGGAAAGCCTGGACAGGGAAAACTTCAAACGCTGGGTTGGTCTGGAAAAGATTGAAGATTCGGCAATAGACCCTATTTGGGTTTTGGGCAAGTTTATCCATGCAAGTGGCTGGCCCAGCGCGTTTCCAAAACAATTCATCAAAGACTTTTCAATTGTGTCATCGTTCATAAGAAACCAACAAACTTTGGGTCCCTGATTCAGTTTACGCCCCAAAACAAATGGTCGTAATCATTGCAATTTTCGTTCCTAACTATGCCCAGGAACGCCCTTGTTGCTGCACTGTGCCAGTGCCAGTGTGATCGGCACAAGCTGCCTGGACAAATTTCAGCACATGCCAACGAGTCCCCAGTATGGTATTGTATCCTGTATACATTTTTATTTACGTATACAGTATACATAAATGTTAATAGTTACATTAATACACATAAATATGAATTATATACATATATGATTCATATATGTATACATCCATCTATAATGCGTATACCTGACTCTTCGGCCGGATTTGCACATATCCCAATCGCTAGATCCATCGCATCCCAAGTGGGGCCCACAGCAAAACGGCTGGCCTTTCACATCCTTGCTAACAGCTCTCAACTTGCAAAGATCCTCACAAAGACTGTTGCACGGCCCGTTTAAAGAATCAACGTGAACACGGATCGATTGCAAAACTTGAAAGCGATACCTCAGGTAGACCTAGTCCAATGTACTCAGCAAGTTCTAGCCCAAGTATGGGAGACCCGAAAACGATTCCACGTCGCAAATCAGGGTTGCGTGTGAAAATAGTTGTTCATAATTGGCAGAAACAATATGCTGTATGCTAAACCCAACAACAGGGTATGGTTGTTTCAACATATGGATAGACAATGGTGACTGGATGTGTACATGTTGCGTCATATGAAAAAATGTGATAAACATGTTTTTGTCGAAAACATTTTTCCATGAAATTGCATGACATTTGCGTAATATTTAAAGCTGAAACGAATCAACCCCAGGTGAAACATAACATGAAAAAACACGAAAACTATATATATTTGGACCTGTTGTTTAACCAATTCTGCGAAAATAATCCTGGCAATGACCGGAAATTCAACCTGCCATCCAGCCTGAAATGTCATCGCATCCAAGAAGTTCATGCCCTCCAAGGCGACCAATGCTGCACACATTGCCCCAAACGCCTGCAGTACTAGTTTGCGGGTTGGCAAATGAAAAAAAAATAGAAAACCGTGCCTTTACCACATCCTTTAACGTTGGCATACCTGTGCGCCCGCTGATTGATTCTTTTGATTCCAATATAAACATATTGGCGCGAAACCCAGGCCTCTTCGAGGAGAGCTTGTTGGAAGAGCCCCGATTAAAATCACTCAAAATTCTGGGCCAACAACGGCAAATTGAAAATTGACTGAACATATCCGACATGTTCGTATTTGTGCGGTTGCGGATATGCATTTGTTCGGATGTTTGTGTTTTTTTTGGACATTCACGCACTGTTTCTCTTGATCTTGTTCAATAACAATTTCCCGAATTCTACTTCACCAACAGATTCATCAAATTGTGTGCCAACACGGGTACATGCAAAATTATGTTCAATCCGTGCTCACGAACTTCGGGGACGCTCATGTCAGCCCACAACATATCACGGACACCATACAGAATTTGATGTTGCATTCCTCTCAAAACACGACGGCCCACTCCAGCAAGTTCGATCTGAAAGTGCATATGGCAATCAGTGCTTGTGGCAATTTTTGGTGAAGCAAAAACCGAGTGGTGAATGCAATTGGTGCTTGCGAAGCCCTGCAGTGTGCTGATGAAAGATGCATGTAGCAGTTTTCCTTGCTAACAACAATTTCCAAGGGCTGTGGAATTTGTAGGTGAAAATGCAAGGTGAGGTGCGCAAATGTGCCAAAACCTGCAAAATGCAAGGAACCTTTGGCAAGGTGGGGTGTAAAGATTTCTCCACACCAATGTCCATACATTTCCATTGTTTCCAAGCTAAGTTGTCAATTTGATCTTTGATAACTTGCGTTTTTTCTCAATCTCTTCGTTCTTCAGCGCTAATCGCACGCCTTGTCAGCAACTCAATTGCTCGAGGAAAAGAACCTCGACCATCAGCCATCATCTGAACAATCCTATCATTGCCAACATCCGTGTTCTTTAAATTTCCTGTGATTTGAGATTCAAGTGTGGTTTCATTGCTACTCTGGTTGGGTTCAGGTTCAGGTCTCCATCGCATGTTCTCCTCTATCTGGAAATTCAACCACCAGATATCAACCATGTTGATCTGCTATCTCTTGCGCCGGCTGAATTGCTTGATCACGGGGAACATCCGTCCGCATGACGATTTCATACTCACGAGGTCTGCACTCTCGTGCGACGTCATTTTCTTCACTTCTATTGGCACTTGAACTTCTGCACCTGCTTTTTGTCCTTCTCGTTCATGATTTCGTTCAAATTTGTAGCGCAAATACTCCTAGATGGGTCGGATTTCATCCACGTGTTCCTCGATGCATTCCTTGCTTTTCTCCCATAACCATGCTTCTGGAGGATCTATCCCCACCTTCGGCAACGGCATAATTGTTTCCATCTGTTCAACTTGGACGGAGGCCACATTCGCCCCTACCCCAACTAGGGTTGCACTCGCCCCTACCTCAATTACCTTTCTATTTAATAGGTCATTCAACCTTTCAGGGGTTAATGTGGGGACAAGGGGCATTTAGGTGGGACTTGGAGACATTGGTTAGGGGCGGAACAGGGGTCACGTGTTTTTCTATTTTAAAAATCATTCAACCTTTTAGCCTTTTAGGGTTTAATCTGGGGACACCGGACATTTAAAGGCGACTTGGGGACATTGGTTAGGGGGGACCGGGGCCACTTGCCTTTCCACTTAAAATGTCATTCAATTTTTTAGGGTTTAATCTGGGGGCAAGGGACAAGTTCCAGGTACGTGATGAAGAGGTCTATCATGTCATACTCCTCATTCACCACAGCAACCATGCAAGACGTAGGTTGTTGTACATGGTGTAGACCTGAGACCTTCTGAAATTCACTGCTGTTACCACGAAGGTTGCGGCCAAGCTGTCCTTCATCTCAGCTATCCACGTAGCTCGATCAGTTCGGATACGTGATCTGTTTCTGGTTCTAGTCGAATTGGTTCCACCGTTTGAACCTTCACCACGCCTTCCACTAGGAACGATAGACGCGGGGACTTATTGGACCATCATCACTGCACCAATGCCTGCTGCCAGAAAACTGAAATTTGTGGGAGATCACCTGACAGGAATGAAGATGAGGAAGATCACCCTTGCAATAGTGCCACGCTGCTGCTTGAAACGCTGTCATGAGAATCTTATGAACCTTCTAGTCTGCAAATTTCGACGCGTTTCAATGTTTCAACACCTAACTTCTTCGTACCCAAATTGCTGGATTCATCTTGGTGCTGGTTTTGCTCACACACACACACAACTTACTCACACACGATTTGTCCACACACAACTTACTCACACACGATTTGTCCACACACAACTTACTCACTCACGACTTGTCAACACACAACTTGGCAACACACAACTTACTCACACACAACTTACACACACACACACACTTGCTCAGAATGGTCATTGCGAATTTTGTTGTGGAATGCATCTTGCGTGCACAAACACTCCAATTACACCTGACAGGAATGGGTCGACGAAGCGACCCGACCAAGTATCAAAAAGATATCATCGCCATAGCCAGTGCAGAATGAAAAATTTGGAAGCTGATCCTTCCCTATCAACCAAGACAAATCGTTCCCACCTTGACAGATTGCGAAAACTTTACAGAACTTGAAATTGACATCGGAAATTGCAGAAAACTGTCTGGATGGCCAATCCAGATATCCCACTCTGTGACCTAACTTCGTTGACCTGGGTCAGTCAAAGAGTGCCCAGTTCCCCTGCGAAACTTAAGAGTTTTACATCTCTTCAGACGGTTCACCTTTTTAAGGCTCCGACAAATGAGATGAAGGTGAAAATGAAAGGGAAATGGAAACGAGATCACGATGGAAATGAGATGACAGCTACTTAACCGGGACACGAGACGGGGAACGCAAAAGAGGAGAGGAAAAAGGGAAAACACCAACACCAACACATCTAGCCCAGAGCGGGCAAACCCTGAAAAGGTAAGGGAAAAGAAAAAGCGGACGGACGACGGGCCAAACACCGACCAGAGGAGGGGGGGGGCGGACAGAAGCGCTTGACACAACCTACAAGGCGAGAGCCAAACCTACCTTGGCATGCGAAGGACCCAAACCTGACCTAGAGAGGGAGCACGCATGAGATAGGGGACCAATGGGGAACTAGTTGATGAAAATTGATGCATCCACAAACCAATGCAAGAATTCGTGACAAGGCTCAGGGCCCTCGGGGGTCAATTCAAGCCTATTACGGCTGTCAGTAATCGGAAATGAATTAAGTGCACATGACCAAAATGACATGGGTCTGTCTCTCGAGCAGCACAGAAAATGAAGATGTTGTCGCGGCTTCCAGCTATGCACATCGTCACAACGTCACAAGAGAAGAAGGAGAGGCCCAGTACAGCGGCAAGTTGTTTCAACACAGAACCCATCGACGGGTGAAAAGATGACAAATGGCCGACTGTTTCACTTTACTTAGACGAATTACTAAGTTGAAAACTGTAAAATCAGAGATGAGGTCGGAGGTTCGAACTTCCTACCTAGAAAGGTATTCCCCGAAGGGTTCATGCCACCTTGACGAATCCAGCATGAGTCACACACTTGCTCAGAATGGTCATTGCGAATTTGTTGTGGAATGCATCTTACGTGCACAAACACTCCAAATACACCTGACAGGAATGGGTCGACGAAGAGACCCGACCAAGTATCAAAAAGCTACCATCGCCATAGCCAGTGCAGAATGAAAAATTTGGAAGCTGATCCTTCCCTATCAACCAAGACAAATCGTTCCCACCTTGACAGATTGCGAAAACCTTACAGAACTTGAAATTGACATCGGAAATTGCAGAAAATCGTCTGGATGGCCAATCCAGATATCCCACTCTGTGACCTGGCTTGGTTGAACTGGGTCAGTCACAGAGTGCCCAGACCCCGTTCCCCTAGATGGTTCTCACACACACAACTTGTCCACACACAACTTACTCACACACAACTTGCTTGCACACAACTTACTCACACACGACTTGTCCGCACAGGCAGGCGTGGCACTTGGCGACATCGACCTCCACTTTGCGTGGCGCAAGGCGACGAGAGATTTGAGAGATTTTCGCACCGCGCATCAATCGCATGCTCACACACAGAAACCTACCATACTCAGACGGCATCTTCAGTAACTCCGTGTCTTCCGGCGTTTGCTCCATGACGCGTGCAAATCGTTTCGCGGGAGTCCAGGCAAAGTGTGGAGGTCGATGTCGCCAAGCCTGCCACGCAAAGTGGAGATGGATGTCGCCAAGCGCTACACCTGCCACGCAAAGTAGGTCAATGTCTCTAAGTGCCACGCCACCACCCAAAGTGATTCTCCACACAAACACGCAAAGTGGAGGTCGATATCGCCAAGCCTGCCACGCAAAGTGAAGCTTGATGCCACGCCTGCCACAGAAACAGCCACGGCGCCAAACCGGACCCCAGCGCGCCACCGGGGCCAGTCTAGCGCTGTAAGTGCCACACCTGCCACGCAAAGTGGTCCCCAAGCGCGACGCCTCCTACACAAACAGCCGCGACGACAAGCGGCAAAACGGAGCCGAAGCGCGCTACCAGAGCCAACTCAGTGCCATAAGTGCTACACCTGCATGCAAAGTGGAGCCCATGTCCACACTTGACGCAAAGTAAAGGTCGATGTCTTTACAAATTGGGGGTCCATGTTAAATGTCGACACGTGCCACGCCTGCCACGCAAAGTGGAGGTCTATGTCTGGAAGCGCCACGCCTGTAGAGTGAAGGTTTTTGTTGCTAAGTGGCACGCCTGAACAGTCGTCTCCAACTGCTACACCTGCCATACAAAGTGAAGATTGATGTTGCCAAGTGCGAAGTAAAGGACGAAAGGTCGAATGCCGCCACCTGCATGCAAAGTGAAGGTCGATGTGGCCAAGGCATGTCTGCTACGCCTGCTACGCAAAGTGTTTAGCAGATGTTGCCAAGTGCCACGCCTGCAACGGCGCCAAACGGGACCCAAGCGCGCCACCAGAACCAGCCCTATGCCACATGCCACGTCCTGTGGAAGTGAGTCAATTTTGATACGGCGCTAGGCGACGAAGAAAAAGAGATCTCCTGGTCGCTGAAAAGAAAAAACACTTAACACAGCTCACATGACATTCAATAATTGTCTTTTGCAAATGTGTACAGGTATGGAAGATGTCTGTTGAACATGTTTTAATTTGTCTTCTGAAGCTGCCATTGACACTGACTACTGCGCTGGAAACCGCACTTGGCAACATCTACCTCCACTTTGCATGGCAGGCGTGACACTTTAAGACATGGACCTTTATTTTTCGTGGCAGGGGTGGCACTTGGCTACATCGACCTTTGAGATCAACCTTCACTTTGCATCTCAGACGCGTGGATCTTCACTTTGCGTGGCAGGCGTGACACTTCAAGACATGGACTTCCAGTTGGCGTGGCAGGCGTAGCACTTCGCAACATCGACCTTCTCTTTGCATGGCAGGCGTGGCACTTGGAGAGATCAACCTTCAAGTTTCGCCTGTAGCCACAGTGTCTTCCAGCCCTTGCTCCATGGCGCTTGCAAATCGTTTCAGGAAGTGCGACACCTGCGACGCAAAATGAAAGGCAAGGTCTAGAAGTGCCACACCTGCCACGCAAAGTGAAGATTCATGTCCCTCCTATATTTGATGTATGCATCGTACTGGTTTCGCTCCATCCTGACCGAACTGCTGGGTCGTCTAAGGAACTACCGGTCAATCCCTGCCGCCCACCCGAGTGTGCCGGTTAAACTTACCAATCCGCTATGAGATTCAATAGCAGTGATTACTGTGGTAATCGGACCGCGTCCCTTGCCAGCAAAATCGCACCGATTCTTCTTAGTGCTATCACTGATGTCATTATCCAAAGTGTACAAAGGGCCGTTGTTACTTTACAAAGACAGTCAAGAACAGTGGCAGAGAGTCTAAGTGCAGTGCGTTTCTTAGCTAAGAACGCGGCGGGCTTTGACTTGGGTGTTGACAGTAAATGGGAAAGGAAGCAATGCTTCCCTGCAGTTATAGAACGTTTCTATCAATGCCTGGTGCACTAGAACATCATGGGCTTCTGCCCATCTGATCCGACCAGAATATTCCTGGAAGTGATTAAAGCTATATAGTGATGCTGGTCTGACACCAGAAAAATGGCGGGACCAAGTACTAGCTACGAGACTCCCCTACATTTGCTCTGGACCTCACATGGTACAAGTTCCTGGAGGATGATAAGCATTTGCACCGGGCCCAGTATCTTGCAGATTCAGTTCTCCTATAGCTTCCCCAGGTTTCTGCACTTCTATCCTGTGTAGTGCGGTTGTTCTTAAGCTTTGTTGGGGCAGCGCGTCGCTCGACCACAGACGGTTCCTGCTCCTTTCTTCCGTTCCCTGATTTGTTTCGTCTTTTTCAGTCTACGAGATTCTATTGATTGTATTGTGTTGTTTGCGGGCCTTTCTGTGCTTTTCACCCCCTGAATTTGCGCTCTCCCATCTTTTTCAGTTTCCGCTGCATGCTTCTGGTCGTGATCCGGTCCTGGTCGGGGTTACGCCCAGGGCTTGGTCCTGCTGTCGTGTTTCCCAGTGCGCCCGCGCAGCAACAAAGATTGCACACATGGCTCGTTCGCGCACTGTATCTGCCTGCTACCTCGTCGGATCCGGTCAAATGTTGCACCATCGATCTCTAGGTGACTGAGAGTGTCTGTGAAGGGTCTGTGATTAGCTACCATGGAGTACTGGGGGAGGTTCGCAATTTTGTGTTCCATGGCGGAGATACATGGCACCAAAGGAGGCATTGGCCTGTACCATGTTTCCACGTTGCGGTACTGTGACCTGTCTTCCTCTCCAGAGATTCATGAGACACTACGAATGACCATTGGGATCGTGCCCTGCTCAGTGCAGTTAGCTTGTGGTATGGCAGAACACGGATCCGTCTCACTCTTTCTCCACATCTGTGTGTGGGGTTCTTGTTTTTGGTTGGGCACTCCGGGGCTTGCTCCTCCTCCCTCGTCCTCCTCGTCCTCCTCTCAACCTGCTCTCACACACAATTTACTCACGCACACAACTTACTCTCACACAACTTCCTCACACACAACTTACTCTCACACAACTTTCTCTTACAACTTACTCACTTACTCACACACAACTTACTCTCACACAACTTCCTCACACAGAACTTACCCTCACACAACTTACTCACATAACTTCCACAAACAACTTTCCCCATACAATTTACTCCCCAAGACTTCCTCTTCCACAACTTCCTCACACACAGCTTACTCTCACACACAACTTACTCACACACAACTTCCACACACACACCTTTCCCACACACATTTTTTTGGTCCGAGTCTGACCGTTTATGCTCTGAGGCACGGTCCTTTTGAAGTCGAGTCTTACTCGCGGACCAGCGGGGAATCGAACCACCACTGGCAATCTGTCAGCGACACAAGAGTCACGCCATACCAACTGAGTCACGAGGACGACTACACTTTCCTACGCGCCAGTTACGCACACACAACTTCCTCACACACAACTTTCTGACACACAACTTTCTTACGCACAACTTCCTCACACAGAACGAACTCTCACACAACTCACTCATACAAACTAACTCACACAAGACTTGCCCACACACTGACACACACACACACACTAGACAAGAATGGATCATTATATGATCCGGCAGGAACTGAATCCTGAAACATGCAGATTAGATACGAAACAATGAAATTATTGGCAGGTACGTCACGGTGATCAGCCGTGATATCACAGGCATTGGATAGGTGTCTTCGTTGGCACCTGACCTATCCATGCTCCAGGTGCCCCCTGCGTTATTTAGAAAGGGAGAGGACGGAAGGAAGAAAAAGAGAGAAGTTTTACATCTGTTTAGATGTTACACACACTAGACAAGAATGGATCATTATATGATCCGGCAGGAACTGAATCCTGAAACATGCAAACCAGCCTAGATCGTTAGATTAATGCAGGTACGTTTACACGGGTCCCGGGGGGGTGTC
>Ga0126342_10002640_pt1 | contig 28343 bp, 27 predicted proteins | sample Cyp1metagenome_FD_92528 | JGI IMG/M metagenome (GOLD analysis project Ga0126342, IMG submission 92528) | Coral microbial communities from Lord Howe Island, Old Settlement Bay, Australia - Cyphastrea 1 metagenome | ecosystem: Host-associated > Invertebrates > Cnidaria > Coral ... | reverse complement strand
CAATAAATATATATATATAAATAAATATATAACTATAAATAAATATATATATATATAAATAAATATAGGTAACTATAAATAAATAGATATATATATATAAATAAATATATATAACTATAAATAAATATATATAACTATAAATAAATATATATAACTATAAATAAATATATATAACTATAAATAAATATATATATATATAAATAAATATATATAACTATAAATAAATATATATATATATCTATAAATAAATATATATATAAATAAATATATATAACTATAAATAAATATATAATTATATATATTTGTGTGTGTGATTAAATATATATATGGACTATCATGGAATGTCATCCATCCAGTTAGGTCCAGCCTGCATAGCGAGCACGAGGCGGGTCGGGATTCGAGGCCAAGTTCCTCACTGACTCCGTTTGGATGTGGGTCAAAATGGACCATTAATGGTTTAAACAGATGGAAATGTCTAGTTTAGGAGAAAAACCATCCAATTTACTTTCCAAATTAATGTCCAATTTAATTGGAAAAACCTAATGACTTGACCCATTTGGCCATTTGGGAATGGTTTATAGCACCTATTTATGGTGAATTCGGGGATGGTTTCTGATTGTTTTACCTGACATGGGAGTATTTTAGAGTGGAAAGAGATAAGATGGGTAGAGACACCGGCACGGGATGGCGCGGGTGTTGAGCAAAGGCCCGGTGATGTTAACGTTTGGTCTACAATCCATTTTGTTTCGTCTCTTGGCAGCTGGAGGAGAGGGGAATCGGAATCTGTGGCAACTAGCAGCTTCAACGATGCCTTGAAAGGCTCACCACAAGATGTGCTTAAAGACGAATCAAAGAATTCCAGGAATGCAAATCCTTGGGCCGTGTTTTCATGTGCAGAGTGAAGCGGAGCTCCTTTGAAAGCACGTCATATGTTTGAGTGTGAAATTAAGGTTCCAAGTGATCGGGGATGTGAACATGCGCCGTTTTATTTCGCAGAAAGGCAGCGAGGGTCCATGGATGCTAGGGGTCAGAGACAGGGAAGGCGTGCTGATGGCAACATTCACAACTTCAACATCATCTCTAACATGAATATCGAAAGATCGCGGAAAAAATCTGGATCACTGGTGTCATCTCCAGCGTCATCGACATTGCCTGTATGGCAGAAACATTTCACGAGGCCACAAGTAGGTCTAGCTATTGGATAGAAAAGGTTCGGTCCTGAATGCAGAATTGTGTGCAACATGTTCTGTTTCATCCCGTTTCTTTGTGCACGCGTTGTTGTGTTGCGTACCTTCTTGCATCTTCAGGTTGTGGAGCAAACTTGGCGAAGCTACAGTTTTCTTGAGAGCTTCTGCGTAGCAGAACGCTCATGTCTTCCAAGGCAGTTCTGTGCAACATGGGTCTGTTCTTCAGAACTGGTTTGCTAATGCATTCATGTTGATAATGTTGATAATGCACAACCATTGTGGTTCATGAATTGGTTTATTAATGAAACTGGTTCTTCATGAAAATATTCATTCATAAAATCTGTCCCATCCGTTTCAAGCATCTCCGTGGTTTTACTTGCAACCTCTTGGCCATGTTCAATCGACAGAGACTGCATTGATGTCCAGGAATGACACATGTCCCACAATGTGGCTCTAAAAAAAAGTAGTGGAGCCTGATCCCAACAAAGAGATCTCACCAAGCGAAGAAAAAGAGCTCAAGGGCCCGAGGGGGCTGGCTTGAACCTATTGGCCAGTACGTCCTAACAAGCTTTGAGATGCTAAACGATGACACGTGACAAAAGCATCCCCGAGGATTTGGTTCCTATTTGATCCTATTTGTCTATTTGTTTTGTCATTGCCAATGGTGTTGGGTTTAAGAGTATGCCATAGCATGTCTAGAACGCGTAAAAGAGGGAAACGTGTTTCCAAGATGGTATATATAATGTTTTGCCCATCATTTCTAGGTGTCCAATTTTTCTATCTTTCTGGGGGTTGCTTTTAAAGGTGGCTAAGCGCTCACCAGGGTCCGTGCCCGCGAAGCGAGATCTCGGCTAAGGAGTTGCTACACAGCGTGGTGACAAAGGTCTTGGGGTGACTTGGTATGCACAATGCAGCAGCATGGGTCAAAATATGATAAGAACTGCTAAGATATGATCGAAGAAAGCTTAGAAGTCAAACTTCCGACTTATGGACTAATGCAGCAACAGTGGTGAGAGCAGTCAGAAAAGAGAAAGGCTCAGCAGAGAAAGAGTCAGCAGAAAGAAGAGGCGCACGCTCGAAAAGGTAGAAAAGTCGTGAAACACTGTTTTTTCAATGTCTTGTGGCTCCGGAGGGTAGCCATTTGGTCGGATGAGAGAGAAAAAATTGCACTCGGCTGTCGCGCGAAGCACATTTTGAAGTCAAAATGTATAAAACACCACAGGTTCGGACCACTTTTGGAAGTTAAGATGTTCAAAAAGTGCACGCCGCTGTTGCGCGAAGCACATTTTAAAGTCAAAATGTACATAAATGTACAAAACACCTGTCATGCTCGGAACACTTTTGGAAGTTAAGATGTTCAAAAAGTGCACGCCGTTGTGGCGCGAAGCACATTTCGAAGTCAACATGTTAAAAGCACACCATTGTCACACCACTTTTGGAAGTTGCGATCTCGAAACAGTGCACCCCGCTGTGGCGCGAAGCACATGCGCAAGTCAAAAGTATTCAAAGGTGTTAACAACCGACGATCTCGGACTACTTTTGGACGTTGAGATGTCTACAAAGTGCACGCCAGTGTGGCGCGAAGCATATTTGCAAGTCAAAAGATTTCAAAAACTGACAGTCTCGGACTACTTTTGGACGTTCAACATTCATGTTTCGTGGCAACTACAACTACAACTATAACTATACAATTACAACTAAACAACGCTACACTACAATTACAGCTACAAGTGCAACTACAGCTACAGCTACAACTACACTACAGCAACTGTAAGTACAGCTACAGCTGAAACTTCAAGGCACTACACTACACCTACAATGACAACTACACTACACTACACTACACTACACCAGAGATATATAGATAGACTGATAGACAGACAGAGGGAGAGATACAGATACACAGAGAGAAGGTGACAGAGAGAGAGAGCGAGAGAGTTAGAGAGAGAGAGAGAGAGGGAAGCAGAGCCTCAACCACCTTTCGGTCCATCAGTTGGCTCGCTCTGCCATCCATTAGCTCTGCCCACAGTTCCGGTCGGGGGTTCGCTTGGAGCGCCGGAAAGTGGATCGCTTAGAGCGCCAGAAAGTGGATCGCTTGGAACGCCGAAAAGTGACACCCACAGAGACATAAGAGATACATAGCGCTAGAGTTCCACACACGCACACACATATATATATATATACACAGAGGCATAGACACATAAGTGGATGCATTCATACGTGCCTACACGCGGAAGCACTGAAGCACGCAGGTAGTGACATGGGCAGATGCACGCAGACATACATTACACGCGATCCGCCTTCCGGCGCTCGAAGTGCTTCTGCTCTCCGACCCTCTAAATAACATAACAGAACATAATCAGAACATACCATAACATCCCATTACATTACACTGCATGTCATTACATGACACTACATCACACAGCATTACAGTACATAACGTTACATTACATCACTTTACAATACAGTACAGAACATGCCATTACATCACATAACATACCAGTACAATACCTTACATTACATTACAGCACATGACATTTCATTACATGTCATTACATTACATCACATCACATTACAGTACATCACATCACACTACGGCACATACCTTTACAGTTACAGCACATTACATTACATCACATCACATTACATTACATTCCACATTTCATTACATTACATGACATTGCATTATAAAGAGACATGCATACACACATAGCTTGCAGAAAAGGCGGGTTTAAAGATACAGACAGACAGACAGATAGACAGACAATCAGACAGACAGACAGGCAGACAGACAGACATAAATACATAAATACATAAATTCATAAATTCATAAATTCATAAATACATAAATACATAAATACGTAAATACATAAATACATAAATACATGATCATGGATGCATGCAAGCATTGTGCCATGCATGCAAGCATTGTGCCATGCATGCACATATACACAGGGACGCATACACAGACATATGTACATAGGGCATGCATGTCAGCAGGGCAATGCAGGGCTGGTGTGGAATCGCGGGACACATGAACGGGACTGATTTTTCCCCCATGTCTGATAGTTTCGTGAGTACAAGGAGGCGAACCATCGAATTGACATGCTGACCTCGCTTGGAATTACTTATTGAAGGTACGGAAGACCATTCTTGTGTCTCTGCAGGCGTTCTAGACCTCAAAGTGATATGAAACGCCTAGAAGGTGTCATTCTCTGGTGCCTTCATGTAGTCCACCATGCTGGTCCCCTAAACCCAACCCACCCCATGTCCCAGCCCCGTGTCCCCAAGTCAAACCCTAAAGGCCTCATTCCACCATGCTGGTCCCCTAAACCCACCAAGGTCTCATTCCACCATGCTCGTCCCCTAAACCCACCCCATGTCCCAGCCCCGTGTCCCCAAATCAAACCCTAAAGGTCTCATTCTCTGGTGCTCTAAGTGATCACTTTTTGGTGCTCTAAGTGATCCCATGGTGCTCTAAGTGATCCGGTGCTCTAAGTGATCCACTTTCCGGTGCTCTAAGTGATCCCTTAACCACAGTCCCAGCTCTACATGAATCTGCCATATCTCATTGGAAGCAGATGGGGGTCCTGTCTGGGATATTGTGATCAGTGATTGCTGAGGAACAACAGATCTCCAAACAGCCACTTGGCCGCAGAACCTCCTCGCGCATTGACATAGTTACAGGACGTACTATTCCGTGTAGGCTCACAGGGAGAGAAAGATGGAGAAAGTTTCTTGGGGTATCCTTTGTGGATAATCAATGGTCATTGTGATGACCTTACCAGATCGCAGCTTGACATTGGAATCGACAGGTGCCAACGCTCTTTTAGAACGTTTTCTTGGCGCAGATGGGAACCTTTCACTAGACTCCGTGGTGACTTTGCCAGTGACCAAGGCGCCACCACGGGAGGGATAGTTTTCTATGGGAACCCATGATCCCAGAGTGAATTTTGCCCGCCTCAGGGCCCGCTATTCATTGAGAGGTTGTAACCGGTCCTATCTGACCCCGTCCTTGGAAGCCGCAGATGTTTTCCGTGTGGCACGTTTGGCTGATCACCATGGTGTAGAGGTAATTGATATCGACAATCTTGGACGGCTCAACATCACGCTTGAGAATGCTTCATTCAGCACCTTACTTGCACCATGGTGGAAACCGGGAAACCCCGTGGTTATTTCCAAGGACCTTGGTATCCTAGGTCGGACCACGTGTATCACAACTGTTTCTTAATATGGGAACATAATGAAATATATATAATACAATATATATTATATAATACTATATATATATGATAAAATTATATATATAATATGTGTATATATATATCTCTCTCTCTATATGCGACTAATTATATTCGATTATCGTATCATTCACATAAATTGAAGTTTATAGAGCTCCTAGTAATACTGACATGGAAATCTGGTTGACGGAGTCGCTCAGCTTGACCTCAGTTGATGGTTTCCTGGCAGTCGAGGTCACTTGAACTCTTTCAGCGCCATGGACTTTTACAGCCCACACCCGCAAGAGCTCCAGTTGCTTCTCTCCTTGGCACGCTTGGCCGTGCAAGCCAGGCCTGATATGGCCTGATCATTCATTTTCCTACTGCGTCATGTATGATACTGTACATACTTCTATGGTTGGCAGATACTGCAGCCGATACTACTACCACATTCGAGCGATTTTACATTTAATATGTTTTCCATGCAGTCCATGCAGCACTTTTATACATATATGCTGCACCTTTAGTCGTGAAGGTAATTGTCTCACAGGCCATGCCCCATTTGCCCAGTCAGACCTTCAAATGTGCCATGGTCAAAACATGTTCTTAAATTTTAAAGATTTTAAAACATGTTATCTATTAGTTTCCCATAATATCATACACATGAAAGCCAACGGTCAACCCCCATTAACATGGAGAAATATACCCAGTAGATAAGGAATCCCATTGGCCGGTGGGAATATCGGCCCCACTCATCCCATCTCAAGGATAACTTTGGGCGTGAAGCCGCATGGTTCCATAACCGGCGACGAGCTGAAAGAGACGTTCTCCGCAAAAGTGGCCCTGAGCTTTGGCTGGAAATGCGACCGGTCGCAACTTTTCTGGGAAGCTTTCGGATAGACTTAGACCATTTAGACCCCTGAGAATTGCGCCTATTTTAGCTTGGGGAAGAATAGACTTTCAACTCCCAGACTCATGGCCGGGTCTATCTCAATTCGGTGGTATATTCATTCATGCAATTGCAGTTTCTTTGCTGTGTTCATAGCATTTTGCCGATACAGACAGACTCAGTTGTTTTGAGCACGTTGAATGTGCAAGCGATCTCTTCATGCCACGCCGGGATCGTTTGGTACATCCTGATCTTCACAGAAGCTTGATGAAATTCTATGGATCTTTATGATCTCTTGACTTCCTGTTTTAAATTGGGGACAAGCCCTGAAAGTGTCTTGGATTATCTTGGATTTGTTTTCCAGCGTTCACCGGGATCTATTTGGATCTGAGGTCTGAATTCTCAGTTGGAGGTTTGGGATTTCTGGCATCTCGGCAGAAACGGCTCCAGTCATTGCTTGGTATGCTTGGTGAGGGAGGAGAAAAAAAAAAGTGTTTTTCCCAAATTGTTCCCGTTAAACCATGTTTAAACTGCCATTTGGGGAGGTAACGTGGCTTGCTGGAAAATCCATCATTTATATAGATGATGTTCCCAGCTATAGACCTTCATTTCTACAGCCATGTTTGATTACCAGAGGATAATCCCATTAAAAAACATTAATCACATTTAATCACAACTCATCACCATCAATCAACCACTATTAACCGATATTCACCGATGTTTTTCGCCATGTTGTTCTGCAATGTTCTGCTACGTTGAGGCATTGAATGCCAGCAAGTTGTCTCCACTTGGTGCCGACCAACTGGGTGAAATGGGCTGCGTGGCCCCAGGGGTTGATGCTGCCGCAGCCCTGCAGTGCGACGTCGGGGCCAAAGAATTCACCACCCAGCTGACGCCTCAAAGTGGTGCCTGGGACATCGGTGATGCGGTGGTGGATCACAGATGATCACAGTGTGTGGATGCAGATGACATTAGATGACAATCATATTGGAATATATTAGCTTATTAGAACTTCCTTCAAGAAATCTTTAAAAAAATAGCTGCATGGCCAAGTTTGCCTGCTGAGATGTATGTGATGCCTCTTTTTGGTTGATCAGAGCCCGAATTATGTTGAACTCATTGCTTCTACCTGAAGCAGCGAAAAACGGCCCAAGAAACAAGCCTACAAAACCGCAACCATTCCACGCACTTCCAACCCCCTTCAAGATCTTCAAGGATTTCAATGGATTTCACATGTCGCGAGAAACTCCTCTTGGGCCCCCCGATGTGGGTCACAGAGCTCACGCCTGTGGGACACAGAAACAATCACACCAGGGCAAGATTTGGAGCACGATGTCGATCACATGATCAATGCTGCGGCTTCTCTCCTACTTGGTTGCTTTGCTGCAAAGTCAGGGTGCAAACTTTATATATGTACTTTGCACATCTTTGCACGGAAGTCATCCCAATAATTTTAGTTTAAACGGCTATCCCAATAATTACCCGAATAATTGAGACACGGTTTTTTCTTATATATACGTACTATTCTGTACATTTATGGTATACTTAGCATTATCCTCAATAGTCACTGTAATAGTTACCACATTTATCATGAACATTCCACCCATTCAACCGCAAAAGACCCCCAGGATCCTACAAGGATGCCCTCGGAGAAGCGGGTCATGCCTTGATCATTGCCAGAGGAATCGAGGCAGTTCGAAGCTAAAGACCGCCACTTTTGAATGGCCGTGCGGTCTTGTCACATGGGGGACGCAAGCATTGTATATTATATATTGTATATTATATATTGTATATTATATATTATATATTATATATTCTATAGTATACTTTTTATATAATTAATATGTTTTATTTATTATATAATATAATGTATGTTATACTATATTATGTATATGTAATTATATATATATGTGTGTGTGTGATGTGCAACATGTGCTAAGGATGCGAAAGGCCCTTTCAAGGTGAGCAGGCTTGAGCAGGTGATATCCAAGGAAGGCGTTCTTCCCTGCGCCAAGGTCAACTCAAAGCTTCAACAGACCTTGCAGACCGCGGGTGCATGTCCACCACCCTTCGAGGACTCTCGCCAGAACCTTTGGAAGTATATTTACTATATATATATATATATACTGTAGTAGGTCATGATCAAGCCCCGAAACGCAAATGCCAATTCTCGCCCCCAAGGGCAGGTCGCATGGTGGTCATTGCAGTTGAAGTTCCGGATTTTCGTCATATAAGCTGCCTTCCCGTGCTGTGACCTGCATATCTCATCATAGCAGATTCCAAACTGCATGCCAAGGACTACAGTAATCAAACCCTCTCTGCCATGGCATGGCTGCTTTCCGTGACCACCTGCGTCGTCTTGGCCTAAGACGGCTTGCGCTTCAGAAAAGTGAGAGGGTACTTGGTTTGCTGCTTTCACCTGGTGCCACTGCTGCACAAAACTTGCAAGACTTGACCCATGACGTTTATGGAAATATCCAAGGATCATTCACACTAACCACTAACCGTCACTAACCATGGTTATACCCACAAGTAACGCAACTACCCGCCAATCATCAGGGGGGCGGCGTGTCCTGGTTTTGCCAGGTTTCGATTGGATTTTGCCTCAGTGCCCTCATTAGCCCCAAGAAGGTGGAGACCAGACAAATGTGCCAGGCAAGGTGTGACAGCAAATCACCCAGTTTGCCCTGCAGAAACAGCACTTTTACTGCTAGTAACAATTACTAGAATTGGATATGTGATATATTTCACTTTATGTTACAAAAGGAAGTCGGGGCCCCATATCCCAAACATACATCCCAAAAAACCCTTGGTTATGATATGTATGTATGTGTATATATATATGTGGCGCAGTCACGTGAGTCGCGAATCCCTTTTGGACTTCCGACTCGACGCGCAGACAACTTCTTTGGCTTCGACTGGCTCAACCAGAACAGACCCTACTTCTTTGGCAGTAGAGACTGGACACCCAGGCCTTGAAGGCGAATTGCACAGGGATGTCCTACCTATTGTTTGGACTAAATAGAAGATAATATACTGATATACATACATACATACATACATTCATTCATACATACATACATACATACATTTGATGTTGTGGCACTTTGTGATTTTGGGATGTCAGGACGATCCAGTTGTGTCTGAACATGCCAGGTGGAGAGGCATCAAGTTTGGCCTTCCATCCGCGAATTCGCCCTGGTTTCCGATGCTCAACGGCTACAGATATTGCATCAACCAATGGCAAAAGTCCACCGCAAAAAAACTGTACCATCCAACAGAAGAGCACAAGAGCTGCGCAGAAAAACCTTGGAAAAATCCAATTGAAGGACGATGTTTGCACTGGTGTCTTCGAGCCATGCTCCATTTTTCCTATCATTCTAACTACTCGTGCCTGTTGTCGGTCCGTTTATTCGTTTGCTATTCGTTAACTACCTGTCTTTACAATAACAGTCTCAACAGTTGTTTCGTCTTAGTCTTCTTGCCAGAATCTGGCAAATATCTACAGCATTGTTGTTGACGTACATTGTGGCCTGCACCCGCGTATGCATTACTTGCTGAATCTACGTATACCTGACAGGCAAAGCATTTAAAAAGGGAGAGCACCACGGCACCGCGCTGAACAAAGTCTTGACCATTCTTTCGGTTTCAATTGCAACTCTTGTCCGAGGATGGGGTTTGCCTTTGCTGATGTTGTCCACCATGCTTTTGCTGCTCAGCCAGCATTTGTTTGCTCATGTGTGAGGCTAGGAAGATTTAAACCCCATACCTTTTGCATAATTGGATATAATTGGTGCATTTCACCCCTAGTTTATCTTTATTCTCAGGCCATGCTTCCGTTGCGTCAAACAGAGCTTGAACGTGGATCCCATCCAATCTCTTGATAATTCCTTCCTGTTTCGCTCAGGTTCCTATCCAGCAATTCTGGCGTTGGCGCAGTGGTGAAGGTGCATCTCAATCCAAGTAGTTGTTTGGATCATGTGTATCGTAATGAGTTTCGACATGTTTAGAATCAATTTGATTTACTTTATATTATTTACTATTATATGTATTATGTATACCATGTATTTTATATATAGTTAATTGGAGATGCAATTTATGTCAAAAACAAATATATATATATACAGTATATATATACATGTATGTATATCCAATATTTGCTGAATTAATTAATCCCAATTGTTGTTGTTTTTTGCACCGACATGTTTTTTTAACACTACTTGCTGACAGATCTACATCACAGCCAATGGCCGACCAGCGACAGAGATTCCTCCAGTCTTCGGCTTCTCACTCATCGGAAGTATCAAGGATATGTTCGACAGAAGCTTGGCCGCAAAGATTACGAGAAAAACCATGTAAACCCATGTAATAATGTGGTAAAAGCTAGCAGAATAATCTGGTAAACCTATGCCCAATGATAAACCCTGAAGAATTGGGGTTTATGCAACCCATTTCCAGTACAGCATTCTTCTTCACTGGCTGCCACTGCCACTGGCTCCCAGGTTGCAGCGCTGTGCCATGTGTGTCTTCAAGCATCGCACTCTTTCAACGGTAAAAGCAACCCATGAACTATAAATTTGAATCCCCCAGTGGATTTCCCAAAACGCATGCAACACTTCTTGTAGAGTTTGTTTCAAGATTGTTATGTGAGTAATGGAGTTCGTGAAACCCGAGCCGATCAAAGTGCAGGAAAGGTCTATGCGCTCGGGCTTCTTATTATTTGCTTCAGTGGCATTTGGCCATACATGAAGCCAATGCTCATGCTGCTCGGCGATCATTTTTACCAGCCATTTGCGGTATTGAGGATGGATAGCCATGTTTGATATGTTTGGCTTCACCTTTGTTTTCAGATAGCAGGAAGTTTTCCCGCGCATCCAGGATGGTTTGCTGGTTCACGCCTCCAGCATATCTCAGCATCAGCAAGCGCCAGGGCTTGCTGAACTTTCTAGATGCCTTCGGTAAATGGTCGCTGGTTGATACGCTACCTGTGCTGCAAAAAGGAGCGATAAAATGGCACCCCTCCAACTGCGCAATGCTGATTGATATCACATTCTTGTAAAAACAGCTGCTTTTTGGCATCCCAAAAGGCCTGTGGGTTGGAAGTGGAAGGCAGCCATTCGCAAGTTGACTGAACCACGTGCTGAATTGCAAGAGTGCGTGACATGTTTGTGCAATTTTGAGGCATGTTCACTTAGACTTGCAATTAAAATCCGATGTCACATGTGACGTGGTCATTTAGATTGACTCAAGTATGAGTCGTTGCATGTTGGGAAGCATCTATCCTTCGCCCCCAATACAGTCAGTGAGCCGGAGCAATATCTAAGACATCGAGCTTGCACAGCTTGCACGGCTTGCGCTCATCAAGTACTGAGGTTCGTGATGGTCATGTTCATGGTTGCGTTCAAGTTTGACTTGGCTGCAGCCTGGAGTTGATGAACTGAATAAACGAATCACTCTAGAAACGAATCACTCTAGAATTCTTGACATTTTGACACTGGACATGCTGTTGACATAATGTTGGATTCGGCGTCCGCTGTGCTTCCTAGGCACCTACAGGCAGTGGCGTATTGAATGACATTTTGCGGGAGTCCGGTGACAATGGACAGTTCCAGGTCCAGGTAGAAGCGCTCTATGGATTCTAGTGGCTTGACAGATAGGGCTTGTGCAAGTGAAGATGTAAAGAACATAAATGTGCTCTAACAGTCTTGAGGGTTTTGATCTCCAGTGATCTTTCAATCTCCAGTAAGCCAGTCATGAGCAACAGAAGGAAAAGTGGTATTCAAATGTTTTCAAGCTCTTAGGGACTGAACCTCAAAGACACATGACATTTTCCACGCACCAAGGGCGGGAGACTGCGCAGGTTGAGCTTCAGATATTATGATGAAATTCTATTTTGTACTTGTCTTATCTTGTCATATCTTGTTCTGCCACCGAGTTCCTTCCTGATCGCTACCTTCATGTCGTTGATTTGTGGTCACGTCACGACTGCTTGCCATCGCTATGCACACAAGATCGGCGAGTTTGGCGTACAAGGCGATGCCTCTTGGCTGGAATCTCTGGAATTTCTATGAATTTCTTCTTCACAGGTACTGGATGGTACTGGTACTAGCTGGTTTATAGCTGGTTTATAGCTGGTTTATAGCTGGTTTATAGCTGGTTTATAGCTGGTTTATAGCTGGTTTATAGCTGGTTTAGGGAATATGATGACTCAATATGACCCATGGGAATCCACGAATCCCATCCTCTGAGGTAGCGCAGAAGCGACGTTTGTGCTACGTCCTCCCATCCTCCAGTGCAGTGGATGTTCACGGCCCCACAGTGGCCATCAGTGTGTCCTTGCTGCTGGTCCTTTGTGGCACATTTCTGCAGACCTTCAACTTCAACTTCCTGGGCCTTGCGGGATACGCCTTGGGAGAGGCGGGAAAGCTGAGAGTGAAGCACTAAAACGCAGAAAATGACGAGATTGTAGCAGCTAATTGTTCTGAGACAATTACAAGTCGACACAAGATGATGATACAAGATAGAACTATACAATACTATACATAACTCAAGTTTTTTGATGTGACAAATTGAACCTGTGGAAACGGCAAAGGTTGCTAGCTAAAATACGGTTTGTTGCGCTGTTGACTCTGTTTGGTTTGACAACTGACTGCTCAGACAAGGACCAGCATCGTCCTTTCTCCGTCTTTAGCCTAGGCGTGCCACGGAAACCCTTGGGAAGTTGGAATGAATCCTTGTCCTTGATGTACGTATCACATATGTATAATTAATTATAATTATGTGCACATATACATACATACAAAACGTGATCACACGGGGAGAGAGAGAGAACTGGAGATAGACACAGAGAGGGGGAGAGAAACTGAATGGATACATTAATGCAGCACATACTTACACACACACATATATATATATTACAAATGGATCCATAACTGGAGCCTATGTTTTCAAAAATGCATACATGCGCATATATATATACATATATATATGTGTGTGTATACTGTATAGCATATGTATATGAATATGCATATGCATATGTACATGTTTATATATATATTATATATATTATATATTATATATATATTATATATATATTATATATATATTATATATATATATTATATATATACATGTATGTGTGTGTGCGCGCATGTTTTTCTCTGTGTGTGCTGCATCGTGCCAAAGCCTCTTAACGCTCAAAGTTCGCTCAAAGATCCGTTCTCGAATGGCCAGGCATGCAGCTCCCTGCAGCGAGCGAAGACCCGAACAGCATTTTGGCGTGTTGTGGGATCCACCAAGCACCAAGCAATAACTGGATCCATGGAGGTATGGTGTGGATCACCCAAAACGGAGGTGCACTGAGATGTCAATAATCACATTTGACACATTTGTTGATTCCACCTTCTTCCCTCACTCTGTTTGTTGCCACCTGGAAAATCACAACGTGCTTCCGCGAGAGGTCGATCATCTCCAAGGTCGCTGGTAGATGTGGGCAAACTCTGGGAATTTAACAGTTTGCCATAGAGAATCACCACATTTAAACATATTTAAACCAAAGTAATTAAATGGGCAATATTCCATGGCAAACTATTAGTTTACCATATCATCATTGGTTATAATATGGAACAATAACTATTATCAGGTATGCCATCACATATATATATATATATACATATACGTATATGTATATGTATATGAATATGAATATGAATGTGTATATAATTATATATTTATACATAGTTCCCACAAGATCCATATTCTATATATATACTTGTCCTAGTATTTGCAGCGTTTTCTAGTTGTGTCCGTGACATTTCCCTGGTTTCAAGAGCCAAGGCTTCTGGATCCGGGCGCTCCAAGGCTGGAGACATTTTTGGTAGCCAGAAGGTACCCCAATAGCTGGATGATTTATAAGGGAAGATCCCATGGATTTATGGATGATGACTGGGGTATCCCACTATAAACCATTGATGACTGGGGTATCCACACAATTTGTGGTATCCAAATTATAAATGGATGACTGGGGATAGCCCTGGGCCCCAAATCTCGTCAGCAGCTAGTGAATAGCCTTCTGAATTGCCCGATTGAAGATTTGTGGACTGCATTGGGTAAACACCAGGCATACCTTGTTGGTTGAAGGAGTTTTCTTCCTGTTCGCGATCATTGTGGTGGTGGCCTACCACGTGATCCTTATCGTTTTGTGGGCCGCCCCGATGACCACTCGCATGCAGAAACAATTTTTCCTAACGGCGCAAGTGCTCAACGCTTGGTCCCTTGCAAGCACTTTGGGTGCTTGATATTCCATGTGTCGTATGAACTTGCTCAAAATAGCATGTTTATTCCAGAGCAACCGTCCTTGCTTTTTGGAAGCGATGAAAACTCTTCTGTGATGCCTTTCTGATTCGATTCAGTAATTTGTGACACTCCTGAACAGCACAATGCTTTCACTAGTTTCAGCCGCAACAGTGGTGCAGTTTGGATTTGCATTTTATTTCGCTTGCGCTGAGTTCGGATTTGAGTGCTGGTTAAATGTTGTTGATATTGATATGTCACTGGTCACTAGCCACACTTGGACATGGGCCACCAGCCGTAGGAGCGGCCTGGATGTTTTCTGCGTGACCATCCTGGCTGGCGTTCTGGAGATCCGCCAGTTTGCTAACTTCATTGTGGGAGACAAGTGCGTGCAGGCCTTAGTCAGATCGATGAGAAATATGTCCACACACACAAGGACCAATGGAGGTTTCCTGAAATATGGGAACCCCATGGTACCCCTAGATCATCCATTTATAGATGGATTTTCCTTTGTAAACCATCCAGCTATTGGGCATCCCCATTTGTTGGAACCCCCAATATGTACGCTACGTAGACAGTGGCGCAAGACCCAGGATGGCATTGACGCTCTTCTCGCGAAGAGCCCGTTGGCTCACCAGATGCCAGGCACCGGGCCATGGGGGCTTCAGTAGCAACCAGAGCCTTCAACAGCTTCAACAGTTGATTTGCACATGTTGCCTTGGGATACTCTGGGTGAATCTGGGCGATTTATGGTGATTTGAGATATTTTTGGATGGCTCACCTGGATCCAGCTGCAAAACACCAACGTCTCTCGCCTCACGCTGTAAGGCGGTGTTACCACCTGCTTTGACGTTGACTCCACTTTAAGAGCAGGCTTCATTGTCTTGGCAGTGGCACCTCAGCATGACATTTCATCACATTTCATCACATTTCATCACATTTCACATAAAAAAGTGTGAGTCTGTACGTGTCACGGATGTGTCTATATGTGTCTATGACGTCACAAGCTCTCAGTTACAGGCAATGTACTGCATGTTATGCCTTGGCTGCCCACTTCGCAATCTCAGGCTGTGGTCATCTCCACAGTCACAGGTCAAGTCATGCTTGCCAAGTGCAGTCACGCTCTTTGCCGCTTCACCGCAGAGAAACGTCGGAAAGTTTAATGGTTGCCAATGGTTGCCAGGGCATTTTTCCCTTTCGGGATGGGTTTCCGTAACTTTCCGTAATCAGTATTCTGAACATCTGTCTTTCATGCGTGGTGTGTGAATATTTTAGCAAATGTTGAAGTTTAAGATCATCACAGAAGAGTTTCATGCAATCTCCAGCTCTTGACATCAGCCATAGCCTAGGTGCGCCGCCAGAGTAGCCGGCATAGAAAAGTTCTTGCCTGACTCTGTCAACTCTCCGTTCCCTTTGGGGGCGCACAGAATTGCTGTAAACTGACTATTGATCCAAACTGAGGAGCTGCAGAATTGCACTCCAGAAGCTGCGAAGTATCCAGACAATTTACCCGTTTCCACTGTATCCTCCTGAGGGTGAACTTGGAAGATAGGACTAAGAAAAGTGTTGAATGTCAATGGGTGGGTTTTCTTGTGGCCTGGAGGCCTGGAGGATTGTGAAAGTGTGCTCAGTGCACCTGTAGACTGGCATGTTCGCCTCGCTGCTACTGGGACAAGCCCTCATTCAGTGCTGTTCATTGTGAGGCTGTTTTCAATATTGAAATCAACTGGAAGGAAGCTCAACGACACCTCACTACCTCCAATTACTACCACATCCATGTAATTAGCCAAGTAGCCCCCAAGAAGAGATATATATTATATAATGATAATTAATGATATTATATAATTATAATATTATAATATTGTATGAAATGATATGCCTGTTCAATGTTTAAGAATCGATGTTTACCCTTTTTCTAACTTGACTTGTTCAACTCCATGCCATGGAACAGCGGTGATGTCCCTGGGACTTCGAAGGAAGTCCGGCGCGATTGCGGATTCAGTCTCGGCATTAAAAAGAAGTGGCAGCTGCGAGCATGATGAGCATGGGCTCAGGCGGCTAAGGGACATTGAACCAGAAAATAGAGCAATAAGTGGCAATAAGTGGCAACAAGGCATCATATCATCATAAAGATTAGAAATTCATAAGGCCTATCGGCCTATCATGATTTTCATGCCAAATCTTGCGATATGTTGGATGGTTGCATCATGCATCGATTGCGGCACCTCTGAGGCCAGAAGATGGGGTGACTTGCTGTGGTGGTGTGCTTCTAAGTGTCTCCATGGTCGGGATCAGCATTCAAGCATTGTACGCAGAGGCAGCAGCTTGGGATTGCTGCATCAAGACAAAACTCTGGTTGCTTACAGTATCTTACAGTTATACACTCTGTTGACAGCATGGAATTGTCATGACCATGTTTGTCTCTTACTTGTACTGAATATCTTTGATGTATTTGTATCGTGTATGTGTGCGCATGTGTCTGTACATACGATATTGTCCCATTCATTTCATTGACGACCAGTGCTTCTCTTGTGTATGCTCGAAAGACACCAAACTATGGCACCTTTCGCCTGTCCTCGTTGCGGTCCAAGGCAATACATCGGTCAGACAGCTCAGTGGCTATCACTGTAGGCAAGGCATGGCAAGGCAAGGTGCCCAATAAGTCTTCACCATGACTTGGAAGTAGAAAATCAACTGGACGGGCCCTGAGGTTCAGACTTTGTGGATGCCCGTTGCCCAACAGGGCAGGTCGCTTTGCATGCTGTGGGGCTCTTATCTCTGCGCCGTATTCGAGGGATCAGACAGAACGAATGGTGTTTTTGAGAACCAGGATGCAGCTCACAAGAACGAGCTGGCACTCCAGCACATTTTCCAGGTCGGTTCCGAAGACCGCAAGGGCCGCAGGGCATAAGCACTACAAACAGCGGGCATGGACTGGCCATTACGCAATTACAATCCATTACACGCATGGCTGGATCTATAGGGTTAGCAGCAAGCCTTGGAAAATCTGATTCCTTGCCCATAGTCCGACCTCCGAACAATTCTTGCGAGGAAGCCAAGGCCAGAAGCCATCCTATCCGGTGTCGAATGTAATCGAAAACAAAAACCAGGCACTCTGCGAGCGAACACCTACGTTGAAGGAGTACCCGAAGAACTCCACGTTAACTCCCAGCCAGAAACTCAGATGCTGCAATGCACTGCATGCCCTTCAGGCGTTTCCACCACTCATTTCCAGGCCTCAGCTCTTGACCCATCGTGATACTTCTACAATCCTACACCGTCCACCATGTATATACATACATGCATACATGCATGCATGCATATATATATATAATTATATATATATGATTATATATGTGTATATATATATATATAACTATCATTATAATATACATATTTGTGTGTGTGTGCGCATATAAATGCACATATATATATATATATATATATACATATTTATACATATATATATATATGTATGTATAATTATGTATGTATATATACATATATATGTGTGTGTGTGCGCGCGTATCTATATATATATATATATATATCCAGATGTAGCCATATGGTCATCCAGTTTGATATGTTTTGTTGCTTTTTGAGGTGGAGCACCTCGAAAAGGCTCACCTTGGTATGCCAAGCCTGCCCAGTAACATCCTCAGCAACGTTTTGCGCCATGCCATGCCATGCCTACGGGGATGTTTCACCAGGTGTGGAGGAGAGCGTCTTGACAACATGACCAGGGAGGTGGGCTGGGCCATGCTGGGCGCTGACGATCGCTGACGTATAGGGACAAATCGATGAAAATCGCGAGAACATCTTGGCCGGTTGTTCATTCGCTTGGCGAGAATCTGTCAAGACCATTCAAGATCTGCTAAATCAATCTAAATCACGTGTTTCGATGATGTTGATGTCATATGATGTCATATGAGTTCATATGATTTCAGATGGTTTCATATGATTTCATATAATGTTGACAATATTTTGAAATCATATTGTTATAATATTGTTATAATATTGTTATCATGTTCATATATTGTTCATATGTTTGCCAGGCCACTGAAGCCAAGAGCTCAAGCCATTGGTGGCGCCACGAGGCCTGCGGAGGAAAATTTGCCAAAAAAATTGCCCCGGGGGAAACGGGCGGTTTCCAAAAATATGACCATTTGGGGAGTAAATCATGGTAAATCCAGCATTTTCAGACATCAAATCAACATGGCCAGCTTCGATTTATCTTATAATTGGCCAATATTAGCCATAATATCCCAATTATACGCCCATCAAACCATCATTCCCATCATTTTTTGCTGTCCCGCGAGGTTCAAGATGCTGCCAGGCAAGCTGCAAAGGCACTGCGAAGACCACCCCCGCCACAAGATCAGGCGTGGTCGCATTGATCTGCTATGATTCACTGGCTGGCGGTTTCTTATAATAATGGATGTTAATGGTGGTAAATTATAATTATAATAGCTATATTCAAAGTTATATATATATATATATATTCAAAATTATTCACTATTAGTGGATGTTAATGGTGGTAAAGCCAATGGAGAGAGAGACCATCCCCAAGTCGCATCTTTTTTGGGGTGCAGTTTCATCCCGATTTATGGCATTGGGTTTCCCACAGTATCAACCCTATCTGCCATGATTCCAAATGACCATTTTCTTCAGGGGGTTGAGACCACAAACCGGCAAAATGTCGTTGGAACCAAGGATCCAACAATCTCATATGCTCCGTTTACGGAATATTGATCAACAGTTACAGACCCAAAAAGTGACCCAAACAGTTAAACAGAAGCAAATATATGATATATAAGTAAATATGCATAAATATGCCATGGAGCCATTAAATGGAGTTCACCCTGTGTGAATACTCCAAAGAATCAGTGCAGGGTGAAGCATTTCATATCTGTAGCCGTATGGTTCTTCTTGCAGCACAGCCGCGCCAAGTGCTCCGTGCTCCGGTCAGTCAACTGGAACGCCAAGTTTTGAGGTGTGCCTCTCCAGATGGCAATGGATGATGCACAATTCCTTGCGTTTCTTATCTCCACTGCAGTGCTGTAGTAAGTGCATACATGAAAGTATTGAAGTGATACAAGGACGAAATTCTCGCAACATAAATCGGCCTAGTTGCTAGACACTACTGTCTTATATATATATATGTGTGTGTGTCATATATGTATATATATATATACAAACTCATATGGCGTATGTGTGCGTGTGCATGCTTGTAATGGAATGGAATGTGATGTCATATAATGTATATAATGTGTTGTATGGTTGTGTGTAAGACTGCATAAGTATTTTTCTGGATGGAGAGGGGAGAGAGAGAGAGAGAGAGTGAGGGGGGGAGGTTTCTACTGTGTCTCCCTACCTTTTTTACTGTGAGGATTTCTTTTTCACATGACACGAGGCTGGCAAAGGCTTTGGCACAAGAGGTCCCCAGCGCGTTCCCTAAACGCTGCCGTGAAGCGGTTGAGGATCTTCTCGAGAAAGCAAATGAGCCTGGGAAAGCAATAACGCCAATGTGGGTGTGTCTGAACATGTACTATGGTGTACTACATAAACTTCATTTGAATGGGGGCAATATGGGAAAATGATGATAAACGATGATAAACGATCAAATTGACTGATTCCTGTTTTTGCAGTGCCATGGCCAAGTTTGATAGTTTGATTCAGTTTGATAGCTGACAGAGAGAAAGAGCACCTGACATGCGGCTGCATTTTGTTGCATCTTGGTACCTGAGGAGCGCGGTAAGGACTTGGCACCAGATTTGTGCAAGGCGCTCATCACCTTTGTTGGTAGCGTAGCAGCCCCGCGGGTGGCAATGCAATGCTCGCGACTTGGCTCAGACGGGACACTCGCTAAGGCCAAGTCATACAAGGGGAGGGTAGGTTTGTTCAGCAAGTCCATTTGGAGGTTTCCGAAAATGCGCGTACCCCCAAATCATCCATTTCCATCCATTTCCATCAGATTGATTCAGGTTTGTCCATGATTGTCCATTACAAACCTCCATTATCCTCCATTTTGGGGGTACCCCCAGTTTAGGAAACCTCCATTTTAAGCATCGGGAAATCTCCCAAAGTCATGGCGACATCTTGTGACATCGTGTGACCAACGAGATCTCTGAAGGTCGTTGCAATTTCAATGTCTGGAGCTATTGGCCCGTGCAGGCACGCTTGGATTAGAATGATTAAAGTTGGAGACAATTCTGGGTCATGTGCCAATGGTGTGACTATCCTTGGATATACTATGATATACTTGGTAATTGTAGGTCCTGATGGAAATGGACAGATGAGGGAAAATTAGAAACAAAATGAAACAAAGACGGAAAGGCGTTCATCGGTTCCGCAGGTTTGGCGGTCAAGTCCTACGAAGAGGATGCAAGCAAGGCTGACGTGCAAGCCTTTTTCTTCAAGTTGATGAAGAAGGAGGAGCCTTTCATGCAATGAGTTGGCTGCGAAACAGTGTGGAGAAAGATCAAGCAGCCTTTCATAAAACTTGCTGCCAAACTGCGGGAACGGTTTGGCTTGGTTGCCTTGGATGCCTTGGTGGCACTTCCATAGTGATGAACGGCCAGTGATAACTGACCCGAGGCGAAAACACAGCCGTGCTTTAAGCCTCGAGTCATGGTCGGGGTCCTTGGTGGTCTTTCAGACTTAGGGGCTGACTGTCCCAGAAGGTGACTCAGTTTGGAAAATGTTCACAATGTTCCGCAGAAATCTGCACCATGTGCTGGGAATGTTCATGAATTCTCCCTTTTGTCAGTGCTGGGAGGATAGTTGGAAGGTGTTAATGTTGGCTCTTGATCATCCGAGGGAGGCACATCAAAGGAGGAGTATGGCACTGATGTCTTCGATTTTCCAAGGTGTTGATGTTGCAGTACCTCCTGCGCTGGCTGCAGTCCAGCAATGCTGCCAAAAGTCTTTCAAAGGAAGGCGCCTTTAAGGCAGAAGTTCATGCCTTAGTTGCCATAGATCCACAGGTCATCATAGATATCTAGCAGTCTAGCGCAGGTTGACATTCGATCGACCTTCGATTATATAATGGTGGTTTTCCTTTTCAATAGGGCTACCCCAAATCATCATAAATCATCCTACAGTAGACATCAGTATATAGACCATTTTTTAATCCAAATCTTCGTATTGCCAAGCCATGGATCTTTTTTTAAAGGGTATCCCCCCACGGGGTTCACCGAATTTCGCACCAAGGTGGTGGTTTCCCTGTTGGAGACCTTGAGTGCGGAAATGGCCCGCTGCATCCGCTGGCCTCCGAGATGGCAGCTCAAGGCCACCCGAACGCTGCAAAAGGTCCTGGCCACGATTCCGGAAGAGCCATGGCAGCAGTTTCTGTGTATTTTCTATAGAAATTTAGCTTAAGGTTAGTAAAGTAATGTCATAAACCACCCATATGTTGATGGCTCATCTGCTTATAGTACCCATAAACATGATGATTTGGGGGATGGTTTACTTTTGCTTCAACCACATTAATGTGGTAAACCCAACGTCACAAGCCATCCCCAAGTCATCGCATTTTTTTATGGGCGCAATTTCAACTATCCTCAAATGGTTGGTTTATGGCATTGGGTTGCACATTACTGTAGATTGTTTCTTTGAAACCTGTATAGTTTTTATGTCTACTCATCATAGCTATCATGATGCCATATATATATATATAATCATATATATATATAAAAAACACTAAGGTGCGGCTGTGAATGTGTGTGTGTGAAGATGATGTGCGAATGAGGTTTCCCTTCCGTGGGCCTTGGCCTTCCTAAAGAAGACGGAGGACTCCATGGATGGCTTTGGGACAGAACCTTGAGGATTTGACCAGGTTATGGCCAAAATAAAGGGACAAATATGGGAGATAAACTGTCTACTCTTAGTTTTTCACGATCAAATATGGTGGTCCCAAGTTTTCCCCCAAATTTTCAGACAACCCGGGTTGCCAAAAAAAAGCATCATGGCAATCCTTTGGTCTGGCTTCTGGCAACTTGAAAAGATTGGCTCCCGCACAGATGATCAGCCGCCAGCAGTTCCACGACTGATCATTTTGGCTCAGACTGCTGGCGCCGCCCCTTTCGGGTCAACACGAACAAGTTTCCAACAGTAGGCCATTTAATGGGTAGGAAGTAGCAAGCTCCCTTTATGAGACATACAGGTGCATACAGGTGCATGCTGGTGCTTGGTGTTTAGTTGATACAAGATGATACAAGTATGCCCCTCCTTCACCAAGGGAATCCGACCGAAAAACGTAGCATAACATCGCGCCGCAGGGGGTCCAAGTGATCCCTGGTTATTTTCATGTCATTTCATGCCCCAATCGCCCTTGGAATTCTCGAAGAGAGCTGAGAGTGACTGGAGTTTGGATCCAAGCGAAGCAAGTAATCTTGATCCAGAGCTCATCCGATGGGTGCCCCTTGAAATTTGCCTAGCTGGCTGGGGAAAGCACTTTCGGACTTCCGGTGTCGCACAGGGCAGAGGTGAATATGAATTGAGTCAGGTGACTGATCACATTGATGATTTTCTTAGCCACGATTGGAAGACTTCTCGCTTTGACAAAGTTTTGGCCATGCTCTGGACTTTCAACTGCTGGGCGGCACTAGTTTCAAGTACACTTGTGAGCTGTTTGACTGGGGTGCTGCGAATTTATGCAAATTCAGATTTGGGCAATCATTGGTGGCCGGTTTGCTTTGGGTACCTCGCATATGGGTTTACCCTCTGCTTCTGGCAAAGGATACGAAGCTGCTTCTGGAAAAGTAGGCAGGTCTTTCTAGACCGCTTGTGCATTTCTCAGGAGGACGAAGCCTTGAAGCGACAAGGTCGATTCCGCCAGCTTTGATATTCTTTGGGGTCAAAGTCCTTGCAATGTCGTCGCATCCATCTTCTCCGGCATTGTTTGCAGATCCTACGTGATTTTAGCGTTATTCAAGATGTAGAATCGTTGTTACACATTTGTTATACCTCTTCGACCTTCGAAGCTGTCAACTTTGGACTTAGCATTGCAACCCTCTGCGGAAGCCAGAATTGTTTAGACTTGTTGTCCCCGTGCATCCGGTTTCCTTACTTTCTGCATCTTTCCGCTAGCTGCTAGGGTGTTGACAAGGCCTAGTTTGTCAAAGCTAACACGTCCTTTTAGGTTCTTTGCTTAACAGTCTACAGGTGTCTTCAGAAATGTGTTTGCTGGTTCGCACGCTCTCGGGTAAGTGTTCGGTCTTGAGTGTAAGGTGCTGTCAGTGCTTCAGCTTTCAGCAAAAGATATGCGATATGATGCACCCCACACTTGCAGTGTTTGAGTCTGGAACAAGCGACAGTAGTTGATCAACATCGCCCTAAATCGCCCAATTTTGGATCTTTGGTCCGCTGAGCAATCCACTGGCTAATCATAATTTTCCCCATTAAAATTACATAAAAATTACATTATATTTGGGGTTCAGGTACCAAGACTATATCCCATGCCCGCTGGGCAGGTATTTTGGGATTACCGAGTTTCCTTCATCGATCTCAACGGCTTACCATTCTTTGGTCATCTGAATGGAGCTCCCGGCTGTGGTGTGTTTTCGAATTAGCCACCTTTCTCAGCAGGGACTCCTGGCACCACAAGCACCAGAAGCACCAGAAGCAACAGAAACACCAGAAGCACCAGAAGCACCGGCTTTCGAAAGGAAAACCCATTCAATTCGTGCCTGTGAAAATGGGTAGCGTCCTTCTATTGCAGAGCCTATGCTTGATTTCCCTGTCATTCACTCACGCAGTGATGTTGGACATTTTGAACCCTCAGTACGTCTCGGGCGTTCGGCAGCTACTTTTCCAATTCTATATGGTCACCTTTGGAATATTGGCGGTCATCGTGGCGCTGTTCTTGCCTTCCTTCATCTACATCGGCCAGGGGATCATCCGAGAGCTGGCCGAACTACCAGCTCAGCTCAAAAGCTTCCGTGTCCAAGATGTGAAATGTTTCTGCTGCACGAACCATCACCGTGAACCCAACACTGGGGAGACACTTCCATGTGACCGTGTGCTGGTGCATCGAATGCTGGCGCGATGGTTTGGAAAGACCTCAGATGAGGATGATTTCGCATATGTGGAGAGATTCAATAAGCTGGTCCGAGAAGAGCTGTCGATTGTCGTGCTGTCAGATGGAACTTTGAGATTCAGTGATGCAGTCAAGGTGGCGTGGAGCGTCACAATTCCTTGGATTTCAGACTTCATTCCATGGTGGGCGGACTCAGATTTGACCGGTTTCTTGGTGGAAGATTGAGAATCTCTTGGGAAATCTTGAGAATGTGTTTTGTTCTTTATGGATCTTTATGGCCCCTTTTCGCAAAATCTCAGGTTTTTCTTGGTTCCGTTGGTTTCTTCGCGGCTTCATGCTTTGGAGCTACAACGGAATTGTGATGCTGGCATGGATGTGCATGTGCGGGATCCTTTGGAAGCTGTCCTTGGCCTTCTTGGACAGGGTGCCCAGGTGTATTCTGATGGTAGCACACGTAGCTGCATTACTTGGCTTCGCCATTCTCATTTGGCTTCCCTTCAGGTGGTGGTATGTCATGACCTCAGGCAGAATGTGAGTTTGTATCATTCAGGCATTCACCTACTCTATAGTTGGCTTTATCCTTTAACACACGTTAAAATTGCAATTTTTGTGCGGGAAACTGATGGTAGGATTTGGGAGAATTCTATTTCCAGACAAACCCAGGTATCTCTAGTGCAAGTGCTAATTCAAGACACCACGCAAGAGAAAATGGTTCCAGAATGTGCTGATATTTTTAGCATCAGAAGGCAGGAACCAGGTGATCATAACAGACAGGCTGGTATCAGCTGCTAGCTTATGCTACATGCAGCTACCCTGTTTGTTCGGAGTTGCAATGTTCACTTTGGAGGCAGCATTGCAATGCGTTGCAAATGAAATCACACGGCTTTTGTCAAATCTTAACGGAAAGGACGGATCAACCTGCCACCTCAAGCTGCCATAAATCCTGAGGTTACCACAGACGAATTGAGCCTGTTGCCACTCGTGCCCTACTCAGCCACTGTGCTGCTTACAATTGGCTTATTTCGCTGCCAATCCGCTGGCAAATTGGCATCCCATGCAGCGCTGCAGCAGGAGCGATTGGAGCAGCCGGAGCAGGAAGTTTCACCCACGAGTCCCACGAGCCCCACGAGCCCACGTGAGGAAGTCTTCGTGGAGACCTTTTAGCTTTTGCGGGCACCGAGCACAATGAAGCATCATCAAAGATGATCACTCGGCTCAGATGTACATTTTTTAGCTCATTCTTTATATCTCAGTTGGTTCCAGTACAGTTTCTTCAATAGATTGGAGCTTCATAGCTGTGCTGCTGTTCCTTGTTTTCAAGGTTGTTTTTGCAGCAGCATCTTTTCTAAAAAATCAGCCCTTTTGGATCGGCTTGCCCGCAGAGTATAGAGAAAAAGGAGCTCGGCAGGCGTGGATTGACTGGCAAGGTTTCAACCAGAAACTGATCTCATTTTCTTGGCGTCCCTTGATTACAGGTGGTTGCAGCATGTTGCTTGGGTACGTTCCCTCATGTTCCCGGTGACTGTTTGCTCCAGGATCCACCAAGATCACTGTTAATAGTTATACGTTGTACTGACTTATGGAGTTTGCCTGAAAATGACCAATGGATTGTCATCATTTCTCCCCTTTGAACTGAGTTTAAATCGCTAGTCTTAAATTGGAGGTAAATCAGGTAAATCCTCCATTCTCACAGAAACCCATAGATTTCCCCAAGATTGCTGGTCGAAAATCCAGGAGCCTCCTGCTCTGTTGGTCGCTGCAGTTTGTCGAACGCCTGCCGACCGTGCAACGCTGCTGGAGCTCTACTCAAAGCATGTCACTGGTGGCAGAGGAAGGCTTGTGTGATCCGAGCCAGAACGGGATATGAATGGGATATCAATGGGATAGTAACAGATAGTAAGTGTGTGTGTGTGTGTGCAAGCATATAGACATACGTATCTATATATATATATGTATATTTATATATATATGTATATATACATATAATTATATATATTAATGGTATGTTTCTGTAATGACGTTTGGGTGTGCATGACACTTAGATATACCTCCCAAAATGACCATATGGAAATATTTGGAATATGTTTGAATGAGGTTTACCATCAAATTTTGGAGGCACACCATCTTGAACAAGCCGATATATGATCCAATAAATCCAATAATATCTCACGTATTCAAAACATGGTTCCCTCCTCTTGGACAGGAAGCCTCTTTTCACAACTTTTGAGAACTTCTGGCTCTGGAATACCCACAGAACTGAGCACAAAAAGTTTCAGGTGAAAAAAAATACTAACACACCCTACATGTAGTTCTCTCTACAGCTCTGAAGAGGCTTCGATGTCGGTGAGTTTTGATTCGTCATCGTGGATCCGTGCTGCAGTTCTCCCAGGATTGTCTTAAACATGTTGAAGCGAGAGCACCCCTTTATTTGATGGGAACAGGCATGGTTTCCCAATCCGTTATATAAATTTATTACTGTACATATTTTATTACATTCCATTATATTCCCATGATGTCCCCATGTTTGTTAGTTAAGTCATCATTTAATACTTGGTTAAATCCCAATAAATTGTATCCGGGTTTTATAACTTACCTTCTTACCTACTACAAAAACTAGATGTTTTTCAAGCCCTCTTAGTGGTTGTTGAATCCCCATGATTAAAACAATCAATATATGTATTCCAAATGACAGTTGTTGATTCCCATTACGTTCCGATGATATCCCCATGTTTGTTGGTGAAGTCACCATTTTGCTGCTGAAGTCACCTCATTGCCCTTATCCCCACTATATTACCATCATATTCCCATTTTCTGGTGAAATCCCAATTCATTCCCAGGTCTTGGAAGCCAAGAAAGTGCTCAGCGATTTTGCTCTTCGCGCCTGGTCACCTGTGGCTGCCCAAAGCAGCGCGGAAGAGTTCGCTCAGCAGCTGCTGCCCACTGCCCTACGGATGACGATGCTTGGACAGAGGCCCAGGTTTTGAGACCTAAGACAGGATCGTTGGGAATCATACTTATTGACATAGTATGAACAATATACGCCAAATATGAGCCGTGTATCATGAATGATGATGAAATAAGACTCGTGAAAATAGTAATCATCAAAACAATAATCATACAAATGCTAGTAACATCTAGTGACAACAATAGCAATAATATCAATAGCAAGAATAATGACAATGACAATTACAGCAATCCCTTTTGTTTGCAGCTTTGTACCGTTTGGCCCTTGGCACTGCCAATGAGGGCATATACAGCTCACCCAACCTGCCTGAACTTCTGCCACCATCGTCCCCATATCGTCCCCTAGTTGACGCGACTGACAACATTCACCAAGGTTGTCACACCCGTAATACGGTTCGTGGAAAAATCTGTTTTTTCTTCCCAATCAGATGTAACAGGAGAGTGGCCATTGTGCACCAGCTGATGACAGCCCAGGAAGCGTCAGCCTGCTGCGAGCGCCGTCTCCTTTCCGTCCATGGTGCAGTGGGCTGAATCGAGCTGTTTGGTTTGTGATGGACCCAATGTTGACCACAAATGGCTCTCGAGCCATTTTAATCCATGTTTCCAACCTTTTCCCAACTAATCATATTTATATATATATATATATTATCTAAGATTTAAAAGGTATGCTTTCATATGGTTCTATCTTATGCCAGAGGTTCGTGGCAGTTCAAGGTGGCAAGTTTGGTGGCAAGTTCGGTGGCGGTGGCAGT
>Ga0126342_10002639_pt1:2500-28346 | contig 28346 bp, 24 predicted proteins | sample Cyp1metagenome_FD_92528 | JGI IMG/M metagenome (GOLD analysis project Ga0126342, IMG submission 92528) | Coral microbial communities from Lord Howe Island, Old Settlement Bay, Australia - Cyphastrea 1 metagenome | ecosystem: Host-associated > Invertebrates > Cnidaria > Coral ... | reverse complement strand
TCTAGTGGACACAAAAGAAATGAACAAGTTAAACGACCAAAGGAGAAGAAAAACAATAGCATTACATGCTTGTATGCATAGGAACGAAATAGACCCCAAAGGTCCCTGCCACATATATATATACATAGTTGTGTATATCATGATTCATGATATATCTTCTTTTGGTCAACCGCGGATTTGTCTTCAATGACGTCAGCATTCTATAGCATGCTTATTTCTAGATCATCTTAATCATCGTTTCCATCATGCTGCGGTCAGTATGATCGTGATCCCATGTACAGATGTTTGTATGCACGTGCATCAAAACACTGGTTGTGGATCCATGAAAGCTAAAGAAAACGTCGATTTCGATGCGTCAATGCAATTTCACTTTTGTTTGCACATTCAAGTACGACTAAGTACAACCAAACCTCAACATTTGCTGCTCATGACACAACGAGCCTCCCTACCGGCCCTACCGCCTTCACCAACCTGCTCCTCGCACAAGCTCGGCAGTGAAATACAGTTTAAGCAAAGGAACATTGTGTAGGGAAATGAAACGCTTCGGTGAGGTCCTCCATGTCACGATAGCAGCTATTCTATGATGATGAGAATTTTTGGCGGTGATGAGTTTGACATTCTTTCCTGAACGCTTTCCAACTAGTGTGACTTTCATTGAAATGCTTCAAGGAATTCGCCCATGATCGGGGATATGGAAGGCCTTGGCACGAATGCTCTTTCTTTCGCTTGTCCTTTGGCTTTCATTCAGTCCATTCATCAGACATCCTCTTTGCAATATAGAATAGCATCCCAAATCGCGGACGGGAGGCGTGGTTGAAAAACCCGAATTTTATTCAGACGAGTTCTGGAATACCTGCTTCAGCCAGGCTGGCCAGGATGGAAATTGGGAACACAAACAGTACATGGTAAATATGGTAATCGCTCAAAAGAGGCAACAACACAAATTTATCATGAATAATTAATAATGATTGATAAACATTGTTTTTGTTGTTTAATGCTTTTTGTCTTTATCTTGGTTTGACATATGAGTGCTACGTACAATGACCACCTGTTCCGCTTCGGATTGATCCGGATTGATTCGGTGATTCTCGGTGAGGCCAAATGGAATGAGACCATTCAGTGGGAGTCTGTGCTCGAGAGCCACCTCTTCCCCGCCGCTCAGCTACACAAGCGGACAATTTGCTGCGGTGAGGAGTTGAACAGATCTCAGATGCTCACAGGATGAGCTTTTCAATCAGGAGAAACCAAGACCTGATCTGCAAGAGGACAACGTGTACGGTAGTAAGAAAGCTGAGATTTTAGTATAGGTATAAAGAGGCAAGAGGGGACAGAGATGGACAGATCCACAAATTAACAGGGTCAATATAGCAAATCATGACATACCTTGGCATGCATAGAGTTTAGCGACTCCCACCCTTTGCTCGTAAGAAAACGCAGGAAGCCACGGGCATAGGCTGTGAAAGGCATATCGGACAGGAATCACACAGGAACCTTTGGAGACACATGGCATGTCCCACGGGAACCATCAGGAACTGTCTATGGTTCCCAACTGATTTCTTTGAAGCACGATGCGAACCTTTTGCGGCCTTTAGATGCCTTCACATCACAGTGTAGTTGCCAATAGGAGCACAGCCAAACATGGCATATATGTACAACATTAAAGAGTAGTTTTCATTCCATTTGCTGGAATCAAGGTTGATGCAACGCATGCTCACTGCAATGGGCCCATGCACCATGCTGGGTGAACCAGTTTCTGTTTTATGGCTTAGGATGACATTACCAACCACGAGTCCTATTTGCAGCTTGGCCTAGACATAAACTTCACTGTTGCTTTGCACAAGGGGTGCGACAAGATATCCGCGATCAAGTCAAAGTCCGAATCACGTCCCGTATGCGGCAGAAACAGTGCATGAAGGGGGGGCTTCATGCAAACCCGATGAGATATATGATATATACAGTATATGATTATAATATGATGCTTTGATATGCCTGGTGTTGCAGGCTTGCCCAGTGCCTAGATCTCAAGTAACCTGATTTTGAGAGTTCCTCTTCGATTCCATTGTTGTGGCATACCAATTCGTGCACCACATCCACAAATCCTTCTGATTGTCATTGAGATATATTGAGATCATTGAGAAGTTGCGTCGAAGTGTATTCTCACGTATTATCCTTTTTCTGACACGGGGACAACCTGGAAATCACTCAGGTTTCTTTTGGCTTGTCTCAAATCGTTCAGGTTTTGGTGGCCAGCCTACTCTCTTTTCATCAAGCGCCTTCACGCACCAACACCAAGCGCCGAAGTGGAAAAGAAATACCTGGATCACTATTTCTTTTGTGACAGCTTCACTGCAGCTGCAATGAACATTGCATTGCAAAGTCTATGGGGACCTGAGTTGTCCTGAGTTACCATTTCAATTTGCATGCGGCTTCACGTTTGCAAACAGGTTCAAACCCTCGTCACATCATTGCCATGTCATGCATGCCAGGGAATGGTCAAAAGCCATTGAGCAGCGTCGGGGTTCTTGGTTGTTGCGAGAGGAGAAAATCGGTGGGAGGATGTAAAAGGAATATGAAATAATTAAAATTGAAGTTTATGAAAGGGAAATGAAATCGTGTTGGTTCAGAGAAGCGGCTGAATTTCTGACAGGGCAGGAATCTGGAGAGCGAATGGGTGGAACGTAGAAACGAACTGGAAACAATGGAGCTTGAAGATTCTTTCTCGGTCTGCATATGGTAGTGGTATCTAGTGGCTACCCTGCCAAATGTGTGCCTGCCAGACATGTTCAGTTCCAAGGCAAGAGCTCCAGCATCCAGCAACTTGGAAGCAAGCGTAAGAGCCTATTGGACTTTACTGGGAGAAGACTTGGCAAGTATATTCAGAAAAGTTCAGAGCAAGGGCCCAGAAGGAATTATTGGTAAATTCAGGCCCAAGCCACTTTGCATCATGTGACTATGCCAAACCTTAAATGATTACTAATGGTTTACATGGGCTTGAATGGTTGTTTTGTCGTACTCTTTCCTATCACCTCAGCACGGACTACAATCGCTGTAGCTACCTCCGTGGCCGCTTTCTTGGCCTTTTTTGCTTCATTTGCTTCATGAAACCTCATGAATTGTCATGAATTGTCCGCATCTTTTGCCAATTAGCCACTCGCTACTTGAGTTGGTCAGCCGCTGATGACGACTTGCAAAGGTCGGATGCAAGGGCAGCAAAGCGCAGTGACATGCGCAGGGACGCCTGAAAGATCACGATTTATTGACGATATGTACTGAATTGTTTTGAATTTTTGGACGTTTTGCACGCAGGTTGAATGGGATTATCAGTATGTTGAAACTTACTGCTGCCAACAACTGATGTGGCGGTGGTCATAAGTTCTGATGGCAAGTCGAAACGACATGAGTTTGAGTTGGCAGGTCTGGCACATGTTTTTGAGGTCGATCTTTCCTGGGGCTTCACTTGACATGGGTGGCATTTTGCTCAGTCGAGAGTAGAGCTGATGTTGAAGCACAAGTGCTCTTGCATTAAAAAGGCCTCGGCGTTTGATGTGTATAATTATAATAATTTGATTGATATGATTGACATGATTGAACTTGGGGTTGAGTTGAGGACGCAGCTTTGTAAGACAGAGCATGGAATGTCGCATGGTTTCCTTCTTCATATCTCTTGATCCAGAATGATTCCTCATTTCTAGGCGTTCATCATTTACCAGTAGTACCGCACAAGGCGGTGGCGGAAGTTTCAGAATAGGAAACCTATAGGAGAGCTTGGTTGTTGTGAATCACGGATGGCAGAGCGAATCCACTGATGGACTGAAAGTGGTTGGAGTTGTGTTTCTTGGAGTGGTTACACTGGTTGCAGTGGTCACCTGGTCGGTCACCTCACCCACACCTGCTGGATGTAGTGTGGTGTAGCGCAGCTGTAGTTGTAATTGTAGTGTAGTGGAGTTGTGGTTGTGGTGTAGTGTAATTAGTGTAGTGTAGTTGCAGTTGCATTGTGGTGGTGTATTGAGTGTAGTGTAATGTAATGTAGGGTAGTGTAGTGTAGTCTAGCTTAGTGTAGTCTAAAGTAGCGTAGTTGTAGTTGTAGGTGTAGTTGTAGCTGTAGTTGTAGCTGTAGTTGTAGTGTAATGTAGTGGAGTGGAAAGGAGTGGAGGGGAGTGGAGTGTAGTGGAGTGTAGCGTAGCGCAATGTAATTAGCGTAGTGTAGTGTAATGTAGTTGTAGTTGTAATTGTAGATGTAGTTGTAGTGTAGTGCAATGTAGTCGAGTGTAGTGTAGTGAAGTGGAGTGCAGTGTAGCGTAGTGTAGTGTAATTAGTGTAGTGTAGCAAAATATAGTGTAGTTGTAGTTGTAGTTTCAGTTAGTGTAGTTCAGTGTGTAGTGTAGTGAAGTGAAGTGGAGTGTAGTTTAGTGTAATTAGTGAGTGTAGCGCAGTGTAGTGTAATGTAGTTGTAGTTGTAGTTGTGGTTGTAGTTGTATTTGTAGTTGTAGTGTAGCGGAGTGGAGTGGGGTGGAGTGGTATGCAGTGTGGGTGTAGTGTTGCGTAGTGTAATGTAATCTAACTAGTGTAGTGCAGTGTAGTGTAATGTAGTGTAGCTGTAGCTGCTTTTGTAATTGTAGTTGTAGTTGTAGTTGTAGCGTAGTGTAATGTAATTGAGTGTAGCGTAGTGAAGTGGAGTGGAGCGTAGTTTAGTGTAATTAGCGTTGTGTAGTGTAATGTAGTGTGGTTGTAGTTGGAGCTGGAGTTGGCGTTTGAGTTGGAGTTGTAGTTTGTGTAGTTCGTGTAGTTTGTGTAGTGTAGTGTAGCGTAGCGTGGTGTGCTGCGGTGTGTAGTGTGTAGTGTGTAGTGTGTAGTGTGCAGTGTGTAGTGTGTGGTGTGCAGTGTGTAGTGTGTAGTGTGTGGTGTGTAGTGTAGCGAAACGTAATTGGGCGTAGTGTAGTACAGTGGAGTGGAGTGTAGTGTAGTGTGCTTCGAAATGTGCTTCGCGGCTCAACGGCGTGCACTTTTTCGACATGTCGACTTCCAAAAGTGGTCCAACGTTGGTGTGCTTTGTACGTTTTGACTTGGAAATGTGCTTCGCGCCACAACGGCGTGCACTTTTTCGACATCTCAACTTCCAAAAGTGGCCCAGGCATGGTGTGTTTTGTACGTTTTGACTTGGAAATGTGCTTCGCACCACAACGGCGTGCAACTTTTCGACCCTCATCTGACCAGATACCTCCGCGCCTGCCGCTTTAGCGAGCCTACCTTTCGACCCTCCGGAGCCACAAATCATTGGAAAAACACACTGTTTTGCGACTTTGCTACCTTTTCGCGCACCAGCATCTTCTTTCCTCTGACTCTTTCTCTTCTCTGATCTTCTCTCTTCTGCTCTTCTCTTCTCTGACTCTTCCCACCTCTGCTTTTTCCATCTCTCCAATATTGTCGGAAGTTTGGCTTCTAAACTTCCTTCGATTATTGAGTTCTTTGACAGGCGGCAGCTGTTGCTGTTCTCCTGAGTCTATTTGCAGCTTGGCTGCCTCATTTGTTAGGTCTTGCTGAATCTCTGTGACTGGTCATGAGTCTCACACCTCTGATACGTTTTCCTTTTATTTCTATTGTTTTTTCTCTTTACTCTTTTCTGATTGTGCAGCTGCACTGTCTGTCCGTGACATCGCATTCAAAGCTGTCAGACGTGCCTCACTTGCACTTCTCAGACGGATCCGAGCGCGGAGAAAGAGGCGAGGCATGGACCAACATGTTGTTTGTCATAAGATCATCCTGGTACTGTGACAATTGTACATCATGCAACAAGCAAATGTTATAAAGTGCTTGTATTGGATGTAATGGTTTCTGTATCTCAATGATTTGCCTTGGTTAAACGACAACCTTCACTTTTGTCAGTCCGAACCATTCCTGAGTGTGCTGCTACCTCAGCTGCCACGCAGAAGTGTTTTTTTTTGGTGGTTTTAGTGCCGAACTGGTGTCTGTTTAAAGCTGCAAAGGTTGGTTCGCGTTCGAAGGGCAGAAAACATGTTAAGGAGGATGAAATTAGATGGAGTGCCACCGGTTGGCTGTTTGCGCATATCTGTTTCTGGCCTGAAATACTCCCCCATATTGGTTTCAGAGCCAATAGACTGCAGAGTTTTATCAAATCATAATTCAATTTTTCGTCATTTGTTTAATTTTGAGGCAGTCAGACAGCGAGCCGGGCGAGCCGGAGAAAGGTGCAGTGCCCTCAGGGGTTCTTGGCTTCGACCCAAGGCGCATTCTGTGGCTCAGGAAGGGAAATCTTATTGAAATCTTCAGAAAGGCTTTCTTAATGAGTTTTATATTCCAGAGCGACATGATCCACTAGACACAACTAGACCACCAACTTGGGTATGTAATTCTTGGGGATTCTCAGGGTGATGGTCGAGACTTGGGACGCTGTGCATCCTTGGAGTTTGTAGCATTCTTAGAAAGGCGAGAGTGTTGTCCCAATATGTGAAGGGTTGTGCTTGTTTGGGGCTTCAACTTGTGATGATGCACTTAAACCGAAAGCAGGTTTCATATTTACAATGGTTGTTGTTGTAAATCCCGCGCAGGAACTTCAACCCAGAAAAGTACATGTCGTCTGGACCTGAGAAAGCATGGGAAAACATGTGAGAACAAATGCGACAGCAGAGACAGCACTGATCGGTTTGACTTGTTGACACTGCGCGGGATTAAGCCAGGCACAAGGTCACCGATCGCTTCAGTAAGGGCAGGCACCAGCTCTCTTGCTTTGAACAAAAGTGGCAGCAGAAACGTTGGTGAAAATGTGGTCTTATCAGAACTTTTAGCATCCACACCTACTGAAACACCGAAACATATCTTCAGGAGACAGCAAGCCGGGGCGGCATACAAGCTGAGTGACTGCATGTCATGTGAAAGCAAGCGGTGCAGTGCAACAATCAAGAGTTATGTGATCAGCATCAGAATGATTGCAGGTAAACAATGAGTCCTGCGAGAGTGAAGACCCACCGCTTGAGCCAAAGGAACAGAAAAAGCCGATGCATCTCGAATACTTTGCCCCAAACCTCCAGGGCAACGAATCATAAACCAGTAAACACAAGTTCGGGCGACTCGGGCTCAAAAGATATCCAGTATCAGTATGCAGCTTGATGCAGCTGCAAGCTGCGCGTTTGCCGCAGCCATTTGCATTCAGTTTTGAAAGACAGCTCAGGAGCCACACATGGCCGAGGCATTCGAGCGAGCTGTGTGGGAGAGAGCTGTGACGCCTGCTGTGATTGCTTTCAAAGATATTCAAAGCACAGAGGCTGTGTTCTACATTGCACCGGCATGATTCACCACAATCAGATCCGCCCATTACCCATTTTCTTCGGCTCTCCAAATAGCAGTTGGAAATTCAAGCTGTTAGGAATGGATTGGAATTTGTCACACGGTCCGTCACACGGAGCGTGTCAGGGTGGTTTGTTCTTTTCTTCGTCCTCAGGGGAGCGATGAGAGATTCGATGGAGTCCTGTTGAATATTGCACAGCAGGCTGGACAGAGAAAACAGCTCAAACATATTCGGCCTTCCATTCTGTAATAGTTAACAATGGTTAGGATTTGTGAGCAGCTCATTCGATCTTGATCAGATCTTACATCTGCTTGCTGTTCGATGCTGCTGCAGTCGGGCTCCATCGACAGCATTCTCGATGCCTTCTTTGGTTTCCTGCAGCGGAAGACGGACTTTTTCACTGGCGCCCAGGATGAGCAGGCAGCTGCAGCGTGTACTTGAGCATCTGGAGCATCTTGAGCTTAACCTTCCCGTTAACAAGTCATCACTAAGTTGCCAAGCCATGCTAAGCTACTGTTAGACCATTGTCAAGCGTGGCTTGGCATGGAAGTTTCGTTGAACAGCACAATCTGTTGGATACGGCCAAAAAATGATTGTCTGAAGCCTGTGATGGTGGCACGCATTTGATCTTTGGATTTATTGATGCTGAGAGGCAGCTGAGCAGATGGTGCTGAAGCGCCTTGGGGTCCAGAAGTTGCTTGTTGAGCCATCAAGAGTCAACATGAGTGTATTCTGTTGTAGTTAATCTTTTCAGTTAGAGCTAGCTGTACAACTTGCAATAACTTGTTTTTTTCCAATGTCATGTAGTTTGGAGATCTTCAGAGCCTGTGAGTCCTAGGTACTACAAGAAGCATTGGAAGGTTGGGCAAAAGAAACGGCAGGTACGCTTGAACTTTAGAGCTTTTTTACTGGAAGCGGCAGTTCAGTGATTCCTAGATGTTAGATCTGTTAGTAGTAAACAAACCCATTTAATGTGATGGAGTATTTGTCCAGCTAGAAGTGCGCCAGATCATTCCGTGGAAAATCGCTGCAAGGAACAACAAGAGAGAAACCGAGTTGCAGATGAAGAGCGTAAGAAAAAGGCAGAAACCAAGAAGCAAAAGGCATCCGAATCATCCGAAGGGATGCGCTTCTGAGCGGTCGGGATCTGGGCCAGGTCAGGTCAGATCCACCAGGTTCAATGCACCTCCAGCTTCTGAACCCCGAGCTTTGAAACCCACTGCCAAAATGCCGAAACCCTTTGTCGAAACGATTTGTCGAAGCATGTGTGTTACGCCTTGGGTTTCGTGAGCCTCCGAGCAGTTGAATCATTCTGTAGGATGAAGAAGAGTACAGAAAGCGAATGGAGGAGGCCGGGTGTCCCAAGATTTCCTGGGATCGCTGCAGTGACCACTACAAACACATTGTGAGTTCGCGTGATTTCAGTATAATGTGGACTGAAGCCTGGCTTCCCTCTGGATCATGATCCTGTGACTGATCTTAGAGACCTCGAATGAGTGATGCGATAAGAGGCCTAAAAGACACAGCGGATGTACCTTGATGCACCTTGATGTTCCTGGTTGTAAGGCGGAGAAGATGAAAAGCGCGTTCCATCTGGCATGTCTTGCACGTGCCAAGTTTTACAAAATGGCTCAACCTTGACCCGACCTTGATCAAGAAGCACAGAGCTACTGACAGCTACTGTTGCAAGCTCCTCCTTGTCTCTGGGGAAGGACATGGAAGAACTGGGATTTCAGTCTTGTGCATGGCCAGGCCCAAGATAGAAGAAGTCACTGACGAAGAAGCGAAGAAGATCAAGGCTGCTGGCTGCCCTGCGACTTTTGCCGTTTGTGTTGACAATCTCAGGAAAATGCATGAACAATCGCCAACATACTCAGCACATTTTTACTTGTGAGCAGTCATGACAATAGTCAAGCCTGACAAATACTTTGCAACATAAACCAAAGACGCTTATACAAGGGTATATGTGTGATGTATGTATACAAATGCATACAAAATCATACAAATAGCAATTTCTGTTATTTGTGAGGAAGTTCAAACGACCGGTTTTGTGCCTTCTGGCCTCGTGAATGCCCGGATCAGCATGCTCTAAATACTACCTCTGCACCCAACCAGATGTAATTCCAACAATGCCGCGGTTCTCTCCACAATTATCTCCCATATCCCATTGCGGAACCCACAAATTCTTCACAATTTGAAAGCAGGTGTATGCCTGTGCAAGTGTTCTCTGGTCCTCTCAGCAGGGCACCACATGGTGTACCCATTGCCGCACTGCTTGAAGAGTCGGTGTATCCCCTTTCCCGCCTCCTCCACCATATCAAGGCGGACAAAGAAAATGCTAAGGATGGAGACGGCGAAGAGGCATATGGTTAAGGATTATGGCCATTTCATGCCATTTCTGAATTTGCATGCCAATGAGACAAGGACGGTGCGTCCCAAAGGAAGTGTTTGGCTGTATTCCTAACTTGTCTTTCAGGAAGAGAAAGAAGATAAAGAGCCTGGGCCCAGACACTGCAGAGGAAAAACACCTGGCGCATCTTCAAGAGCCAAGTCCGATATTCAAAGGGATGTTGAAGCAACTATGTATCTATGTATGTATGTATGTATGTATGTGTGTGTATGTATGTATGTATGTATGTATGTATGTATGTATGTATGTCTGTGTGTGTATGTATGTATGTATGTATGTTTGTCTGTATGTATGTATGTATGTATGTATCTATGTCTCTGTGTGTGTATGTATGTATGTATGTATGTATGTGTGTCTGTATGTATGTATGTATGTATGTATGTATGTATCTATGTATCTATGTATCTATGTCTCTGTGTGTGTATGTATGTATGTATGTATGTATGTATGTGTGTCTGTATGTATGTATGTATGTATGTATGTATCTATGTATCTATGTATCTATGTCTCTGTGTGTGTATGTATGTATGTATGTATGTATGTATGTATCTATCTATGTATGTATGTACGTACGTACGTACGTACGTATGTAATGTAATGTAATGTAATGTAATGTAATGTAATGTAATGTAATGTAATGTAATGTAATGTAAGTATGTATGTATGTATGTATGTATGTGTGTGTATGTGTGTGTATGTATGTGTGTATATATTGTATCTACACTCATGCATGCATGCATGCATGCACCCATACATCCATACATCCATGCATCCATGCATCCATGCATCCATACATCCATACATCCATACATCCATGCATCCATGCATCCATGCATCCATGCATCCATGCATCCATACATACATACAGACAGACAGACACGCGTACACACGTATACTCGCACACCCTTGCAGACAGACACACGTACACACGTACACACGTACACACGTACACATGAACACACGTACATACATACATACATACATACATACAAACATGCATACATGCATACATACATACATACACATACATACATACATGCATACAGACATACATACATACATAAATACATAAATACATAGATACATAGATACATAAATACACAAATACATAAATACATAAATACAGACAGACAGACAGCCAGACAGGCAGCCAGGCATACAGGCATACATACAGACGTACATACATACATACATACGTACGTACGTACGTACGTACGTACATTCATACAGACAGGCAGACAGACATACATACATACCTAGATATGTGTACTGTATATAATATATATAATATAGATACATTATAGGTGCCTTGGGTTCCTCTTCAGATAACCCCCAGTCAAATCTGTCATGGGCTCGACACGTTCGTATGTAAATGCAACCCTTGGATCCCAGGAAATTAGCCTATTAACAGCATATGTTGAGGGGTTGTTTTTAAAGCATTGTATGAGGGTTGGCACCCAGGAATTTCATTGATAACAGAGGGGAAAAAATGCCTTTCTGGAAACCTTAGGCATCAGGAGTTTAGTGGCTGCGAACTTTATTCGTCTTAGAATGTAAAGTCGAGCTAGAAAGGTCAGGGTGCAGGATTTTAATGTCAGAAAGGTCAGGGCCCCAAAAATAACCCAGCTATTTTCCCAGGACACGACTCTCTGGGGTGCACCAGATGGGGATTATGTGTATATATAATTGTATATATACACATACGTACATGTACATTTAGATATGCATCGGATGCTTTGAATTGCAAAACCTATTCTGATGAAGTATGGAAGGGCTGATATACAGCATATTGAGCACTTGGCGTGAACAAACAGAGCTGCGACAAGGCCTCCCCCGCCGGGCAACGGTGGCAGCACCGCAACTCGCTTGCAGAACACCTTTGCTTTTCAGTCATCATCTTCCATTTTTTCATTCTGTTTTGTTTTTTGCCAAAGAATCAGGAGAAATATACCTGGACACAGACGCTCAATGCCCTGGAAGTCTTTGTCCATGTTCCACCAGGCCGAACTTTGCAGGAACACTTTGTTTGAGACTTTCAAATCCCTTAAAAGCAAATGGTCAACACCCACTGGAATGCTCAACAGACAATGGTGGGATTGGATTTTGTCGCGTTCCAAGCCAACATTGCAGCGCTAGTTTCTCAGTCGGAATCAGTTTTCCTCCACCTGTGTTCTGTGCTGTCAGATCTGTCAGGGGTAAAGGCCAAGCAGATTGTGTGCGACATTGGCGGAGACACTCTCAAGCTGGGCCGGTCTCCTTAGTGTGCGCGAACATTGATGCGTCAGTAGGATCCCTGACAGCGCCAGAGAAGACAGACCACTATCCCACTTCTGTGCCTTACTTCATCAAGCGCTGTACCCTTTAATATCATTCCTTGTTTCGTTTGTTGTGTGTATCCATCACCTTGTCAAATCACTGGGCTAACAATCTCTGCCATGCATCCGAGGTGTCAAAGGAGAGCCGCTGATTTTGAATGGCAAGATGCATTCCAAAGTCTCAAGCCTTGGATAGGTCATGATCACACTATCACACATGATCATTGTTTTGAGTCTTGTCAGCATTTTCCAATACCCAAGCCGTCTTCATGATTCAACAATCTCAAACCAGCACCTTCATTCATCATGCCGTCCCATTTGAATTATTATTCGTCTCCAAGTTTCAAACGTCATTCCATCATCACCGTATGCGGCTATGATCAAATCATGTCGAAATGTTGGAAAATGTTGGAAAACGCATCCTGCTTTGCAACTTTGAGGTGAAGCCTGACGATTGCATGTGGACCCTGATCGACAACAATATGGTCGGAACCTGAGGCCACCCAGAGATGGAAGGCAACGGGTCACCCACTCGCTAGCTAATGGTAGCCACTCATTTCTGCAAAATCTGATGAAATATGCGAAAGATGATGAAAGATGATGAAAGATGATGAAATATGATGAACGATGATGAAAGATGATGAAAGATGATGAAAGATGATGAAAGATGATGAAAGATGATGAAAGATGATGCAAGACGATGAAAGACGATAAAAAATGATGAAAGATGATGAACGATGATGCAAGATGATGCAAGATGATGCAACAAGATGAAAGATGATGAACATGATGAAATATGATGAAATATGATGAAAGGTGATGAAAGATGATAAAAGATGATGGAAGACGATGAAAGACGGTGAAAGACGGTGAAAGACGGTGACAGATGATGAAAGATGATGAAAGATGATGCAAGACGATGAAAGACGATAAACAATGATGAAAGATGATGAACGATGATGCAAGATGATGCAAGATGATGCAACAAGATGAAAGATGATGAAAATGATGAAATATGATGAAATATGATGAAAGATGATGAAAGATGATAAAAGATGATGGAAGACGATGAAAGACGGTGAAAGACGGTGGAAGACGGTGAAAGAGGATGAAAGATGATGAAAGATGATGCAAGACGATGAAAGACGATAAAAAATGATGAAAGATGATGAACGATGATGCAAGATGATGCAAGATGATGCAAGATGATGCAAGATGATGCAAGATGATGCAAGATGTTTTGACCTTGTGGGGGACTTTCCTTGTGTTGGCTGCAGCTAAAAAAGGGGCAGAACTGTTTTGTCCAATTGAATCCAAGTGTGCGGGAAAACACACCCAAAAGGTCCAAATCACCCTGGAGAAGTTCGACAACATGAAGTTGGATGGCTCAGATGCAAGACATTTTCGTGCGCGACAGCGTGGTACTTCTTGGCATTGGCATGTCTGAACTAGCACGAAGATCGCAACATCGAGTCTTTTTTCTCTGCAACATATTAGATCGATATACTTTTTCTGGTTTTGCCTTGGTTGCAAACTTCAGCGCCATCTAGCCGGCGCGGAATTTGGAATGGAAGAAAACTAAAGCCCTTGCACACTTCTGAAGGTCCAAAGGTCCAAAGGTGCCGTGGTTTGAAGATGTATGAAGCACGCTGTGATGAAGTGAAAAGACCTACGGATGGTCCTGAAGTGAATTCTAGATGTCGATTTCGATTCTTAGGTCATCTTACGTCAATCCCCTGCTTTCAAAAGGCGTGCCAATGTTTGCCGATGGTCCTGAACCGTTCCAAGATTTATTTCGCTGAGGTGGTGGAATTGTGTCATGGAGGGAGATCCTGGCATTGACACAAAGAAGCTTGGGTCAAACTGGTTTCTGATGTTTCATAGTTGATGTGATTCATTCATATTCATTGATTCTGTTTTCCATTCAGCTGCAACTTCATGGACATACATTCAGTGCATTCTGGTGCAACTCTGGCAATTTCCTACCTTTTCTTGTCGCATTTGTGTTCTGGTGTGGCGGACAACGTCCAAAGGAAGATCGTGCCCGAGAATTCCAAGCTTTCAGATCTGGACGGTGAGACCAGCAGCTTGGACAATCAGGTGAAAACCCTCTACATCCCTCTACTGGTTTAGCTGACTTGGCCGTTTTAGCGGTGTGGTTTTGAGGTTTGCGATAGAGAAATATAGAGAATTCATGTGGAATTATCGCTAGGGGTGTGGCGCTTGCCTGAGACCAGCCGAATCCCATGCGGGCTGCAATTTTCTGTGTTGCTTCGGAGGGTGCTTTTTTCGCAAATAGCAAACATACAACATATTGATATTTACCCGCATCTCTTGGTGTTTTTGCACTTTCGTAAGGCGGTGCCAAAACCATCTTTGGACCATGTCTTAAAATGTCTTAAACATGTTCTCCGTAATTTGCAGTGTTTCGAGCCTTGAATTGAAACCATTCACAAACCGTAAAGTCCTAAAAGAACCCGAAATTAATCCAACCCTAGACAAACCCAACCAAGTCCAAATCAACAGCAGTAAATCCTAAGTCCGTTGAAACGAACCTAAATAAACCCTGAACACCTTAAAACCACCTTAAATAGCCCCAAGCAACTTTAAATAGACTCTAAATCGGGCAAATCCCGAGCCAATTGAAGCCCAGATAACCCGGTAACCCCCAAACCAACCTTAACCCCCTAATGAAACTTTGAGCGAACGTTCGCTCCACAGGGTGTAGGACCGTGACCTTGGTGTAGAGGTGCAACTCCCCAAGAAGGTTTAGTATGGTTTAATGGAGCTTAATGGTAGGCTGCTTGGCTGGGACGCATGATGTTTTGTAACTTTGGCCTTGAGAGATTTTCTTGGCGCGTGGGTGCATTTGGGCATAGTTTTGTATGGAATGGTGTGTCTCCCGTTCGAGTTTTCTCATCACTTATTGGTGTAACAGTTCGCGCGGCCGACTTTCTAGAGTCTATTGTGGTGCAGGATTGTAAGACCCAGGCCCTGCACCACTGCCCCTACAGATTTGTTCGGGTATTGCTTACGTAGTCTGACAGCAGTAATTAGCGATTTTGATGGGAAGACACAGCAACCTATCTAGTGTCTATGTCATTCGTCCTTTCTATTATAATTAAGACGGTGCTTAAACAAATTTCATCCAAACATAAGGTTTAGGGGACAACTCCCTTTTCAAGAATCATATGCTGTAGATCTTCCCTCAGCCCATCATGTTGGTGGCACATTTGGTAAAGGTATTTGGTCTGTGCCAAAAGTAGCTACCAAGAATACCAAGCAATCCCTGAAAAAGCTGTTGTTCGCATTGCAATTCAGATCTGCGCGCTACGGTTTCAGCTTGACTTGCCCACAGCCACCCAAATAAAATATGAGCAACCGCATTTGGGACAATGTCAGAATTTATTCCAAGGAAAGCAGGGTTTCCTCAGGATTTTTCGTCACGTGCAGAAGCATCTACGGGGCCCTGGACAAAAAGGGCGGGGTTCTTCACATGCCATCCGCATCGTAAGCAACACTGCCCAGTGGGAAACGAGCTCATCACTAGAAGCACTCATAAGGGAATGATGTATGGAAGGCTCCTTTGCTTGTGTTTCCAAATGTGGCAAATAAAGCAACCGTTAATGTAGTGGAAATTTGCAACATAGCATCCCAGTTGCAGATTGTGTTTATATGTCTTGGACATAGTGAATGAGTCTATCGAGTGCTACCTCTTGGTTTGCATCTTTCAATAGCCTTGCAGCCGCAATAAGATACAAGCTACAACAAGTTTCAGGCTTTAGCTTTTAGGGATCAACATTTTGCCAGGCACAGTCTGCATCAGTCTTCTCAGCTCGTTTGGTTGGATGATGAGCAATTGTGATCCCCGGATCCTTGGGATATTTGAATACAGAACGAATGATATGCCGTAAACATGGCGTGGCCAGATGATTTGTTTTGAACCATATGGGCCTTGAACGGTTTGAGCAGACATGTTGGCATACATTCCTCTTTCGTTGTTGTATTCCTTTTGAACAGCTTTTGGTAGGGAAAGTGAAGCGCGACAGACATAGAACACAAAACCTGACATCAGCTCATCTTTCGAATTCCTATTGAAAATTGATTCCTTGCACGATTTTGAAACCCTTTGCAAAACATACGGACTAGTGGTTTGAAGCCACATGTTGAGCATGCATTCCGGGATTTCGGAAATCAGTGCAGCCTTTTCATTTACTTCTTTGAGCCTGCATTCTGTGGTTGAACACACAATTCTCTCTGTTTTTGCTGTTTCTCTTCATAACATGATTTTGGCCTTGTCTTCCTACTTGTCTTCTGGCTTTGGGTGCACTGGTGCTCATGATTTTGGCTCTGTTTTTGTAGCTAGACAGTTTGCTGTTCTTCCCAATGTTCATCTCGTCTTCCTTATATCCCTCCTTGGCTGCCCAGTGACATATGTATGGTTTTTATATGTTTTTTTGTTTCCGATGTATCCCCATTTGTCTTACTTCGTTCCTTCCACTGCCCTTTCTGAAGCTGCCCTTTCTGAAGCTGCTTCGCATGGATGCGAAATTGTCTTGCCTTCTCACTTGTTTGCCAACTTTTCCTCCCCCTTCCCGTGATTCAGGCTTCCGCGTGAAGGATTTTCTGTCAGCAGATCTACACCAATTTTTTGTCTTCATCCTTTCAAGCCATGGCACTGTTGGGGCGTTTTGTTTGGGCTGCTTTCATAAGGAGTTTTGGAGCGTGTCCTGTCTGGGTGGCTTTTGTTCCAAATGTTCTCTTTTTGTCTCCCATTTCTTCGTCGGAGTTTGATTTATGGAAATCGGCTTAAAAATCCAGCGACTTTCACAGCTTGATTTTTGGACAGCGCTTGGCAGCTTGTGCACAAACAAATCTTGCATACATAGCCCCAGGGTTCAACTTCCTGAGAAGGAAGAATTCGCCGTGATTTTCGGCGAATATGCTCCATGCAAGAGGAGACAATCCTCATTCAATCAGCTCCCGTTCTCACAGAAAAGAGATGCCCAGAAGATCAGAACTGACCACGATGAGACGTGTCGCAACGTGTCACAATAGTCATCGGGAAGTTCCTTGAAATTGGTGTGTGGTAGCGCCCAACCTTTTGAAGAATCTAAAACGACCTAGCTATGACTACACCATCACGGTGACATCACCAAGCACCACAATGCAGCTACTTATGTCCTCGTAGCACACGACTAGTCAAGTCGGGTCTGCATACCGTCTTCATTGATCTTCATTGGTGGTTCTATGGCAACGGGCGGCTCTGTACCCTACATTGGTAAGAAGATATTTGGCGAATACTGCAATGTCACACTGGTACTGTGGTGGTGGCTTATTGCTTGCTTATTGTAACTCACGTGTTATTCCGTTTAGCAAACCCCTGTCAAACATGGCGGGCATTGGCGGGCGAAACACGCGGATGGTGTTTTCTTTTACGTAATTATGCTTTCTACGGGAGGGAAAAAACGAACGTTTATATATTTGTTTTCGTTCCATTTATCCAATTTCTTCTTTATTCCTAAGTTCAAGGGGGCGCTGGTCCCCTGCAAATTGTTTGCCCTATGATCATATGAAATCACAGTGTGAACGAGTCAAAGCAACTGGTGCGCGTTGCCGAGGAATGACAGTAGAGAAGATGTCTCTGTGGCAGATTTGTGGGAGTGGTGGAAAATTTTAGAAAGTGTTTTAGCTGTCCTCGTGTGCCAAACTGCATAGCATGCATTTTCATGTTGATCTAAGTTCATGCCAGGATGTACGATCAGAGACAGAAGGCCATGGGGAAACCAACTTCGGATCAGGAGCACTCTTTAGACTCTCAAACTTGAGACGGGTCATGCCAGCAAATCGTGTTGCTGCATTAGAATTCATGATGTGGACAAACTGTCCTGTCCGCCTGTGCGAATCAGGGAAACCCAAATGATTGGCAGAGCCGCGCTGTAGCAGTGACCTACTGTCCGGCAATATCCGGCAATATCAACCTCACAGCCTAAGCAAGCCAAAGCTGAACAGTTGACAGGAATTATGAGCAGGGAAAGCGCAAAAAGTATGTGAAGTCAGCCATACTAAGTGGTTGTGAAGCGGCTAAAAGGTTTATATTTTGCTTTACGTATTTGTTTGGTGATATGCTAGTAATTTTGATATCCACCTATTTACACCCTATCAATTCTCAATACGTATCGATACGTAAGACGTCTGAGCCTGGTGTGAGCCTGGTGTTGGAGGAGAAGCAACACGATCTCCTGGAGAAGTTCAAGGCAGCTCATCCAGAGATGGACTTCTCCAAGGCCAAGTGGCAGCTGCTGTGCTTGACTACTAAGCCGCTAAGCTATGCTAAGCGGCTACACCATTCACGGCTCATTTTGGATACTTCGCTTGTGCTATTTCTATCTCTTTCTATTCATACATCATAGGTGCGTAACTGCTTACTCCGGATCCACATATTAATTAGACAGGATGTCTTCATGCAACCTCTAGATTTTTGTAGATTTCAGCTTCCGGGTGATCCTTTCCTGATATGATGTTGGATTGACCAAAGGGGAACGATTCGCGTAAAAGAACTACATATTTGTGACTGGAGTTGTTGGACTCCCATTAATGGCCGTGTTGCAAACAAGCTCTACATTGCCTTTGTAACATAGGTTCATGACCAGAATATGTCTTCAATTTATGCATCGTATTGCGGTTACGAAAAAATGCATGTCGCGCTGGCATTCCATTCCGTCGGCTTTGAACAACTGACAGCTAGTGCAGTCTTTTCTTCGTGTCAAGAAGGCGACGAGATAAACCTGAGCCATTTGATCTTTCAGGACGTGTCAGTTGTGGAGCTTGGTTCGGAGTTGAGCAATTTCAAACATTTTGAGTGTTCCGATTTGCTTTCCACGTGCTTTGTGAGTGCCCCGGACCTGCCAGGCTAAGATCAACTATGGCGGCGGGGGCGGGGGCTTCAACATGTGAACCTGCAAGAAGCCGCGTGTGGAGATCACATGAGATCAGATGAGATCAGTTAAGTGCTATTTTGCAACAAACCCTTCCCTCCTTTGAATCCAGCAGTTTCAAGGTGGGGATCTCACTCTCTAGCTCAGCAGGGAGGGTTGCTATGATTAACATTGCATTAACATTCCAAAGTCAGCTCCCAAAGATCAGTCGGAATGCGTGATGGTCGGACCGGCGTTTGTACAGAGACGGCTGAGTTCCAACAGACTTTGCAAGACTAGAAAAGGATAGCATGGGCAGGGGCGACATCACCATCACCATCATCACCATCATCGCCGTCATCGCAGGGCAGCAACAGCAGCAGCAGCAGCGGCAGCGGCAGCGGCATCGTCATCGTCATCGTCATTTTCATCGTCATCATCGTCGTCGTCGTCGTCGTCGTCGTTGTCGTTGTCGTCATCAGCATCATCATAATAATCATAATAATAAATAAACATAATATATAATAATAACAATACATAAATAAATCAATAAATAAATAAAGACAGAACGAAAGAAAGAAAGAAAGATCACCATCATCATCACCATCATCACCATCATCATCATCACCATCATCATCGCCATCATTTTCATCATCACCATCATATACCATCATATACCATCATCATCATCATCATCATCATCGTCATCATCATCACCATCATCACCATCATCATCATCATCATCGTCATCGTCATCGTCATCGTCATCATTGTCATCATTGTTTGCAGCAATATCAAAGGCCTCTTGGCTGGAGTTTTTCCTCCTTCAACCACATGTTTGAACCGGATAGACTGTTTGTTGAGTCGGCAAATTCTTCGTGTGCCCGTCTCACGCTTGCCAATATTCTCGGAAACGTGTATACACACGCGCATAAATAAATATTTGTATACAGATACATGTACACATCATGTCATTGTGGACAGTGGAAGTCACACACACCCCAACAGAAGGTGAGCTCTGAATGACGTGATGAGCCAAGCTGTAGGCCTCCGGATTATCCTTTTGTAACATCTTGGACCCAAGCGCTAGCACCGCTCGTTCGAAAAGTGTCAGCCAGGCCAAACCCCAAACTCCGTCCATGAAGTTTCTTCGCATCCCTTCCTCCACACGAGTGGCTCAAACAGACTCAGCAAAAGACACGCTTGGCTCTTCTCATCAGAGAACATAGATCCGCCAAGACAATTGTTGAGGCATCGCAATTTTGCGCAACGTCCCTCTACTTTTAGCATGGTTGAGTTCCGTTAATATTGATGACAATGTTGAGTGACAGCTTGGCGGCGGGTTACGCTATCTCATGTTACACGCGCTTGTTTGCTTCTGTCATGAAACAATCGTTACGAAACGGTCTGAAACCCAAAGTCCACCGTACAGCGCTTTGCAACCCCCTGCATTCAGCATCATTCAGCAAAGAACAGACAGGGGTATCGCTTTTGAAGCCATGTACCCTCCAGCTGAAAAGGAACCTCGGTTTTTGGGATTGATTTCGTTTAAATGTAGCTCGTTATTGTGTCAGTGACTGCTTGTGACCATTCATGATACTTCGCACGGGCCTGAGCCCACACCCGAGGAAGGCCCAGAGAGCTGGGCTCGAATCTCCCGACCAAACTTGCAAGAGTTACAGAAGGCGAGACTTCTCAGCGAACAAAGCATCTAATTTCTAACACCAAAAGATCACAACAATTCACAAAGTGCAATGCTGCATCACAAAAGATCACAACAATTCACAAGATATCACATCCAGCTTGGACTATTCTTGGTTGCAAGATTTGTAGCTTGGGCTAAGTGCATTCATGTGTCTTACGCGCATGCGTCTTCTGAAGCTCACAGGTCCATCCAGAGCTCCGCCTGTGGATGCCAGGAGCACAGCTGATGATTGCCGAAAGGTACAGAATCGAACTTGACACATCCTATTCCGCATCTTAATTGTGACTTCTGATTATTTCGTTGTTTGGCACTTTAAGTTGCTGATCGCAGGTCTCATACGCGGTACCAATTGCAGGAGGTGGCTGACAACCCAGCTGAAAGAAAAAAACATGTGCATCTGAAAGGGCTGAATTTGCAGAATGCTTTTGTCCGAGGAAAACTGGTTGTTGCAAGACATTCATCCAACGGCCGGCGTGTCGGAAACACTTTTGTTAAGGATCGAATTCCTCTTTATCGCATGGAAAATACATCGATCACCGTAGCAACTGGACTTGGTATGGGCTCATATTTCGCGTGGCATCCCAGAGGTGCATGAGCAGCGGCCATAACATGCCATAGTCGTTGGTTGCTGGTTGTGTGTATGCTTTCAGCTTGGCACTTTAATCTTCATTGAGCGAATCCTTTTCAACTAATGAGTAACCTATCCACAGTAGGTCGAGGAAACTGCTGACATGGATGTCTCGCCATGGGCGCGTCACAAAGAACCAAGCCTATTTGATCTCTAAGGGGTTTTTGGGTTTTCATGCTGTTTAGATAGCATCGAACACCTTGTTTTCAAGAAGTTCTTCCAACACCCTGGAGCTTTGGATTCTTTTCCTTGCGTTGTTGGTAAGGACTCTGGATTTTGGGTAGTTTCAGTCCGCCCTGCTTGAAACCAACATGAATCGACCATTTATGCGCTCTACACATCAGTCCGGAATCTCTATTCCTTCGAAACAAGTTCTTTTCAAAAGGGACATCATGGGGCGTCAGCATGAGGATGATGTCATTTCTTTGTTCCCGAATGCGTGGCGAAGGGTTCTTGTTTTCTTTCTTGGGGGTTTGGGAGTGGTGGACTGTTTGGTCGTCGTTTTGGTTTTATTCTCTAATCGCATCGTCCCGGTACTGAGAAGTGCCTTGTGCAAGCTTTGTAGTAGAAAGATGTAGAAAGTAGTACTGGGGAGTTCTTTGTGCAAGCATTGCAGTAGAAAGTAGTACTGGGCTTTTTGGAAGCTTTGTAGTACAAAGCAGTACTGGGAACTACTCTGTGCAAGCCTTGTAGTACAAAGTCGCGGGGAGTGTTGAGTGTGAAGTGTGAAGCGCAGAGTGTGGAGTGCGAAGTGTGGAGTGGAGAGTGTGGAGTGTGATGTGGGAACTGTCAAGTGTGGAGTGTGGAGTGGAGAGTGTGAAGCGTGAAGTGTGGAGTGTGAAGTGAGCAGTGTGAAAAGTGAACCGTGGGGTGTGAAGTGGGAATTTTGGAGTGTGAAGTGAAGTGTGCAGTGTGTTTTGGGAAGTGTGGAGTATGAAGTGTGGAGCGTGAAATGTGAAGTGCGGAGTGTGCAGTGTGGAGTGTGGAGCGTGGAGTGTGAAGTGTGGTGCGTGGAGTGTGCAGTGTGGAGCGTGGAGTGTGGAGTGGGGAGTGTTGAGTGTTGAGTGTGAAGTGTGAAGCTCAGTTTGTGGAGTGCGAAGTGTGGAGTATGATGTGGAAAGTGTGGAGTGTTGAGTGTGGAGTGTGAAGTGTGCAGTGCAGAGTGTGAGGTGTGAAGTGTTGAGTGTGAAGTGCCAAGTGTGGAGTTCATGGTGCAAACAAAGTGTGAAATGTGGAGTGTGAAGTGGAGGGTGTGAAGTGTGAAGTGTGAAGTGTGAAGTGGAGTGCGAAGTGCGGGGTGTGAAGTCTGAAATGTGTGGAGCGTGTGGAGTGTGGAGCCAGAGTGTGAAGTGTGGAGTGTTGAGTGTGAAGTGTGAAGTGTGAAGTGTAGGGTGTGGAGTGTGAATTGTGGAGTGGAGAGTGGGAGTGTGAAGTGTGAAGCGTGAAAGGGAGTGTGAAGTGTGGAGTGTGGAGTGTGCAGTGCGGAGTGGAGAGTGTGGAGTGCGGTGTGGAAAGTGTGGAGTGTTGAGTGTGGGGTGTGAAGTGTGGAGTGTGAGGTGTGGAGTGTGGAGTGTGAAGTGTGGAGTGGTGGAGTGGTGGAGTGTGAAGTGTGGAGTGTGAAGTGTGGAGTGTGAAGTGTGCAGTGTAAAGTGTGGAGTGTGAAGTGTGGAATGTGGAGCGTGAAGTGTGGAGTGGAGAGTGGAGAGAGTGGAGAGTGGAGAGTGGAGAGTGGAGAGTGGAGAGTGTGAGGTGTGAAGTGTTGAGTGTGAAGTGTGAAGTGTGAAGTGTAGAATGTGAAGTGTGAAGTGTGACGTGTGGTGTGGAGGGTGCAAAGTGTGAAATGGAGTGTGAAGCGTGGAGTGTGGAATGTGAAGTGTGGAGTGGAGAGTGTGAAGTGTGAAGCGTGAAAGGGAGTGCGAAGAGTGGAGTGTGAAGTGTGGAGTGTGGAGTGGAGAGTGTGAAGTGTGAAATGTGAAACGTGGAATGTGTGGAGTGTGTGGGGTGTGGAGCGTGGAGTGTGAAGTATGGAGTGGAGAGTGCGAAATGTGAAGTGTGAAGTGTGAATCGTGGAGTGTGGAGCGTCAAGTGTGTAGAGTGTGAAGTGTGGAGTGTGCAGTGTGGAGTTTGGAGTATTGAGCGTGAAGTGTGGATTGTGGAATGTGGAGTGTGAAGTGTGGACTGGGAAGTGTGGAGTGTGGAGTGTGGAGTGTGATGTGCGGAGAGTTAAGTGTGGAGTGTGGCGTCTGGAGTGCGAAGTAGTGCTGGGAAGTGCCTTGTGCAAACTTTGTAGTACAAAGTGGTACTGGGAAGTGTTGTGTGCAAGATTTGTAGTACAAAGTAGTACTGAGAATTACTCTGTGCAAGATTTTCAGTATAAAGTATTACTGTGAGGTGCTGTGTGGACGCTTTGTGGATTTTGTGGTACAAAGTAGTACTGCGAGGTGTTCCAGATGTGTCAAGCAAGAGTAAGAGTGTCTTACAAGCGTGTTTCAGAGTATTGAGAGAGAGTGTTTTACCAGAGTGTGCCACAAGAGTGTCGAGCAAGAGTGTCAGGCCAAAGTGTCTCACAAAAGTGTCAACTAAAGGTGTCCCACAAGAGTGTCTCACAAGAGTATGCCACAAGAGTGTCACGCAAGAGTGTCCCACACGATTGTCCGAGAAGAGCGTTCTGCAAGAGTGGTTTTTAATGCGATCGAGCATCTCCGGGGGGTTTTAATTGTTCTGTAGGAACCCTTCTTCTACGTGAGGTTCTAAACATGCATTCGGGCTCGTGGCTTCTATCATGTTTTTTTTTTGCGCGAAGTCTTGATTCTGTCCATAGGTGTGCCTGTAGCAAGATATAGGTTCGCATTTTTGGGACTTGTCTTCATTCGTTTTGATTTCGCGGCTTCTTGTTCAGAACAGTGCTTTCTAAGGCCTTGAAGCGACTCCGACCGGGCATCGCTTTCCCTTTCGACATTCTCGCTCCCCTTGCTGCTCAGACCGGCACTTCACAGAACTTTACAGTGTCAGGTGAGTTTTTGAATTGGGTTTTGCTCGTGTCCCATTGATGACATGATGTGGCTGAGCAGGCCACCCCAGAATCGAAATAGCAACGCTACACAGCCGTAACGCAATCACATGTTGGCTAAGACTGTCAACCCCTGATTTTGTGTGAGCTTATTTGAAGAATTGAGCTCCCAGATTTTTTGTACTTGCTTTGCTTAACCATCACTGCTGCGGAGATCCACAATCCTCTCTCATTCCCTCTTTATCTTCAAGATTACCATGTTGCATTCCCCATTTCCTTCCCTGTTCTGTCTCAAGCCAACACTTCCGGAACGTCTTTTTTGGAACAACTTGGCAACGCACTTCCACCACAGACAGCACACTTGGAATACAACTGGAATATATACAGTTGGTATGCGCCCGTGGCAAGTGGATACTGACTAGTGAGTAGTTGTTGCATGCAATGTTTTGCATTGTAAAAACATCCTTGGGCCTTCTCAGCCAAACCACCTCACGTTTATCTGTTTTTTTGAGGTCACCTTTTGCTTTACCCATCGTATTGCACAGGCGCACACACTGCAGAGGTACAAGTTTAAACAGTGAAAAGTATCATGCTGGAGGGAAGAAACCAGAACCACCACCTTTGTTTTTTGAACTTTTGTCCTCAGTGTCATCGATCCATTCTGATAGGCTGCGCAAATGCCTGGGTGCAAGCCTTGGTCGGGTTTCGAGAAAATATTCAGGTCGCGAAGAACATGCATCACCTGATTACAAAACAGTTCCTAGGATTGCCTCGTCATCTGGCCATGTCAGGGTCTGGGATACATTCCTTGGATTGCCATCACCACTGGGTGACACGGCCCGAAAACTTCTGGCAGCAGTGCGCGGCAACAAAAGGCAAGGGCGCACTGACCCCTTTTTTGAAATGCAACGTTTCAAATCTATTGAAATTACAAGCTGCGCCCGCTTGATGAATTTTCAAGCCAGGGCTTACATGATGCATTTTCATGTTTATAGCGGCGCGCCCAAGCTGAGTGATCCAACGCAGATGTTTGGCCATTTGCTTTAGGAGCAGGAACGCCTCAGTGCCCACAGTACATGGTTACCTCATTTTGCAGAAGTGAGGATGCTCAAATTCGTGGATGCTTTACGGGTGGTTACTGTATTTTATGCGGCCGCAGGTTACCCTCTGATGATTTTGGCCGCATGCGGCCAGCACAAGAGGAGCGGGCCAACTTGGACACCTTGCTCGTTCCGAAAAGTTTCGCATTTCGACACGGCAATTCTTGGCGTGCAGTTTCCTACTCACCAAGAGGCCCATCCCCAGCAGAGAGAAGCCGAGGCCATTTCCTGGCTGACCTGTCCATGGTGATGCCAAGGGTACATTATCATCATTATTATTATTACTATTACCAGTAGTACCGCACAAGGCGGTGGCGGAAGTTTCAAAAATAGGAAACCTATAGGAGAGATTGGTTGTTGTGAATCAGGGATGGCAGAGCGAAGCCACTGATGGACTGAAAGGTGGTCGAGGTCTCCTCTCTTTCTCTCTCTTCCTCTGACTATGTACCTACCTACCT
>Ga0126342_10002638_pt1 | contig 28348 bp, 30 predicted proteins | sample Cyp1metagenome_FD_92528 | JGI IMG/M metagenome (GOLD analysis project Ga0126342, IMG submission 92528) | Coral microbial communities from Lord Howe Island, Old Settlement Bay, Australia - Cyphastrea 1 metagenome | ecosystem: Host-associated > Invertebrates > Cnidaria > Coral ... | reverse complement strand
GAATCACAGACCTTTCTCCTGCTTGTGAAGGCAGAACCTTGGAGCTTGGTGGTTGTGGGAAAAGTGACCGCCACTTTTGCTGTTGAGGTGCTACCAGTGGGTTTGGCTTAGGCCATTCACACTATCTATCCATATTTGTCAATCTATCTATATTTGTCAATCTATCTATATTTGTCTATTCTATCTATATTTGTCTATCTATCTATCTATCTATATTTGTCTGTCTATCTATATTTGTTAACCTATCTATATTTGTCTATCTATCTATATTTGTTAACCTATCTAAATTTGTTAATCTATCTATATTTATCTATCTATATTAACCTATCTATATTAATCTATCGTATCTATGTATCTATCTAATCTAATCTAATCTATCTATATTAATCTATCTATATTAGTCTATCGTATCTATGTATCTATCTAATCTAATCTAATCTAATCTATATTAATCTATCTATATTAATCTATCGTATCTATGTATCTATCTAGCCTAATCTAATCTAATCTAATCTATCTATACAGAAATCTTTGCTGATTAGGGTTTGAAGTGATTTTGGATATAGACTTATTACTACTGTCACAATGGGACGGACTAACATGTTGGCCGTACCGATAGCCAGAGTGCCCTGAAAAGATCAGCCACTAAGCCAGGACTTCCAGGGCATTTATCGGATGGATCTGTGACAGAAACCTGTATTGCCATCAACCTCTGAAAACTCAAACGGATCAATTTTTACATCATTACATCATTACATAATGGAATGGAATGAAGCTTGGCAGTTGGACATGGCACTGGAGGACCCTCCCCTTGTGACCGCTTGACAGTGACAGTGTCCCACCTCGGCCGCTTAACAAACCACGGGGAGCTCGTGGGAAGATTTGTGCATTGCCTCGGGTGAAGATAGCGATGGAAATACATCAAAATGATGACAGATGGTGAATCTGACATGTCATGAAGATAAACTATATACTATAAATACATCATATATAACTAAGGAATCTAAGGAAGAGATGTAATCATATTGGCAAAAACTCAAAGCTCCAGAGCAATACACCAGTTGGAATTCAAAATGGCGTCTTCTCCAAAAGGAAAATCCCACTGTGAAAAATATCAGACTTATCAGGTTTCCCATCTGCAAAAAAACATCTTTCTGTACTGTCAATCTAGTGCAGGATGGAGAAACCAACTCAGTTTCACTCACATTTCCTCAAAATATCTTGAACTGTTTAGATCTGTTCAGTCTCCCTTTTCGGATCTGGCAACAGCTGGGCAGCAACGCAATTCCCTTCTCTGAGAGCTCTGCTGTTGATCTCATCCTTCACCGGAAATGATGCGAGCTGCCTGAAATCGTAGCTTGATGCCACTTGCAACGAAGCCTTCCCGTGAAGGAATTAAAGGAATGTACAGGGAACGAAACGTGAAGAAAAAACTGAAGACATCACCAAACATCTGCCGATATCACAACTCCACACCTAACATCACAACAAAAACAACAGATCACCAGAATTCACCAGAATTCACCATGTCACAATATACCACATAGACATCTGCTGGTCACGTCGCACCTGTAAGCTCCAGGGCCAGGAGTCTGCAACGTCTCTCTGCCTCGGCATCAAAACCGTGTTCTTCGCCAACGGTGAACATCACCGTGAAACCGTCAGAGCCCAGTGGTGAAAATACTTGCTTATGGATCTTCATCATTTCTCCCTTTTTTTTCACGACGGTGTTGGACGGGTTTGGACCCCGGTATTTCGGTGAGAAACTGCCAGAAAGCCATCGAATGTGCCCGACATCTGCCATGGCACATTGGTTGGTCCGGTGAGTGCCTTGTCCGTAGAGAGGATTCGCGGCCGAAATCATCTCCTCCACGCCATCTTTTCGGGGCGTGCTTCTGCCGCGCGGCTTCAAGGGCGCGTAGATGCGCGGCATGGCTTCAAGGCTGCGGAGATGCAGCAAGTCTTCCAGCAATGGGGCAACACAGCAAACACCGGCATCGCCAAAAATGACTTGTAACTTGTATCATGGGGTAACTGACATTTAACATCATTAAACTGACATTTAACGGCAAAAGTGGAGAGAACTCTTGCACTTTTCATCATTTTCAATCACTCGACGGATGCACTCTGCGCCGATCGTCCGACGGAAACTCAGCAGTGTGGCGCAGTGCCACAGTGCTTCACCATGTCAGCGGTCGGTGCAGCTGGGATCTTTCCCACGAAAAGAGAAGTGACCAGGGAATTCCATTTCAAGCTGTGTACCAAATGGTGTATCTGTATGGTACTGTATGGTTCCATGAGTCATCATGAGTGCAAATAACCAAAGCATCTTCAACGTTTACACTCTGCAACATCTCTTTCACTGGTAGGAAAAGGCCCGGAGAAACTCTTGAAAACATGCCAAATCTGAAAAGCAGCACCGACTCCCTCTTTTGATGAACTTATCTTTGGTCATAGCATGCTTTTGTCTCCTTCCACATTCTCTCATATCTTTGTCAAATCTGTAGTCGGTTGTCAAATTTACAAATTTCCCAGAACTGCCGCTGGTCACAAAATGTACTGATCAAAGCCCCCAAAGCCCATGAAACCATCAATACCTATCCCAAAAAACATCAAAGAACTCTCTATGTCAGTTGAGTTTCCATCCCTATTTTTCTGAGTTTCCAAAGGGTTTCCACAATTTTTCTCAGTTTCCACCATTAAAATTATAGGTTTCCACCATCCTATCCACCATTTTCCACCATTTTCTACCATTTTTCTCAGTTTCCAGCCCTAAAACTCCACCATTTCGCCAATTGCGGTGCTGCAAATCACCAGATTTGGCACTACGAAGATCAGCTCATGAAGGCGACCCCCCCGAGGTTCTCCACCTTGGGAGGTGCCTCACAGCAGTGATTGGTCGAACGAAAGGGCCCATATGGCTATAGCTATAGATGAACCATATGAAGATGTACCATATATGGTAAATATATGGCTATACATGATCTATATATGTCCATATCATTCATATACACCATAATATATATATATATATATGATGTATATGTATAGATATATAGTACTGTAGCATATTAGTACTATATGTATAACTTATATTATAGATACTGTGTATCTGAATGATGTAAATAGCATAGAAGGGATTTTTCACTGAAATGAATACTAGAGGGGGGCAAGGCACTCAAGTTTCTTGGATCACTGACACAAAAAATATGGGTTTGTCTGAAAATAGGCTATATTCCCAATTATAGCCATTTAATAGGGATAATGATCATTAACCATTGGTTTTAGGGGTACACGACATTTTCAGACACACCCATATGGGTGAGCCAAAAACCAGAAGTTCTGGCGGATCTCCCGAGGTCCTTCCCCACGTTGTTCCGCCTTCTGGAAATATCTGGCTTCAGCCGAGTGCTCGTCGAAGGGCGAGGCGAAGAGCTGTTGGAGCGTCTCCACAACGCTGAAATCACCTGGCAGATGTTGATATACTGGGCACCTGATATTGGTGGTTGGATATGGCGATTTCTGGAGATTTGTAGTATTTTGTAGTAGTGTTTACTGTTCCAATTTCTGTTATGAAAAAAATGATCCAAATGTCTGCTGAAGATTGGTTGCTGGTACCAGTTGATGCAAATCACTGCTGCAGCGGGCCTTTCTGTGCAGCTTCGTATGCCTGACACAAAGTCCGGCAGTCCGTCCGGCTGAATGCCGAGGATCCAGAACGAAGAATCTGTTTCACATCAAGTGGTGTTCTAACTCCCATGATCTCTGCTTCTTTGAAGCTCTTGTGAGGCTATATCCGATCATGATGTACCATTTTTTTTTGCCACTTCTTTGTTACCACCCAGAACCTTTCTTAAATCCCAGTTGAGTAAGCACATGAACTCAATTCTTGAGATAGATCTGATGATCAACTCAAAATTCAGCCAGTCAACTATCCACTATATATCATCAATCTGATTATACCCCCAGATACGATCTGAGGATTCCGAAGTTGAAGCGATCTCACAAAAACCCATCATAACGATCAGAGTGTAGGTATAGATCCTTGTTAACTCACTACAACTATTCATAAATCTGACTACCCTCTGGTAATTTAACATAGCTATTGAAAATGGCCATGTATAGTTGATTTTCCCATTAAACATGGTGATTTTCCATAGTTTTTTGTATGTTTACCAGAGGGTATCCTGAAAGTATAGATTCAATGATCTTTAAAGTGATCATCAGAAATCATCAGAATCTGATTGTGATCCTGGTACAAAGCTTCATTCACCCACTAAAAACATCGAGAAGCCCTAAAATTCTCATGATCATTTGATATCATCTGATATCATCTGATATCCCCATGAAGTTTCATTCACTAGAAACCCATATAAAGCCTATACATACATATCTATACATCTGAGGATCAGCATGGCATCCCCACGGGATTTCCCCCAGTTACGCCACCTCCACCAGCATCCACTCGCGCGGCACGAACTTCGGCGACGTGCGCCGCATCAGCACAGCGTCCGGCGAGCAGCGATGCCAGCGCTGAAGCCAAGTGGTCCAGCGTTGCTCCCCTGGTTTTTTTCGATGGTTTTCTGCTTTGATAAAAATGTTATCATGACATGATATCTGAAAAATGTGATGATAAAGCTGTTATCATCATGTTATGACATGATAGAGAAATTCATAAATTTACTTGAGCTTTGTTGTAATTGTACTTTCTTCTTAACACATGAACATGGCTTCAAAGCAACATCAAGCAAAACGAATGCGCTGAATTGAGCACTCAATCTCAAACATGAAGCAACGCAGGAAACCAGGGAGGACAACAACTAGCAGCAAAGAATACGCTTCTCCTAAAAATTATCAAACAGCCATCGGAATGTCAGTTTAACATATAGCAATTGCAGCCCAAGCGTCGCTCTACTGGCAGTGATGAGTAGAAAGCAGGCCGCAAAGCATCGGTGTTCTCTGGCAGCATTGCCAGCTGTCGCCAAAAAATGGTGTAATCAATGGAACCTCATTGCAGAAAAACATATGATGAACATTCACTGATTTCAGAACGGACGACAGTCAGCAACTAAACGGGAAGTCAAAAGATCGAACTGAGAATCGAGATCGAGCAAAATCAGGGAGGAAAATGTCCATCATAAAAACAAGACCGCCATAAAATCACCCTAGATCATCTTTCCATTTTTTCTGTGAGTTTTGTGAACATTAAAACTCAATTTTGTCCAGTCGACGACTTTTCATGTTGGATGGGTTGGATTGGCTCCAAGTGACTTTCTGCCATGAGTTCTTCCAGATCTTGGAAGAGTTCTTGCCCCTGGACGCGGAGATGGAACTGCTTGTGCTTCAGTTCAGTTCAAATCGAACATTTTCAAACATCATGACTCATGACATATCAAATATCATGAAGTATTTCATGTGAACATATATCAAAAGTTTCTTCAAAGTGATAAACCTCAATTAAAGTGATTTGATCTGATTTGGATCCCGACTATTTTTCAACGAACAGGACATGTTTTTTTTTCCATGTGACGCATCGCTGACTTCGCTGACATCGCATCGCTATGTCATCCGAACGTCGTCCGAGCCTCGGAATCCCAGCGGCTGAGCCCGAGTTTGGGTCGCCAACAGTGCTCGCCGCAGATTCGTTGGCACAACTCCTGCGAAGGCAGCTGATGCTGATGCTGATTGATGTTTTTTTTTTTTTTTAAATCTTCAAAAGCAGAAAAAATCCGATCTTTGACTCACCGGATCATGGATCATCATTATCATCATTATCATTATCATGTTTTGTTAAGTTTTGTGACTTCAACCTTTCTATATTTTTCCATGCAATTTTCCATATTTTCATATGATTTTCCATGATTTTTCATGGTGGATTCTTTTGCCAGGCGAAATCGGAAATTCGCGCCTCAAAGCCATCCACCTCTCGTTGCGCCTCCTGTTGTGCTGCTGGGGACAGCAGTGGCTGCAACGCCTCGCAGGGGTGTACAACCACCATAGGGTCATAAGGTCATAGAATGATTAACCCATAGTATCCCATAGATAATATATATATAAATACTATTAACCTTTAATATATGGTTACGCCCATAGTTTGAAAGTTTGAAGCATGGCTAGGTTGATGATGATTAAACCATAGTTTATCACCAAAAACTATAATATAGTTTATGAGGGTTTACTGATGCTATAAGGGCAATGAACTAGAGTTACTATAGTTATACTCACCAGAAACTGCCATTAACCCTTGTGAAATTGGAGTTACTTGCACTAACTTAGCTATGGAGTTGGGCACCTTCCAGGAGCTTAGATGGTGATGTTCATGGATTGACAGTTGGGACTTAAGTTCCAAATGGAAAGTCTAAGAGTTCACATGATTGCCCGAAAAGTATTGGAACCAAATTTTGATGGTTAATCAGCATTTTCCCAACAATAGCCAGTGAATCAAGGATACTTCTTTTTAGACACATCCTTCTTTTTCTCCAACGCCGACAAGGCCGTAGATCATCTTTCAAATGGGGTCTCGTCTTATTTGAAACCTCCAAATCACATGATCGTTTTAGATTGTTTCCATTTTATTTTTCCATGTGCTAACATATTGACGTATGCTATACCAATTTTGGAACATCTCTTTCGAAAACCATCGTTCCCACGCCTGGCCTTTACAAAACTCACAAAGTTCTTTTGCGCGGCCTGGTCACATGCGATATCAAGATTAACGAACAATGGCGATCTGTGGAACAGCAGCTGTTCGGCCATCAGCATTCCGTCCTTGGGCTGGTTCATGAAGGCAAAATGTTCACCTGGCTTTCCAGTCTTTCGACTGGCAAAAAACTGAAGAGATCTGAAGAGTACTGAAGTGATTTGCTAAGGCATCGAGGAAGGATTTCACATTTCCAAGTGGAAGCTGTTCAAATTCTTTTGCGAATCAACCGTGCCTCCACCAACCCACATATTCCAAAGCGGGTCATACCTGGTACCATCAAATCATCAAATGCAGAAACTTCACAGAGTCTCGAAAGAACAACTCAAAGACTTTCTCGACAAATTCTGGGGCACTTCTCCATGAAGCCGAAAGGTCCATAGTCCTCGGCACGGAGAACGACATGTTGAACTTCGGCAACTGGCGGTAACGCCGTTCCGAGAGTGCGGCCATGGTGCGACCCGCCTACGGAAATACGGAAAGTTTGAACGTGAAATCAAAGACATATCATAACAAATCACGAAATACCTGTGAAGTAAGTGTTCAGTGTTGTTTCAACTTTTGATAAACAGAATTTGAACAGCACACCTTTGGAAGATTCACTGTATGTCGGGCAGGTGTCAAGTGACCCGTTGAGTTCACAGGGTTGCTGGGTTGCTGGCAATCAGGCAGTTGTCAGAGTTGAAATTGCCCTGGCAGTACCTCCCGACATCAACTCGCCAACTGTCATGTGAACTCACCATCCACTGGCCACAGGGGCACCCGACTCTGAGCCAATCTGCCATGAGTTTGCTCAAGCGCTTGGCAAATTCCTGGATCATCCTCAAGATTCTTTGCTCGAGGTCGACAGTTGGGTCATCCACATCGGAGTACCTTCGATTCAGACTGGGAGGACAATTGAAAGGAGAATCCAAACGACCAATCACATGACGCATAGCTTCAGGATACAGGATTGGACATGTCGGGATTGACATGTTCTGAATTGACATCCACAATCAGCCATGAAAAACCACCACAATTGGAATTTATTCACTGCCATTTTTACTGCTCGTAGGCAACACCTTAGTGGCTGACTCCCGCTTCAGGGCGTGCTTCACGATGAGTTCTGCCACGGTCCAAAGCACACCGATGGAAACTTGAGGCGTGCAGCCAAACCATTCTACCTTCCACAATCAAAACGCCCAACTAGAAGCCGATAATACCTGCTATTACCAGTTTTCACAGGGTTTTCATAGGTTTTCATAGAATTTCCATGATGCCCGTTGATTTCACAGATTTTCACAGTGGGTTCTGGTTGTTTCCCCAAGTTCCCGGCCTAGCTGTTGGAAAGGCTCACTATCTCTTGCACTTCTCCTTGCTCGGCGGCCTCAATTTCGCTAACCGTTAGCCTATTGGGTTCATTTCTTCCAATTTCTGGTGATTAAAGTTTCTGGTACCATCAATGGAAGACAATTCAAAACTCAATTCATACCGTTTTATCGTACATGTCAGTTTGAGAGCCGGCAACTTTCTGGGGAAAGTATGTCAATGTTGTGTCCGGTGTTGAGTTGATTTGGTCCTGGTCCTACAGCATTCTTCGCACGTGCTTTGCATCGATTGATTCTATCTATCTACTTTGGTTCCATAGTTCTATCATGGACATACCAAGATCTCTCCAATTTGGCGACTCTATTGGCTCGAAAAACCACCAAAGACACTTCCCAAATTGCATCAACTTGTCGCAATCAACACCAACCAACACACACACACATATATATATATCCATGAATTGCTAGAAATCTGCTTTGCTACAACTTCTATCAGTTTTTTTCCCCCAAAAAGTGAGCAAAACATCGCCGTTGTTTTCAGATTTCGAGCGCCCGGGCCATGGAGTTCCAAATGTCCCACACGCAGAAAGGAAGGTGCCACGCGACAACAGATGGCACACTTCTCCTGGAGGTGGGAAAAGCCACCATTTTTTGTTGGGTACCCCTTGGTAAACTTAGACTTTGCGAAGTGGTATAGATGCCCCATTTGGTGTTCATACACTATTTGAAATGCGGATTTTCCATGACAATGTTGGTTTTCTGGAAGGGGTATGTTGTTTATATGCCTCATACCATGGTTAAAGAGGGGGCTTACACATAGTTGGGACCATACGATGGTGTTGAATATTAGGGGATGAGATTATAGGTTGTTTACACACATATTATATATGTATATACATGTATGTAGCCCATTAATTCCCGGAAGAACATATGATGTACTTCATTACTGTATTCTGCTGGTTATATTCCCCGTGAACTCCCCTTGCAAACAGGATCAACTACATACACTCATAATATAGTCAGTTGTATCAAATATATATATATATATATGTCATAGTTTACATGATATATCATGATATCATTGCATATACACAACGATATCTGGTTGGTGGTTGAGTTTCAACCCCTCTGACAAATGATGGAGTTATTAGTCAGTTGGGATGAAATGACATTCCCAATATATGGAAAGTCATAAAATTCGATGGTTCCAAACCACCAACCAGTCATTAAACAGCAATTTTTAGTGGATTTACCCAACATATCACCAACACATCCAAAACGACATGGTACGGCCATCTCTTCATCATTCGCTCCGTTTGGAGTCAGTCGGGATTTCGCAGCTGGGAGCGAAGCTGTGCCTCAGGCTGAACTTTAAGACCCAGAACAGCAAATATCCAGCAAGCTTAATATATGCTTAATATATCTTAATATGAAAGATATGAAAGATATGAATGAATGGTGAAAATCACCAGGATAGAATCAAATTCCAAAAAAATGCCAATTTCTTCCGGCATCTCATGGATTTCTGGGTGTCGCTACGATAGCCATCTGCTTCAACTCCGAAGGTGCATCGGCCAACTGGGGTGCCACCTGGCTGGATGGGATGCCACCTGTTTCCCATCGTCACTTCATGTCAGCTTTGAGCCTCAACAAGGAAGGCTTCGTTCACCTCCGGTCTCGTCTTACTTTGGTCGTACCTCAGTCCATAAAGTGTCCTTACAGCTTTCCTCACTGTCGTCATCAATGGCTGTTACCATCTGGCTATTTAACATAACCATGGAAAATCATCATTTTTCATAGGTAAACCATCTATAATCATCTATTTCTATGGGCCATTTTCCATGGCAGACCGTTAACCAGAGGATACTATCACTCAACCACTCAGTCGTTCAACGTGGGTTCCAAGGTTCCTACCAAGGTCGGTCGACCGTTTCCTCCTCCGAAACGATCAGGGACAAGGCACGCGTGGTGCTGACTCCCAGGGCATGCATCGCCTGTGACATGTCGACACGTGTGACAACTGGTGTTTTTGATGTCCCATTCCTGTTGCTTCACAGATTTTGATGCTCATATTTGCTAGCATCATAGTATCATTTAGTATCATCACTACCGTCAGTATCAGTTTGTGAGCTATTATCATGGTCATCATTATCATCATTGTCGTTCTTCTCATTCTCATCAGGATGATCAGGATGAAAATAAAATCATTATTTTTGTTGACCATCAAACAAATTCATATATTACAATTTCAAGTAACGAGATTATTTGTCCATGAAGTTGTACATTTGTCCGTTCCCATACAGAGATACAGATTGGAAAATAAAAGGGATAACAACCCCATCTTCTATCAATCGGAGACATCAATTGCATCATGAAAAAGGGTGTATCCGTGTATCCTTTATCAATCTTTATCATCAATCATCAATCATCAATCATCAATCTTCATCAATCTTTATCACAATCTTCATCCTTTTTCAATCATCAATCTCTGTGTCTCTGCACATTCTCCAAACCTCCAAAATTTCCCAGCTGATGATTTTCTGAGGAAAATTTCCCATCTTTTTCCCATGAAATCCTGGGCGTTTTCCAAACGAACTCGCTGCCTCCGAGACCAAGAACTCTCGGACACTGGAGCGCAGCACCGCACGGCCATCGGCGCTGCGGCCTTGATGGTGACCCAATGGAAGGGAGCAAAATCCCATCGAACAAATGGGGAAAATATGGGAAAATGGTTCCCAAATGTTTTGAAATATTGTTTTTTTTTTTTGAAATATTGGATGATTTAGTCAGAAATCCGATGGATAAGAGATGATGAGAGTGGGATTTGGGGTTCGGAACCAATTTTGGTCAAGTTATGTTTAGTATGTTGAGTTCATCTGGAAAATCAAACATGATACATGTTCAATGTTCAGATTGTTCCATCCGGATCACGGCTGAACAGAGTCCCAATCTTAAGGACTCGCGTGGCTTGGTGAAGCCCCAGATTGGAAATCAAGTTATGTGAAGGACAGGAGACTTTCTACTGGTTGGTGGTTGAGTTTCAACCCCTCTGAAAAATGATGGAGTTATTAGTCAGTTGGGATGAAATGACATTCCCAATATATGGAACGTCATAAAATTCCATGGTTCCGAACCACCAACCAGTCATTAAACAGCCATTTTGAGTGGATTTACCCAACATATCACCAAACCTCCAAGCAACTTATGACTTTCTCCGAGGGGCAAAATGGTGTCGTGCCACCTCCTTTCAGCTGCATCTCCCATCGCCGTCCTGCCATCACCAAGGTTCATCTGCACTGTGATACGTGGCGGCTGTCAGAGTCACCAGATATATCAACAACATTAAACAACATCAGACATTTAACAGGGGAAATCAAACTATAAACATGACCCAACATTACAGTGTTTTTTCCACTGGATTCACTGAAACTCATCACCAACTCATCATCAATTCGTTTCTTCATTCCTCACCCGACCACTCTGACACCTTCAATGACCACCTCACCGATGGACAAAGCGCGGCCATCGCCATAGCCGTTGCCGTTTTTGAAGGGACAGTTGTCGTACATCTCCTGACGTTCAAAGATTTGCATCGAGGAATTTTGATGTGCGTCCCAGGTATAAAGTGCATCACCCACATATAAGTCATATATCAACCATACTTCGGGTATAACATGGCATAAATTGATAACTATAGATTTTCATAATGTTTTTTTTTAGCCGTGTCGATGTCTTACCACATACCAACTGGGATACACCCCCGAGTAAGCATCTGTTTTGCACCTGGCCATAGATCGACAGCGCATAGGGCGTCGCCCAGCTATCAAAGCCCTGGAGTCAACGGCTAGGATGCTACTGGGTTGTGTTACTCATACTATCAAAACAAATCAAAACGATATCTCTATATATATATAACCATGGTAGTTATACCAATATCTACAATTGGTTCTACAGTTATACCATGGTAGTGGCTTCCGTTTATTGGTCTTTGGTTCGAAGCCAACATATGTCACAGGGAACTCACCGCTGGATCAAACAAATCATGCCTCAATGGCGTCAACATCTCCCGAGAAGAAGCGCAAGAATGCCTCTTTCGGCAATGCCAATTCTGCAGTTTGTGCACTTTGCCAAGTGTGTTGTGAAGCTTCCAACATCATCAACATACCAACTTCGTGATTCGATATGCAGCTCGACATGTATTTTGATTTGAATGATGAAACTATATGATATGACAGTCCTATTTCGATCTGCAACTGCTGTCGTTTTCTGTTTTGGTCTCCGGTCGGGTCAGGTTTTTCTGCTCAGTTTTAGAGCATTGCGCACGGTACACAGCGACGCGTCGCTGTGTCATGCGCTGGAAACTGTTTCGCAACAGCCGAGGCGCCTGCGCAAAACTGGCTCGGAACGTGCTAAGTCAACAGCTGTCTTTGTGTCAACTTACAATGTGAAACCATTTGCCAATGTATTTTGATCGATTGTACTCTATCGTAATATATTCTGCGGGTTGATGATTCTTGCAGTCTAACGGGTCCGAGCAGATCTTTCTCTAGTAATTTGTGCCGTAAAAGTTGGAACTTTCCCATCATATTTTTATATTTTCCCATAGATTTTCCCATAGATTCTCTCATCTTGTGATGATTTGTGTGTCAGTTCGACCTCAGAGGTCTTCCTCTACAGGGGGAACGCCATCCTGCGCAGCGTGGATTGGTGAAGTCATGGTGAAGTCATGGTGTCCTACAAAAGAAGCAGGGTTTAAATACTGGAGATATGAAAATGATTGTGAACAATGAAATAGTTGGATATAAATATCACTATGAATGTGAAGAATGTGATCTGAAAGAGATGAAACATATCATATTTTCATATTTTCCCAGATATTTTTACCAATTTTCCCATGGATTTTCTCATCTTGTGGATTTCACTGCAGCTCCCAAGCCAGCAGACAGGGACACAGCGCCAGGCCTTTCCATCCCAAGGATCTGCCTTGACCGCCTTTGCACTGGCTGGGTAAGGTGCCAACCTGCGCAGCACACTGATATCATGATTAGATATAACTAGATATGACTAGATATGACTATAGTAACCAGTAGGAACATGTAGGAACTAGTATCATGATCATGACTAGATATGACTGAAGTAACTAGAGATATGGCTATCATGACATATCTCTTGGCTTTTCCCTTGCAGTGTTTCTACTGTGATCAGAAAATCGGATCATGTCTGTTGCTGAGTTCCGCACGGTGTGCCACCCCGGGAGAGCGAGGTCAAAAACTGCGACACGGAATCCTTGTCGAAGGTTCCTCGATGCACCTGAGCAAATCAAACATCAATCGGGCCTGGAAGCATTTGTTGTTGATGAACAGGTCATCGTTCTGAGGCACTTGAGACAACTGAGACTCCGACACCGAAGCGTCCCTGCAGAAAACAAACAGTGCCGAGCTACTGTCGCTATTCAATACAGCCATCGTTGCATCCTACAGGACGTCAATGTTTCAGATTCCTATCATCCGCGTATCTTCCAAGACATTCGAAATTTCTCGCCTTTCCAAAATTCACCGCGATCACCTGAGCGCAAACAGAGCTTGACACAGCGCGGCGATGTTTTGCGCCGTATCTCAGGCCGGTACTGCTGGGAAACCGAATTGAAGCCCCAGTGCCTACCACGAATCGTCGACGAATCGACGAATCCACAAGTCGTGGTGATGAGAAAAACAGCGATTTTTTTTTTCAAATGGATGGATCAAATTGTCATGTCAATGATCTTTCCCAACAAACCAAGCTACAAGCCCATAGTTTGACATATAAAAATATATAAAACATCGAAAAACAGTAGAACTTCCAGAAAAATCAACTGCTTTCATCCACTGCATCGATGATGGGATGATCCATGGAATTCATGGACATCTGGCACCATGGGCCTCCTCCAATTCGAACTGATCCCCTCCTTGACTCCACATGAAGCCCACGGACTTGCCATCCTGAACATGAAACTGATGAAAAAGACAATACGCTTAGGCACTTAGATATACTTAGATTACATATGATTACACTGAGGTACACTTTTTAGATTTTCAATCTTCATCCAGAACTGAGATTTTCCGAATCTGCGGTGTGTTGGTCCTTCTTGGTATCTTTCAAGATCTGATCCAACACCTGGCAGATGTGATGCGGCTTCGTCCCACTGGCTACAACCAAATTCCATCCCGTTCCGAACATCATTTTCTCCACTAAAACAGCCTTAATACCTCAAGTTGGGGGATAACATAGCCATATCTTGGGGGTGTTGCACATAGTTATCGTAGTTATCCCCTATTTGAAAGGACGAAACCATCAAAATCTGCGGAATCTGCTGATTGTCCCCACCTTAATCTTCTCATTGCGGCCGGCGGCTCCATCGTCAAAGATGTGTGGGAGGAAGGCGACTACACAAGTGCGGCCCTGGACAAAGAGAAATGGGAACAACTCATAGACATGGTTCATGGTTGTGGAGATTGGATGTTCATTGGATATTCATTGGATATTCATTGGATATTCGGATGTTCATCACATCATGGCTGTCCCAACGGGCACGTTAGGCGGGCCTCACAATGGGCGCGCCAGTCTTCGTCGTTGAGGAGCTGTTCCACCTTTTCCACGGTCTGACCACCGGCCTTGATCAAGTCTAAGGATTCAGTGAGCCTCGGCCAGTCACCAGTCGGCAGAGGGAGACTCAGCTGTCAGGCTGGAAAATGAGAAGTTTTTGGACCCATTTTTCCACCTGTTCTCATGATTTTCCCATTCAAAATGTAAGGTTTTCCAAGCCATTCTTTGCTGTATCCCTAATTTCTTTCCCCTACACTAGTTATTGCATGGTACATCAACCCCAGACATGATACGAACCTCAGTTCTGGACTTTTTGGCTGATATGGCTGTCATGATTTCTCTGGTCATGAACACTTAAAAGTATCCATACAGGGGTTGTGACATAACGACTATTAACCTTGCTATTTGTCATGATATTAATATGATATCAATCGCAAGTCTCCTGGCTGTGACGCTGCCGGCTGCACTCTTGGTTTATATCCCAATAGTAAATGAAATATCCATGAAGTACAACCATGTTTTTCCCATTATTCTCCCCATTATATCACAGTTATATTGATTATCATCCGCTCAGTTTATATCATTAATTACTATATCTAGTCTATATATCTATATATCTATATAGCCATATATCTATATATCTATATAAACTATATAACTATACATCCATATATCTATATATCTTACACTATATAACTATATAACTATACAACTATATAACTATATAACTATATATATATGTATAATATACATACCTATGATTTTCCCCTTATTTTGACCATGACATGGACGGCTGGCGCCTCTTGGCCTTTTTCTCCAGCTCCGCGGCTTCGGTTTTGGCGTCCGCGATTTCCTTCTGCACGGCTTTGATCTTCGCAGCGCGCTCCGCCTGGGACGTCAGTGCCATGAAGAAATGTTATGGATTAGATGTGTATATCAAAACCTATATCACTTTGTTACTTTGTTGACATATAAATCATATGTATATCTGTATGTATGTATGTATGTATATATATATATATATACATATTATATATATATATATCACTTGATTGATGATGTACTTTGGGTCATACATGTTACAGGATAAGAAACTTCGCTTGGGGTCAGCAGCTCAGAGGATTCAGATGGCCTTGGTCATCTTCTCACTCTCTTCCAGCACTTTCAGATCCTCACGTGGGCATGGCCATCACATGGCGCACGTGGTGAGTTGTGTCCTTCAAAAATGTCAGCAGCTGCCGCTGTGTCCTCTGGTTTGCAGGCATCCTGGCAGGATGATGATGGTGATGATGGTTGGGAGGAGCCCACTGAGCCCACGGTATCTGAAACGACGGGAAGGAACGACAGGGGCCTTGGATTCCAAGCTGCATGCGGGTCGAGGGTCCAACTTCTTCTCGACCTGTTGAAACCGATGAATGAAGAACATATCAACCTTAACAATATTATCAACATTCAACATTCAACAGCAACATCAAGAAGATTAGGTGTATAATCATTATAATTAAATTCCTATGGTTACCATAGTTTGAAGCATTCAGCAAACATCACCAATCAGATCAGCATTCCGGCGATCAGATCATTCGGCCTCTGATATCCATTATATGTATCTAATCAGATGATCCAACAAACATCATTACTATCAGATAGTTATTGATTGATCTAATAATATTATCTAACATAATCATTATAAGTCTAATGATCATTATTTTTTCCAACAAAAACCATAGTTTTCAAGCATTCCACAGCCACCCATCCCCCATCCCATAGCATTCCCATGGCGATGAAGTCCCGTTTCGCCTCTCGTTTCAGGGAGTTGAAGTCCCGGCCGCCGTTGTAGTCCGACATCTTGCCGTCCTTCCAGAGCTTCAGCGTGGGATAACCCTGGACCTGGTTCTCGCCGCAGAAACCTTGACCTCAGTGATTGATGGGGAGATTGGGATATGACTTGGATCATATGGGATATATATGGGATCATATGGAATGTGTATGGGATATGTATGGGATATGTATGGGATATGTATGGAATATGTATGGAATTGTATTGAATAAATCATACTTATCAACTGAAACCATCTCCATCTGTGATCCACAGCACTTCACTCTCAACGTGCTCAACGTGCTGCTGGTTTCTGGGTCTCCTGTCCACTTCCAGTGCAATCCACCTGTCCGATGATCACGTTGGGCGTGTCCGCATAGAGTTTGGCCATCTGATCCCACCTGGGTTCATAAACTCTGGAGATCCAATTTTCTATGAGACCCATCCAAGTTTCAAACTGTTTCAAACTGTTTCAAAACTGTTTCTACTTTTACGAAACTCACAAAGTTATCACTACATTTTGGCCGTTGATATCCATGATCCCTACTTGATGATGATATCCCCATGGCGGGTGTAGAGATTTCCTCACCACTGACATCGAACACGCTCCAAGTTGAGGCTGTCACTCGGGCTGCAACTTTCTGCAGTGCCCTGAAAGGGCGATGTCCGTTGTGGATAGGGGTTCCACCTTCTAATGGGTCATGGGAACACCCAAGAAACCAGGTATTGAGTCTAACCCCAGAAAAAAAAAACCAAGCAAGAAGGATGTCAGTATCTGTTGGTCATTGCTCAAGTCGATCTTTGCCATAGAGACTGAGGGCCAAGCCACACCAAGGTGCTTGGAAGAAGACAAAGGCCTCATATCTTTTCCAAGGAACCAAGCATCAATCAACACCAATCAAACATCAATCAAACATCAAACATCAACCAACATCACCATCACCATTACCATCATCGTCACCACCATCATCAAACTTCAAAGAACTTCAAAGATCTTCGTCACTTCGTCACTTCGTCCATGTCTTAGTCTCCGGCATTTTTACCTTCCAGGGCCTTCTTGAAATTGCTGTCCGTCAGCTCCATCTTCAGCGCTTCTCCTGCGAAGTGTGCTACCGCAAAATCCAATGCTTGCGGCAAAGTTTGACAGAACTTGGAAGCAAAGGCCATATGGGATATACCTGTTGGTATATAATTATAATGGTATATATATATATATATATCTGGTATATAATGGGATATATATTATAATGGGATATACTTCCCATAATTACTTGGTATATAATGGTATATATATCTTTTATGAGCCCCATTAAAAACACATGTTGCAGTATACCCATCAATTGTTGGCAGCTCCTCCCAGCAGCATGGCAAGGAACCATATCCCTGGCAGCCGCATCCCTGACATTCCTGGCAACGTGCAGAACCCTGCAATGAAACAGGGAAACTCCGTTGCGTTATCCTTATTCTTTATCTTTTATTACATATCTGCACTTATATCTATCATATCTCATCCATATATCATCCATATATCATAGATCTTTTATGACATATCTAGTCTCTGGTGCCCCAAACAAATTCGTTGCTAAGGTGTCGCTTGGTGCTGCGATGGCCTCGGCCCCGCCTGTGGGTCCGGATGTCCTCTTGGGATGCTCTGTTTGAGCCAAAGCTGTGAGTTCTGCTGTCAGGGCAAAATATGATGAATCTATGACATGGATACTATATGGATAACTCATTCGGATGATATATGGATCATATGTGGATAAATTATATGAATAAATTATATGGATAAGAGGTGGATATATTTAACATATGGATGATATATGGATGATATCCGACAGATAGATGCTGACTCCTTTCCGCACTGCACCTCAGAGGTCACCACTTTGGAGAGTTTCAACTCCTGGGCCATGCGTTCACTGTACCTGGCTGGGGAGCTGGTTATTGGCGCTGTTGCTCTGATTTTCTATACCAAGTCAAATGTCAAGCATGGTGGTGGCGGTGATGATGATGATCATGATGATGATGATTATGATTATGATGATGATGATGATGATGATGATCATCATCATCATCATCATCATTGTTGTTGTTATCAAAAGCATAGGTCCAAATGACTGTCGAACCAACAAACATCCAACCGTGGCAAAGAGTTCAAACCAGGGGATTCTCATTTTCAAATCAGGCCCGCAGCACGCCACCAGTTTGGGTTTCGGGAGTGGTGTAGGCTTCACCCTCACATAGTGCCCGGAACGGACCTGGTGGTGTCGGCGATTGATCACTCCTGTGGCTGTAATTTACCATAATTTACCTCTAGTAGCTGGGAGCAACAAGTAGCCCTGGTTCAACATATCAAAAAACGGTCCAAGGAAAGTCAGCTGTGCCCGGGTGAACTCACCTTAAACGATCAGTCGCCTGTCGCGAGGTGCGATTGGGCTCATGCTGCGCAGTCTCGGGGTCCGGGACTAAGTCGCGAAGCCTCGCAACAACCAGGGCCAGTGCCGGTTCCAGGACCCCAAAGGTGAAACTCCAAAGTCTGCAACATCTTTCTGCCAAAATGGAACTGGAAAAATATGGTTACCAAGTTGAGTCCAAATCTTTGGCATATGTTTGCTGTGTTTGATACCGCCAACCAGGGTAATATGCGAAGGGGTTCACACTTTGCTACGTTCAGCCAAGGAGCCAAGAATGATCAGCAGAAGCCCTGCGAACAATCGTCATAGTGTCAAGCGCAGCATCAAAATCATCAGCGACAGATAACAAGATCCAATTGGCTGGGTTTCAGACGAAAACTCTTGGAACTCTGCCATATCGGATTCCTGAAACTCAGACATTCCAGATTGTGAGAGGAGGGGAACCATCCCACATTCCATTCACATTCCATTCACAGTCCATTTCCATTTCATCTTTCCCATCCTTCCCATGAGTTGAGCCCATCCCATCATGATGAGATCCACATGCCCCTCCTGGCAGGTCGTGGGTCTGCTGAAGGCCGAAAAAGCCAGAGCCAAATGGAACATCTTGGTGCTGCAGGGATTTCCGTGTAGAAACCAAGAGAACATGGTAAAAACCGTGCTGAAAAAACATATACCCTCTGGTAATTTAACATAGCTATTGAAAATACCACATTTATAGTGGATTTACCCATTAAAAATGGTGATTTTCCATAGCTATGTTAGTTTACCAGAGGGTAGCAATTAAGGTGTGAACGCACTGTCGCAGTTCAGCTCTGAAGGTTTGATGCACCTTCAGGGGGCGAAACTGAAACACGTTTTCTGGGAAAACCTTTAAGGCCATGCCCACCTGCCGATTGTACAACGGGATTCGACATTTTCTCAAAATCATGAAGCATCGTTGAAAGAAATTCAGAACGGCTTGGCTGCTTTTCTGTTTTGGTCATGTCTGATCAAACATTTGGCCCTTGCCCATGTGTGACATCGGCTGGAAAATAAGATACAATAAACACTTCTTAAAATCAAAGGATAGTTCTGATCTGTGGTGCTGCATCAGTTGACCGTCGGAGGTTTTTGGAGTTATTCCGAGTGGAAAATGCTGCAGCAAAAATGGCAATGTTTTATCATCCATCGGAACGACTGGATTTATCTCTCTGTCAGATTGAATCTTTGCCAGGAAGTATATACAGTATAATATATATATATATACCATAGTATATATTTCACTTCTTCGATGGATTTTCAACTCATGAGGGGGAATCAACATCCATCATTTTCAGCAGCTAGTTTTGCCAATTTGAAGGTAATTATTGACTGGTAACTATTAAAGACTATTAATAATTGATTATTGACATCCATTGCCTCTAGGATGTGGCCATCAACCATTGATAGTCATTAACCAGTAATTTCAAGGCACTTTTTCCCATTTTTTTTCTACATGCGGATCTTGGGCTTTTGCCCCAGGTAGAGGTTGCGCTCGCTCAGCAGCAACACCAAGATGCAGCTCATGGCGCTCACGTTGAAGGCCGCGCGCCATCGGAACCAATAGGCCGGGACCACCTGGGTCCAACGATCCACATCGATGAGGATCTGATAGAAATAGACCAACCAATAGACATGACATGAATAAAGACATATCTAATATTATCTAATATTATCTAATATATCAGAGATAGCCTACACGGGGATTATCGATTCATATCTACATGTGCAACATGTTATAGAGACAGATACATTAAATAGTAATATGTTGATGCAATTCAGGTGTTCTATGGGCAACTCACCTGGGAGAATATCCAGCCCACCAGCACCCCCCGGTTCTTGGGGCGTGACTCGAAAGGCCCCCGCCAGGAAATCAGTACCTTGGGCGCCCATGGTGACAGCGACAGCAGTCGTGATGTCGTTGAAGCGATGTCTGAGCTCATGACTCAACAGGCCAAAGAAGCCGGTGAAGAGCCACATCGATGCCTGGAAAGCTGGAACTTCACCAGCCTTCTGGCCATATCCCAAGCATTTCCCAAGCGTTTTCCCAGGGTAAAGTCGTGTCAACGCAACATGTTGGGCAGCTCCTCCACTGGCAAGGCCGTCGTCAGCACCGAGCCCAACCAGCCGAAGAAGACGAAGACCTGATCGTTGTAACTTTTCAGGTAATTGGATACCCAATCCAACCATCCAATGATACTATTGCAGCTAATTATCATTGATAATTACTTTTCATTATCATTATCATTGATCAATATTGATCATATTATCCAGGATTATCTCAATTACAAGGACAATATTACAGGATAATCCCAATCCAACCATCGTTATGTAATTCCACGATATTTCAGGATATTTTTCCACAAGATTTTCTGAGGAATACACCGCAGGGCCACTGAAGCGGCACAAATAATACAGACCTGCCGACAGTCTCGCATTTTGGCCCAAAAAGATCAGGTCCCAAATATCTGGTGATATCTGGTGATATCAAAAAGATCATCATCAACTGCTCTGGTGATATCTGGTGATATCTGGTGATATCTGGTGATATCTGGGGATATCTGGGGCACCCGACCCATGTAGTCACTACGTTTCGGGACGCCCAGCTCCGCCAGTTGCATCCCCCAATGCAAAGCACCGGCACAGGAGAGTAGTGCTCCTGCCTTGGTAGCATCGGTAGCATCATATCCTATGGATAAACCATCCATGGCCAATAAATAGGTGATATTCATAGGATAAAATAGGTGATAAACATACCAAATATCACAGAAAAATCACCATAAACATGGTACCATCAATTCATCTTTGGTGATAAATGTGATATTTGGTGTGTCTGTTTTTCTCCAAATGGCAATTTGAAGAAGGGGAAACTGATGATAAACCATGTGCCCTCTGGTAATCTAACATAGCTATGGTATAGATGGCCCATAGAAATAGATGGTTTACCTATTAATAGCATGGTGATTTTCCATGGTTATGTTAGTCATAACCAGATGGTAAACTGGTGATAAATGGTGATAAAACCAGATGAAAAAACCATGTATTTTTCCTGGTGATAAACCATTTTGAATGACTCACATGATCTGAACTGACCATCCGAGGAATATCCGAGGCGCATAGTGCAGGGACCAGTTGAGCGCCATCCGCGAATAGTCCTGGAGTGGAGGGAAGCCTTCAATATCTTCGACCTTTTTGTCACTGCTATATAATTTATATAATGATTATGTTTATGTCAGGTTTATATATCATTTTATATATCATTTTTCTCCTGTATCAGTCAAACTTCTTTGATCTTCTCACCATCTTCCCTGGCCCATGTCGTGACTACTTCCCATTGCCGACCTCGTTTGGAGAGGCCGTTCCAATAATTACTGTGGTTTATCAAGGGTTAAAAAAAATGTCTGTTTGGGGCTGGACATGGCTGGACTGGCTTGCTGTATCTTTGTGTTTTCTGTTGCTGATTCGGACTCTTTTTGTTTCATTTGAGTTGATGATTGGCCGCTGACCAAGGGAGGGACAACCAAAATGCTTGAAATCATCCAAGTCTCAAAAGAAACCATCAGAAACTGGGTTTGTCTGAGCATGTGCCCCAAAATCAGATGATTCATTCATTTCTTCCATATTTAAATGAGAGTTTGGGGTGCCCCCGAAAACTGACAGCTTTCTGCCCGTGTTCCGTCCTCATTCTCTGTCTCCTGATTTCGGGTGCGAAGCCAGAAATGGTCCCTGCAATTTTTTTCAGCAGACCTTTGTGGTGCTGTCGTTCTTTCATGTACATCCCAGATGATGACGTTTTTTTTAAAGCCACATCAGCATCCAATCTTGAATCACTGGGGATATCATATCGGGGGTATCTATATTTTTCACCATGGCCTCTCAAACCTATATGATATGATCCTTAAATTGTTGTACACATTTTTCCGATTGATCCGCACCGGCCTGACAAATCCCATTTGGATCAATCATCAACGGTGATGGTTGTCGTCCTGATCCTCTTCCGCCAGTAAGTGCACGGCCTGATTTTTTCGGATGTGTTAGAAAGATGTATAAATAACCATACCAAAAATCGAGGAGTCGAAAATCCATTGAAGTACTCAGTTACATCATGTTACATCTATAAGTTCAATCATCGATTCGCAACATCATTCTAATTCCCCAATGATAATCTACCCTCTGGTAATTTAACATAGCTATTGAAAATGGCCATTTAGAGTGGATTTTCCCATTAAGAATGGTGATTTCCCATAGTTATGTTAGTTTACCAGAGGGTAACTTCAACCCGATTCCCATCGCTATTTTCGTTGGTTTTTACATGGCATTGGCATATCGCCGAGTCACCAAAGATCCAGCACCCAAGGGCAGCAGCATGGTGAAACCCAAGAGCCGCAGCTGCAAGGGAGGCTTCGTCTCCTGACGGGATGGGATCATGGTCATCTGATCTGATGAATGGAATGATTGAGATGATTGAGATGATTGAGATACACTAAGATGATATATATGATGATAGATGATGATAGGATGGAAGTTGAATGGACGAATGGACATGAATGGACAGTTGAACATCAAGAGATTTTGATCCATCATGAACTGTTAATTATATATGATTGTTACATGTATATAATCCCATAACATCCCAGATTTTTCCTACAGAACCTGTTTCCATCTCCACGTCTTTGGCCCGTTTCGGGGACCTGTTTGGCCCAGTCCGGCAGATGCCAAACCCGCTCTTTGGGCTCTAGGTGGCTCAGGCCGGTCTGGCTGTTGCACCTAGCCTCAGGAGGTGTTTGACAAATGAAATTATATACTATACATGCTATACCTATCTATGCCTGTAATATCAAAGTATCCCAAATAGATCCAAATAGTATCATTACATCTAATTACACAATCTGTAGAAGAAAATATAGGACTATCATAATCTATCATCTTACATTTACACGTAAAACTCAAAGAAAAATACATCGGCCTGCGCGAGCCGGACTCGCGTGAGAGTTTCACCCATCCGCGCCTGACATCCAGGAATACAACTAACAAAACATGTGTCAAAATCTGTTTGATGGCCATCTGTTGATATCTGGTGATATGGCCATGATATCAGAAACCATCAGATCTTGACACATTTCGATTCAGATCGTCATCAGATTTCCATCAAGTTTTCCCGATCACTGAGATGACTGCTGAGAGGACCAACCTGGCCGGGACTAAAAAGCTGCTTCACTTTCCACCGAACAACGGAACCAGGGACTTTCTGAACCCTGCCTTCGGCATGTGGCCATGGCGGCCATGTCGAAAGAATCGAAAGAATCGAAAGAATAACAATGAATTCTCAAGTAACTCCCAGACAGAACAACTAAATCCACAGGTAAATCCATGGTAAATCCTACTTGGAGGTTACGATAGGGATAGCGATGATCGATGATGGGTGGTTCTTAATTTTTCTAGCTCTATTGATGGATAGCAAGGAGCCATTGATGGTTGTAATTCCGTTCGTGATGCCTCGTTGATGTTGCTTAGATATTGTTGGATTATTATGGTGATCGATGGATCATGCTTTTGGATATATATGATAATAATCCATAATAATTGTGGATATTTGGTTTTCATATCCAAAATCATATAAGAACCCAAATAACCCATTATTATTGTTGGATATATGATTTTGGTTTGTGATTGGTGATGCTTTTGCTGCAGGCAGAAGTTACAGGATGCCAAATCACATGTGCCAAATGACATCAAGAAGCGGATCACAACCCGCTGAGCTTTTCTCATTTTTCTCCACTTTTTGGTCTTATTAGGCTGAACCGTGCTGCAAAGTCACAAAGCTGACCTGAAGCGAAACGCTGTGCGTGTCCGTGTCCGTATCGTGTCGTTGATTTCAATGGAAGGTCAGCTCTCGGACATTGTCAAACACGTCTTGCAGGTGGCAAGAAACAAAAAAGATCACGGTTCACGGGCGAAAGCATTGGATTTTGATTTTACATTTGACACTTGGTTTTGAATACCTGGGGTTCTCTGAAAATGGGGCATTCCCAACTAGATTATCATGATTATCCATTGATATGAATTCAAAACACACGCATTTTCAAGTGTCCATACATTGTTGTACTCGTAGTATGTCATAGTTATATACTTAAATCTCGATTTTGGGCAATTCCAGTCCCATTTTACCGAGAAGCCCACTTTGTGACTGTGTAAACCGAATCTTTCAGACATGGACTTTGCCAAGTGCTGCTCTGCATTGCTCTGTCGCTCTGGGTGCTGTTTCACCAAGTTGAATGGTGATGAAATGCATGAGCAAACTTTCTTGTCTCAAAATAGCTCAAGTGATTTTCAATGATTTTCATTGGAGATGATCAAATTATGTCCACTTTAAGGGGGATTTTTATCAGATCTTGAAACGCCCTCATGCGAGGAGAGCAGATTGGGCATTCAGGATTTCTCCCGCGGGCCATTGGGCCATTCCTCTGGCCGCGATGGGCAGCTGGTTTCAGCGCTCCATGCCAGAACCCAATGGAGATTTTCTCGAACAACCAAACACAGCTTTTTTCGGAGATCTCAGATAACTAGTTTTAGAACTATGATTTGCACATGTTTTTTTGTTGTTTTTTTAAAGAACGAAGATTTTTCTTTTGAAAAACGGCTGGGGATTTTCTGATTTCTCCGGGTTTCTCCGGGTTCTGGAAAAAAACCGTGGATTTTTCTTGATCGCCTGGACGGGATCTTGTGAACCGGAACAGCATGGTGTCATCGTTGTCATCGTCACGGTTTCGAGACCCTCGTGTCATGGGCGTTGTGCTTTTGGCTCACAAGTGAAACTTGTCCAAGGACGTTGAGAGAATCAGATTGATCAGATTGATCGGATTGATCGGATTCGTGAAAATCACGAATGTGGCTTGAACGGTTGAACGTTGCCTGTTTAAAAAGGGAAGGACAAGGCAAGTTCCTCGATTTCCTCGAGACAGCGGAACACGAAGCTGCCGGGAATCGAGTTGCCACGCAGCATTCGCCATTGGTCGGTTACCTCGGGATCTCCTTCGAAGAGTTGGATCTTTCAGGATGAACACATGGAATTTATGAGTTTCATCGCTTCAAACATCCAAAGATCCAAAGATCCATCAAACATCCATCAAACAACATACAACATCCATCAAACATCCATCCAAATATCATCATCCAAACATCATGATCTGACATGATCTTTAAAGCATCCACTGAAAACATCGGATGACACTTGCTCCTGCGAGGCTGGCATCTATGGTCCTGGCCGAAAAGGGGTGTTCCCATCTCGGACCTACATGTAGAAGTACATTCTCTTTGATATTCTAGATACACATTTAAGATGTATATACAATCAAATAAATATCTCATATATAAGATAAACACACTATATCACATATATATATATATATCTATAATATCACAGTCATATTGAATCATTTTGATCTCCAGTGAGTGATTTCCATCGCGCCTTGAAAGGCCTGAATCCAAGGCTCATCCCAAACGCTTCGGCGTGCCTTGGGACGAAGAAAGCCGTGCCGAACGGCAACGGAGTCTGATTAATAATGGTTAATTAACCATGGTTAATATATAACCTACACATAATCTACACATAACCTACATGATATTCAATTTGAATGATTATCATCTACTTTATAGTTAATGGATAAGTACATGATTGATATATCATGAGTATATGACTAATGTATGATATATTATGCCTCTGTTGCTGCAAGGGGAGTAACTTGGATCCATAGATAAAATGATCAGTTTACCTCCCTTGTGGTTATCATTTACCTATAATGAGTTGGCACAACCGTATACAAAAATATATATATCTGTATAGTTTCACTATCTGTTAAATGGGAATGGTGTGGACATTGTAAATCTACAAAATGCAAAAACTATATGGGTATATAATTTCTGAGCGAAGAAATTCTTTCCAATTTTGCGTATTTGTATGTTGGATTGTTGGATTTTAAGTGAAAGAAACAACGATCCCTCTTCAGAACTCATGGATTTGGTGATTCTGTGGAGGTTGGAACGGTTGGATGATGAAGCCATGGATTTTGGGGTCGCCGCCCCGGTGCCGCGGCCTCTCCATTGAAGCATGCTTCGCCCAAGGAAAGCCGATTGTTGGCATCCAACTGTCGTGGTTGTTGGGTGGCGGTCAAAAAAAAAGGAGGGGATTCAGCACAACTATTAGCACCATTATGGGGCAATGTCCATCGGAAAAACGATGAAATAAACCATTGGATGGCTTGGGGGTAGCATCAGTCAAGAATGGGAGACAACGGTTCCTTGATGTGATCTGTTCTGAGTTATATTCAACACAGTTATATGTATAGACATGGTATATCATCATATGCATGTATATATATATATTTATAAAAAAAATATGCATATGTATACATATAATTTCATATAATCCATAACACCACCTCCAAATATACTGATAGATCATCCATAATCCCATCCTAAGCGCCTGCACCATAGCATCAATGAGTTGAATGAGCTCCGGGCTCATCACCTGGTGACTCACTTGGATTAGCATTTGGGTTCTGAAAAAATCACATCATTTTTCAGTTTTCCCATCATTTCCCTATCTTTTTTTCGGATTTTTCGCCAGTGGCGATTTTTTTTCAAACATCGGAAGATGCCCATTCCGTCGGACTCCGGGAAGGGATCATCCCTGGCCTCCGCGAGATGTTCCGTGCCCTTGCGCAGCTTCCGTTTCTTCAGAAATTTGATGAGGCCGAAGGTGGAGATGTATTCGAAGAGTTGGCAACTGCTCTTTTTGGTCGACGTCCATGGATAATCCTGCAGGAAGAAAATTCAGGATCCAATTGATGGAGGTACGTAAACGTAGCATATTTCTGGCCATATTTTGCGGGGATATTCCCTTACATAGGCCTAAAAAATAGGCCTTATTGATGCAATGGCATGCAATGGCCACAATGCAATCTGCTGATGGCTGAAAGCAGAGGAACCTGCACTGCCATTGCAAAAATCGAGACGCCCAAGGCAAACCTGAGAACTGCACGGAATGGCAGCTGATCACATCTGGTCACTATGTAATCTCTATCATCTGTATAAATGTCATCTATATAAAGTCTATGTATACATATGTATATATATATAAATTAAAAATAATAGTAACATCATATGATATGTATATGATCTGCATAGAATCTATATGAATCATCTATACACTACCCAAGTCGATATCCATTTTACAACTGGCAGTTCTTTTTGCACGGGCATTCTCTACGATGCCGAGGAGCTCATCTGTTAGAAATGCATCATATGGTTCAGAGCCGTGCGTTTCGGGAGCCTCGGCGAATGTGAAAAAGTTGTGTCAGAAAACCTGGCAGAGGTCTGGTTTATAATGTTTATACCAGTAGTACCGCACAAGGCGGTGGCGGAAGTTTCAGAATAGGAAACCTATAGGAGACGTTGGTTGTTGTGAATCACGGATGGCAGAGCGAATCCACTGATTGACCGAAAGGTGGTT
>Ga0126342_10002637_pt1 | contig 28352 bp, 21 predicted proteins | sample Cyp1metagenome_FD_92528 | JGI IMG/M metagenome (GOLD analysis project Ga0126342, IMG submission 92528) | Coral microbial communities from Lord Howe Island, Old Settlement Bay, Australia - Cyphastrea 1 metagenome | ecosystem: Host-associated > Invertebrates > Cnidaria > Coral ... | reverse complement strand
TGGAAAGTTGAGTGCAGAGCTGACGGCCTCGTACCAATGCGTTTTGCGATTTTTCGATTCCACCTGTCTAAACTACTGCGCCTGCCACGAAAAAGTGATACCGGGTCATACGAAGTGCTGCACTTGTCACGCAAAATCATCTCAGCAAACCTGAAGATCTGATGCTCCAAAATGCTTCCCTTCTCAGGAAATCAGCGCCCGGACCTCCTAACAGCTCTGATGAACATGTCTCTTGTACTGCGCCTGCCACGGAAGATGCATCTTTGCAGATCCTCTTCAAATGTCCCACGCCTGCCATCGTTTTTGGACATGCTACAAAACCCTCACGTTTGGCTCACTTTTGACAAGGTGCACAATCCCGTGCGCCTGCCACGCGAAACAACATCTGCACGTCCAAAAGTGTTCCGATCCCCTCAGTTTTTTGCACGTTTGACTTCGAAATGTGCTTCGCGCCACAACGGCGTGCACTTTTTCGACACATCAACTTCCAAAAGTGGTCCGGAGCTCGTGTGTTTTGTACATTTTGACTTCGAAATGTACTTTGCGCCACAACGGCGTGCACTTTTTCGACATATCAACTTCCAAAAGTGGTCGGGAGCTGGTGTGTTTTGCACATTTTGACTTCGAAATGTGCTTCGCGCCACAATGGTGTGCACTTTTTCATCTCTCATCTGCCCAGCGGGCTCCGCACCCCCCGCTTTAGCGAGCCTACTTTTCGACCCTCCGGAGCCACAAATCATTGGAAAAACACGGTGTTTCGTGACTTTCCTACCTTTTCGCGCACCTGGATCTTCTTTCTTCTGAGACTTTCTCTTTTTTGGTCTTTTTTCTTCTTCTCTTCTCTTCTCTGACTCTTCCCACCTCTGCTTTTCATGTGTCCATATTGTCGGAAGTTTGACTTCTAAACTTCCTTCGAACATGTAACATCTTTCCATGATCCATGTAACAATTTGACGTAACATGTAAAATCTTCCTAGCCCCACCGATATCCCATATAACGTAACATGTAACATCTGTCCATGTCAACACAACTAACTTGACGTAACATTGACATCTTTCCTAACTCCACCCATATCCCATAGCGAAACATGTAACATCTGTCCATGTGAACACAACTAACTTGACGCAACATGTAACATTTTTCCATGTAACAACTTGACGCAACATGTAACATCTTTCCCACAAACGCATTCGTTTCTGCTTACAGTCTACATGAACGATATTACGTCCCCCCCACCCCACGCCAAAAACCCCACATGGCTGGGAAATCCCGAACTACATGGAGGTATTTTGGTGACTAGTAAGAATGATTCTAATGGAATAATAATGGGATAATAATGCGGCAATAATTGCTTGCCCTCAGCTAAACATGGCTGAAAATCCCAGGACTAGCCATGGAGGTTGATAGCTGGGCACATCATCCACCCGTTGCCATCCGTTGCCATGTTTGATTGCAGGAGTGTAACCGGCTACGAAATGAGGATTTTACCAAGATAGAAAAACCAACATGTTCTATGAAGGTCAGGCCCCAAATCGCTAAGTCGGTGCAAAGATACTCCAATAACTAGAGTATAATTGTATTATGGTGTGTATATATAATTATATATATATAGTAAACGCGGGTTATAAACCAACAAAATTATAATGTGTAGCGCGGCCTTGAATGATGTCAACAGGTACTATGAAGGATTTTGGGAACTCTCATAAGCATCGATTCTTGGGTTTGCTACAACCATGACTGCAGCGACGCGTTTTTTAACGGATCCTCCAAGATTCCTCCAAGGATGTGATTCGATTTGATCCAGACCAAGGTGTCCCCTGACCGGCTCTTCCTGTACATCTACACCCTGCAAAGTGACACCCTCTTCGTGTGTCATGCAACAGCCCTGGTCAAAAAACTGCGATCTGGAAATGTTGGAGACCTCGATCTTGTCGTCAACATGCATCAATTATGTAATCATCAGTTCATATTAGTTCGAGGGATTTCATAGAGGACCAGGGGTACCCTCTGGCAACTGTTACATAGTTATTGAAAATGGCCCAGTCGAAATAGTTGATTTACCCTTTGAACAAATGGTGATGTTCTATAGTTTTTTGTATGTTTACCAGAGGGTAGTGATCATTGAGTCCTAGTTTCCCATGTGAGGTCAATGACGCGAAATGCGCCCGAACGGGAGTCTCCTTGAACCCGTCGGCACCCAACATGGGGTGAAGGGGTTTGGGATGTGTCAAGTGTAGCCTGGTACTCTTCTGTTCACACCAAAATAGCTGGAAAACAATGGGGAATGGATGTTCCTTCCCCAACGGTATAGATAGGTATTGACTGTTGACCCATTCCCCACAAAAAGGCTATGACGGTCATCCCTTGGTTGGGCGATCGGCAGAGTTGGATCTGTGGCCTGGTGATGACATCAATGGAACACATGCTCTGAAGCCTGCCAGAGAAATATGGAAACCCTCAATTAACACATTGAAAATGAAGTTAACTCATGTTAACTCATAATGTCAGCCCTAGATGAATAACTTTGTCCGTTGATTAGAGGCATTACCCCAGCGATAACATGTGATAACTCTTAAAACTAGTACCTGGCTATAGCAAACAGATGTAAACTGGTGGGTTATTCGGTTCATCCCGGGTTCACCCAATCTCCACGTCCAAGGTGTGCATCTCATGTCATCAATCGCGCAGCAACCTTCGATGGACGTTGCTTCGTGCAGGCGACGCATGGCGACGCGGGAAGCACCGTGCTGCGACGGTGCAGCGAAGCGTAAGAGATGGCTATTTATGAATGACTGCATTAGAGTTGGAGCTTGATAGTTTTGGGGTTTCAAACATGGGTTACTGTTCCATTCCCTCCTAGGATGATCGATCTCACTGGTATTCTTCAAGGGTTTAAACAACCACGCAGTCTAATTGAGTTGCATCCCGCCTAGATGTCTGTTGTTTTCTGGGTTGTTTTCTGGGTGGACCTTTGACTGGTTGCACTATGGGCCCCTTCGTGACCACCGATGTTGGGTCTATTCATAGCTTTCCTATTGAAGGAGCCGAGAGAATAGCCGTATGGCAATGACGCAATGACCCGAAATAATGCAATGATGAATCAATAACCCATAGGATCCATGTATGCTATATATGGTAACATTTACCATCAATATACCCCAAATGTTAGCATAATTATACCATACATGGATCCTATGGGTAATGCAACAATATTTCTTATCTTGAACAGCACCTCCCCAGATCTTCAGCGCCGACGTGAGCGGAGTGCACGACGGGGGCCTGTCAGATGCGGTGCCATTGGAGCTCTGGTGCGCCTCGGGGGTTTGGAGGATCACCCCATGGCCCATATGGCTCGGAGGTGAATAAAGCTGGGTCAAAAACCGGTTGTACCCTGGTTATCCAGCGGAAGAAGCCCAGTTATCCATGGGAAAATATGGGAAAACACGGAAGACCTGCTTCGGGGACTCGAATTCGCCGTTTTTTTTCAAAAACTCGTTGCTAAGTGGGGTGATCCTCCAATGGGTTTGTCATGCTTTGTCAACGATGCCATGAGATATAGCTCAAATCTAAATTTGCCATGTTGAACTGTTGATGGTTTGGAACATTTTTTTCCATATATTGGGAATTTCATAATCCCAACTGACTTTCATATTTTTCGGAGGGATAGGTATACCACCAAGCAGTTTTCACTGTTGATGGGAAAGAGATCGAGCCATCGCCAAGCATCGGTGGTTCCAAACAGCCTGGGTCGCCAAGGATCCAACAAGAAGGGATAGACAAGAAGTCTCTGTGCTTTCCAGATCGAGAAACAATGCATGTCTCAACAGTCTTCAACAGTCTCATTTTGACCTTTGACTTGAATCACTATTGTCTTCATGGCGATTGTCAAGCCACAACCCAGTCGAGGCACCCCCTAGTGTATGATTTTTGTGGTATTGATTTTTGCCAGACAGTCTGGGGTATAGTGGAAATGTATGGAAATGTCGCCAAGCCAGAATTGGTTGATGCTTTCCTCCATATTTGCTTGTCCATCCTCCAGACTCCCTGTGATGATCGATCCAATGGGCGCACATTTTTGGAATGCGATGGCACCACCAATTGGCACCAAGAGCAGAATTTCTTAGGGACAATCCGTCAGGAAGACACAAAGAAATGAGAATGCCAACATCAACCAGGAACTCATGGATGATTCGTGAGCACTAAGCACAATTGATTTTCTTATTGTCAACAACCATTTGGAACATTTAAATGATCCAATGTTGATAGAATTTGGAACATGTGAGAAAGATCCTGAAGATCCAATTTTGATGAATCCATTTTCTGTTCTCTGCCGGAGGGATTCTGATGTGCCAAACCTCTCAAATTGCGGCGCCAGGCGCGACTATCCAGAGAAGGGTGGTGGCCTCACTGGTGGCTAGCAACCCCCAGCCAGAGTGGAAATTATGGAGGAAGCATAATCTATATTATAATTATATAATTATTATTATATATATATATATGTATATGTATATATATATATATTTATATACATATATACATATATACATATGTTTATATATGTCTATATGTTTGTATATGTTTTAATGATATCCTGGCAAAAGGTTTTAATTTTTTTTGAGGACCCCCTATGCCTCACAGAGCCATACGCAATTTTTTTGTAGCAATAGACTCAATAGCCTTGCTGCCCTGGCAGTCAGAGACAGCTACAGCATTTGGCTCTTGGAGCTGGTCGAGATTCCTTTCAGGCAAACCATTGACCAACCAGAGATGTCAGGGAAGAAAGTCTTCCAACCCCTTGGGCCCGCAGTGCGCATTGAAATCTCTAAGGCTGGGAGGGTTTCTTTTGGCTGACCATCGAAGATTTCCACGCCTACTTCGAGACCATTATCGAGTGTCGCTTGTAGGGAGCTCAGGGTTCACAGATGACCCAGGTGAATCTGTTAGCGAAGCCCTACTCCCAGACTGGTTTGAAGTAATGAACTTGTAGACCTGGTTGGCTCATGGAAGCTTCCTGATGGCTTTCCTGTCAAGTCTTGTGGCTCCTTGTGTTTTTCTAAGGACCAGCAGCCCTGATGTCAGCATCCAAGGAATGTGTTGCCGGCTCGTTGGACTCCATTGCGCCAGAGAAATCATGGAGAGTTGCGGGCGTCCCACTTGACTTCAAGCCCACATTTGGATACGGGTCAAAATTCTTGGAAACCACTTGTTTTGTTGATACCTTTGAATCATGTTTAGCATTGTGAGTTGATTCATTTCACAATATCACACCAGCCTTGGATGATCGTGCCCATATGTTTATTTGTGAAATATTGCTTTTTTATATATATATATATATATTCATGAATATTCAATAATTTGTCACTCAACATTTCAGTCCATTTCAAATAGTTATATCATTATATATCATTTCAATCCTATGATTGGCTTTCTTTCCATCTCAATCCCTCAGATGTTTAATGCCAGGCCTGGGCGCTTGCCGAAAGGCCAAAGTGAAACATAGTGACACTTTCCTCACAGTTGACCTCGCCATACATGCTGAATATTACTACATATGTTGGATTGTTGGTATAGTTGGAACATGTGAGAATCATCCCAAAAATGGCTTTCAGATTTTTGGATACAAAAATGCGCTGGACAAATTTGCTCAGCGTGCTGGACATGGCCATGTTGGGGGCTTCTGCAGCACAGGGCTGCCGTATATGGAGACCCTCTTCGCGAATCCTGGGCGCGTCATTGCGCAGGGCAGCTGAGACATTTCGGTCAAGTCATTGCTCTTTGAAAGATGAAGTTGTGTATAGATGTGCATAGGTTTTCTCATGTTTAGTATCCAGATTAAACCATCTCATCTTAAAGCATCTTAAACCATGAATGTTTTTTTTTGGGTAAGTCGTGGTAAGTCAAAGGAAGCCATGGTAAGTCTCATGCTCATCCATGTTTTAGGTGTTTCCTGATGAGCAAATTGATCCGATGATGGAACCCCAAGGCAATATCCTCCCGAGATCACAGTGACCACTCGTGGGCCCTGCGAGGCCATCGGGACAAGTTTATTGTCCACATCTTTTTAATGCAAATTAAATAAATATATAATTTATATTATAATATAGATATATATATATATATATATAATTATATATAATTATCATTATATATATAATTATATATATATGTGTGTATATAATATATGGAATACTAATACTGCATGATGGGTCATATATATATATATGCATAGTTATGGTACTCATGTATTTTTTAATGGATTATATCTACATATATATACAATACATTATACTTATACTATAATGTATATATACACATACACACATACATCTACTGGGAATGTACTGTATGTAATCCAACCCTTAATTGGAGGATTGAAGCATGACATCATATGAATATCATGTTCCATCCCTGCAGTCTCACGATGTGATCTGGCATATTGCCGACGTTTATAATACCATCTGGTTATGACATTCACAGTTTGCCATGGAAAGATCCACCCATTTTTAAGAACGGTAAACCATCTATTTCGATTAGTGCCATTTAATAGGAAAATCACCATTTTTAATAGGTAAGCCATCTATTTCTATGGGCCATGTATACCATGGCTATGTTAGTTTACTGGGTATGGGACACTGGGACCATGATCCCGGCTTGAACTCGGCGCCAGGTGATCGTTGCCACCATGCAAATGGATTCTCGGATTACTCAGGCGCCTGTGACAGATGGGAAAATTGATGGATTTTGTTTGAAACAGGAAATCTCAACCGTCTCAACCTCTTTGGCAAGAATAGGATGGGTTGCAACATCGAAGTGGTCGATAATTTGGTTGGTTTGGGTGTCATTCATCTAGTGAGGAAAATGATGATTAACTAGTGGATTTTTGGGGGTTTTCGTACGATGTTCATTCAAGCCCATTTTGAGTAACGAGACGTGGAAAACGTTCAGGATTTGTGGCGTTCACATTGGGCGGAACACCAAGGGACGACGAAGGGGATGACTTCCTAAATGCTGCGTTTACATTGTGGAATGCACAAAAGGAACAGAGCGGGATGACATTGTCCTCTTCCTGTACCGGCTAGCTAGACCTGTGAAAGAAATGCACCGTATCATCCTGCGCTCCTACATGCACCATGGTCAATTTACATTGGTTACTTTCTCATAAGTTCGGGATGGTCACCCCTCCCATTTTCATAGGCTTGATATAGCCTTGGTCGGGAATCTTCACTGATGGTGGGATGACCAGGGGCCCCAAATGCCATGTGTTGACGGCAGCCACGCGGATCCAATGGGTCCACATTCCATACCCCCAAGCACTGGTGGCGGGTAGTACGAAGCAGAAACTGACGATGAGACTAACTAGGAATGCAACTGTCATGTTGGCTGTTTTATCGAACATGTTGGCTGTTTTATCGAACCTACGAAAAATAATTGATTGCCGGAATATCATTTAAACATCAACATCATTTAACTTATCATCAGTTGTCAGAGTGCAAGTATTCGATTGACCTTTCACCAGTGTCATACACAAAAGTCACCTGGAACCACTGATATCACGCAGACACGGCTGTATGATCTGAATGGCAGTCATGTATGAGTCCGACATGATCATGCTATCAGATATCATGTTCTGCAGCCTGGCGTCATGCCGGCTGATGTTTCCCACGTCCTAAGATCTTCATCCAAGACACAGCTGCCACGGTGCCATGGCAGGTTGGTTCTGAGAGACAGCCCTACATCCCTCTCATCATGAAGGTCTATGAGAGCCTCGGTTCCTTGCCAGGAGAGTAATGGATCCGAGGGACCCAGGGGATTGAGGGACAGTTATCTCATGATAATCTCATGATATCTCACTTGAAATAATGATGCTTCTCTTTCACCTTTTACTACTCACTAGCCCAAACAGCCATGGTTGATCCTGGAAGAAGCCAATTACTTGAGCCACATCCCAGGCAACAACATGTACAGCGCTCACATGGTCTGTCGCTCCAATTGGATCCCCACGCGCGATGCCATGGTGGCCTTCCAGACCGCAGCTGGAGGCCGGAAGATCAGCATGGTTCAACCATCAACACACGGTATACATCTGGTTCAATGATGCTTTAATTCAAAAGCATATCTGGTTGGTGGTTTGGAACATGTTTTATTTTCCATAATATATGGGAATAATAATCCCAACTGACTAATATTTGGCTAGGATTCAGAAGAAACTCTACACACCACTAGCAGAACGTGTCACTCCCACACCTGTGAGAGATACCACTGGTCCTGTGTTCTTAAATGAGCAATCCCCTGATCATGAGTTTGTTGCCACCTTTCCTCGCTGGATTTGGTATCCCGACGCCAGTAAACCTCGCTGGGTAGCTGAGTTCTCCTTGCCTGAGCATTTTAACCCCCCTGCTCTGATTTCGGTGCAGAATACGATTGCTATTGTTGACTTTCTTTCGAATATTCAATGGAGCCTGGATGATGGTTTTGCGACTTTGTTTCTTGAGCTTGCATATCATGCCTGGGAAGTTGGTGTGCGCCTTGAGAATGTCCAACCCCATCCAAGTGTTTATTCCACCTTGATTCGGAAAGCCATTAACTTTTGAAACCGACGGTTTCCTGATGTGCCTATCCACCCAGGGATCATAAAAACCACGTGTTTAGGTAACGGTAAAACGCATCCAGGCGGGTACATTGCTGGTCCGAATCTAATATGCCCATTAGTGCAAGAAAGTCCCTTGCACTTGCTTTCCAGCAGGGTCGCAATCAGCATCTGACTAGGTGGGATTTCTCCTTTTAAATTGTTTTGGTGTCAATGTTGGGTTTGCATGTTCATTTTGATGAGACCAACACGGTCTAACTTTCTGAACCCCTCATGCGTCGTGAGCGCATGAGCAGCAGTCGTCCGCACTTCTGCATGGTGTGAAACAACTGACTAATATTTTTCAAGATGGTTAAAACCACCAACCAGATATGGGGAACACAAGCATGATGTAAGGCGGAAGAAGTATTGAAAGAGATTGGTAGACCGACTGGCAAAGAGAAGCTTCACACTTTAAGCGTTTGCCATGAATAACTTTGGGCAGGGAATCTCCAGGTGCTGGTGGATGCAGATGATACAGGTACCTTTTTGGTAGTGAACTCATGGTGGTTGATGCTTAATCCAATTCTATCGGGATGCTCATCATAAATCCCTTTGGAAAGCCTACCACCCAGATGACCCACAGGTTGGTTGTTGAGCAATTACAAATGGATAGATAATGAATGACTGGTTGGTGGTTTGGAACATGTTTTTTTCCATATATTGCGAATAATGATCCCAACTGACTGATATTTTTCAGAGGGGTTGAAACCACCAGCCAGATGAGAATGATAGATATATTCATTTTGAAAATGACCGAATTTGTAGATCCAGTTCAAGGGTAGCCCAGTGTTTTTCCCAGTCGCACAGGTGTGTTCAAGGTCATTGTGGAAATGCCCGAGCACAGTGGATGTGATCGCCTGGTGATAAGGCTCCGGGGCTCAATGTGGACAATTTCCAGTGACTCCAGGCCTTTGTTTGGCCTAGGCCTAAACTTGATTTGGATGTGGAATCTGTTTGGGTGGGGTGGGGAGGGGTGTGACTAATCATACCATATCAATTGATATCATATTAATATGTTTAACATTACGGGGTCCCAATTTTATGTGATTTCACCCCCTACATCCATCTACATCCACCATGGTTTCTGGGGTCCCAGGTGCTATTCCACCAGCCCAGCTGACTTCATGGTGAACCCGGCCATGCAGCCCTGCCTCACTTGAGTCACCGAGATGGGTTCTGGACCAAGGGTAGGGAAAGGAGCAGCTTCCAAACACGATGCAGAAAAGTAAAATCCAATCCTACAATTGTGATGAATTACTTTCTAACTCTGATTTTTTTTGTGGTTTATACATGTTTATACTATGGAATACGTAAAAATGCGATACAAGGATAGATCCTTCTAAACTGAACTTGTGACTATGCAGAAGCCTCACCTTCTCTCGGATGCTGAGATACGGGTGACCGGCTGCAGCTTCCCATTAAAGCCAGTCAGTCTCTTTGCGTTCGCATATCACAAGAAATGGTATCCGTACATGGATGTGCATCCACCCAAATATGGTATCACAGGATTTGACCCGTCCCCATATGTGTTGTCCTGCCTGGTGGTTTTGTGTAGTACATCAGCCTCGCTTGTCATTGATTCCACTCCCGCGGTTTGAATCTCCGTGTTTGCTACTTCACTCAGACTTTGCTGCTTGGTGAATCCCCCACTGCCGCTGTAGTTTCGAGTTCTTTTGGTGAAATACACCATCTATGACCATCTGGATCTAAAACATGTCCAAATTGTATCAAAATTGGTACACCCTAACTTCATGGAATCGTTGAATTGTTCGGCCAGGGCCAAACACGTCCTGGCACTGCCACAGGCGCAAATAGTTGATTGGAAGATGAATTTGTTTGGAAATTGTTTATGTCAAATTCGGGTAAATTCGATGAATTGATAATTAGGATGTATAAAATTGAGTTAGGTCAACATGCGTTTGCCAATTTTTAGCTGTACAAAAACTCGTTGAATCAACAAGCCTCGTTGCGGGCGGATACCATACCCAATCAAAAGGTTCCAGTCAATCTCATGAGCTGACAGCATATCCGCTGGTGAAATGTCACCATTGTTTCAAGTCATGGTCTGTCTGACGGCAAAAATAGCAGAGTGGTCAAAGTGACATCGTGCAGGAGTGAATTTGTAAGACGTCCATCAAGGTTTCCGAAGTGTTCATCGCCTGACCAAGCATCAAGAGGAAAAACCCATCCATGGGTGGTATAGAAGTTCTCTAAAAATATTCAGGTTCCGAAAAAGCATGAGCCTTCCGTCTCTTTGAAGTTCCTTTAAAAGCTCAGGTTCCCGAAGAAAACTTCATCGGTTTCATCCCTTTCAAGCCCACTTTGGGTAGAATGAAGGATGCTACACCTTTCGACAATTCCAACCATGTTATCTATCCATTTATCATCCCATGAACAGACTCGATTTCTGGCCCGGCCATGTTTGACTACGGCGGGGTAAATACATATAACATATATGTCCAAGATACATACATGTGACACCCATTGTTTCTCTTGCGTGAATTCCAATGTTGATTTATCAAAACCATTTCTGTTGGTAAAAAAATACATCCTAAGATTAACATCCTTGGGATGTTCCATCAACACTTGGAGGACATCCCAAGAAAGTAAGAATAAAATGGGATAAAATGGCACGGTGTATGATGATGAATACTTCCCCATGAAAATCGTCATCCACAATCCCATAATCCAATTTAATCTCTATTAAACCCCCATTAAACTCCATATATATATATAAATATATAAACCTCAATTTAAATCCCATTAAACTCGATATAACCTTCAATCAAATACAAATTTCCTTTCCAGTGAAATAACATAAGTAATTATCAAAAATTGCACATGTCTAAACAATTTACCTGTTAGAAATGGTGATTTCCATACCTCTGTTAATTTACCAAAGGGTAATGTCCATTGAATCCCCATTAAATCTTCCCTAAATCTCATTAAACCACCACGGATCAGGCACCTCCCGTTGCCTCGCGCCTGTCGCTTGTGGGGACCGTGGATCCTGCTAGGCGACTTGCCGTGGAAGCGCCAAACATGGGATAGTTCAAGCAGCAAAAGATAGAGAAGAATGGGAATGTATACCCTCTGGTAATTTAACACAGCTATTGAAAATGGCCATTTATAGTGAGTTTTCCCATTGAAAATGGTGATTTTCCATAGTTATGCTAGTTTACCAGAGGGTAACATCTGATGTCTATCATATGTGTATAACATTGTATCACACGTTCATACAATATAAGAATTACTAGTATAATTAGGTGATATATTGATCCCCAATGAATATTTTGCTTTTGAGGGGCCTGAAAGCACCAATCTCTAAGCTAACTCGTTGGTGGTAAAAAGGAGGACCAGGTTTCTGCTTGGAGATAGGAGCCTAAGCTGCCAGCATTGATAGTGGATCCATATGTTGTTGGTATGTTGGTGAAATCCGCATATTTCTTTGAAAGGGGTGAAATTCCCATCTTCACCATGACATGGATCATGACATGGATCTGCGTTTTGTTTCGATGAAGTCAGGACATTTTTCCAAGCCTTGGGTCCAGACTTTTCAGCCCAGCGGTCCAACCACGATGTGGGGCCCTAGTTACATGGTTCATAAACCCCATTAACTATAGTTATAAGATGTTATAAGTATCATAAACCCATCATAAACCAGAGTTATTGGATTTATTTGCACCCACTTAGCTATCATAGATCAGATTTGATCAGCTACAAATCCCCTTAAAGCCCCCATTTTTGCTGGTGAAACCACCAAACGTCAGCCTGGGCTCAGACTCTTGCGCGACGACGTCCCTGAGCCCATGAGTGATGACTTGGACACCATCAGGAGCCGTGGCTGATGTCTACATCTACGTAATTAATCAATAATATAGCTATAGCTATATTATAGTTTATGATCATTCAGTACCATTAGTGATATAACTATAGCTATATAACTATAGTTCTATTATCTGGTTGGTGGTTTCCAAGATTTTTTATGTTTCCATAATATATGGGATGTTATCCTTCCCATTGACTTTCATATTTTTCAAGATGGTTAAAACCACCAACCAGATTTTGTATGTATAATTAGTAATCAATAATCAATAATTAGATAGTCAATAAATATAATCAACCAATCATGTATAATTAGTAATGTATATATATATATAATAATGATATAGATCAAATTAATCGTAATTAATCATAATTATGTGTATAGTAATACCCTGCACGTCCTCGGCTATTTCAAAAAAAGTCCTTGTCCCTCTGTTTGTCATATAGAACGACTGTTTCCCACCGGTGACTCAAAATATTGTATATATAGACATCAAAATTATATATATATACAGTTATACATATGGTTGTATATTAACACATACAAGTTGATTGAAGGTCAAAGAGTTGACCCCTTGCCACCTGAAGAGGGTCTCTCTGATAGGAGGTGTACTTTCGACAAGAACTCCCTGTTCTCATGTCGCGATAACAGTTGCGGTCTGGTGCTGTTCAGCACGTTTCCAATATTCATACAGAAACATGCATTATTTACGTGTACAGTTGCATAATATATAATATGTATATATATATATATATACACGTATCATATGTATGTATGTATATTATATATATACAGTATATGTATTTACAAACATAACCAAATATATATATATATATATGTGAAGTCCTAATTTGGAACCAGAGTGTCAAACGATACAGTTCTTAGTTCACACGTTGGTCACCAGCGACGTTTCTTTCTGGCTCAGGAGGCGTCACAATGCTGTCCATCGATCCTGCGTGATGATGTGACGGATCAGACATGATCAGACCAGCAACGCTTAAGGAATAGCCATGGATAACCATCCACAAAATTGAGGGGTTGATCAAGAGCATGATACATACCCCAAGGTTGTTTGGCAACCATGACTTGGGGGATCATGGGGATATCTCAGCATCTCCATGATGTTTGGGAACCCACTTGAACTAGACATCTGGCAGCAGTCTGTTGTTTCTTGGGATTCAGAAGCTGCTGATTCTAGGGACTTAGTCCTTGGAATGGGAAGAACTCAAAGAAGTTCTTGCTACATGGGAATGTTTCACCGTCGAGGCTGTCATCATTACAGCTTTGAGATTTGCTGCTGAATTTTCTTGATCCTAGGGTCCTAGGGGGGTCCATAGCCAGCCCGGTCAGACTACAAGGGGTTAATGGGTTTGCGGATCTGTGCGGTACCAATCCCGTTGTTTTTCCAGTTGATGACGCAGGTAAGTCACATTTTTGGGATGTGTTCCCTACAGTTACAGTCCCTTGGAGATCTCTGCAGGTACAGCTCACTTCAGAACATGAACTGACGGCCTGTAATGGTGACAACTCGCTTCAACATCGGGTTACGCAGCAAACCAACGGGTTGTGGCCGATTGGAAGCCGATTGGATGATGACCCAGAGGTGGTCAGATAGCTGGCGATGGAAAATCCCCCATCTCGGGGGAAAGATATGGAAATGGAATGACCATCTATAAATGGGTGATTTTGCAGCCAGGTTAGTGATTGCTGGAGCCTATTTGTTGCAAAGATGTCGTTCACCCAATGGTAGGATGCAAAAAGATAGGTACTCCTGTCATAGAAAGATGATGGCAGACGGTTGAACAAACCGACCCAGAACTCTTCTTCTTCTTCTCCTGAGGGACATCATTGATATGATGGGGAAGTTGGGGGTGATACTATTTTGGGTACTGGTATGCGGATATTCCTGATTCCTGGTTTTGGTGGTTTGTTCAGCCACTTTGATGCACGTTTGGTATCCCTCCAAACTAGCTTCATTGAGAGGGGTGTAAGGCGTGTAAGGTTGGAGTTTGTAGGGGACTTGACACTGTATATAGATGCCAAACATTTATTCAAATCGCGAACAAGGACGCAGGATTTCCACGTTTTTGGCCACTATTTGATGGACTTTATGCCATGCACCACTGATGGCAGATTGGTTTCGCTCGGCAAAACAGCAAACAGTGAGTCGCAGCTGATTGAACAGTTTGATTCTGAGTTGGCAGCCTCTAGATTTGAAGTGGATATGTCCAAAACTGGTAAGACACAAAGCCACCAACATGTTTCGCTTTGGTTTTGTCAGGCGCAGATAAACCATTCTGCTTGAGACCCCCCTACTTGAGATTTCCGAAGCCAGTGTGTAGACCCCCCCACATCCAACTCACACAGGCGGAGAGCTCTTTCATCATTTGGATCGGAGGGGCTCATTCTCCGAGATGGACACGAGGTGGCAGTTGTGTGGTGTTTCTAACCGAATCCTGGGAAATAAGGCTTGCAAACAATGGGCATCAGAAGCACCCAGCTGAGTGGTGGGGCCACCTTGCTCATGACTTGCCACGTTCCAGGAGTTCAACAGGCTGAGGTCCAAACCCTCTGGAAAATGTGTTACATAACTCTGGACAAGCACCATTTTTAAGCGGTCAATCATCCAAAGATGGACCATTTTCCATCGCTGCCATAGCTATGTTAGCTCACCAGAAGGTATTTCATCATGTTCATCATATGTTCGTCCCATCTTGGTACCAGCGATCCGTCTTGGCATGGCAGATTCTACATCAGCGAAATCCTCTTGGGTTTGGAATACCTCCATTCTCAGGCCTGGTCCCATGGATCGGCACAGTCTTGGTGATCCGGGTGCTGGGTGACCAGGTAATAGGATGCTCTACGCACGAATGTTGAGGTTGTACCAGACACAAATGGGATCATAAGATCTTTCAAAATGCTAGGACTGCTAGGAATCTGAACTTCAGGCTGGAAGATCCCCCCATCTCAAAAGATCCTATTTACGTACCATAGATTCTGACTTCCCAGTGCCATATTTGACAACCAGAATCTACAAGTGCAATCAAGTGCAATGATTGGAAATTCTGATTGACCATGGCCCACATTGGCTGCCCCCCATCTAACCTCACCGTTGCCAGGGGATTTTGTATCGTGACCTGAAACCGGAGAATTGCCTTCTGGACTCAGAAGGCTGGAAAGTGCCTGGTCAAAAGGCAAGGAGAGCAAAGGCGCAGAGGTTTAGAATATTGCACATACATTCAGGAAAAAATATCGTTAAAAGAGTACTATATGATACTATACGGCGTTCTCGATCAGTACAAGACTTTATGATGCTATGGTGTTTTTTGGGGTCACAGAAAGCATCTCAAAACCAACACCCCCATCCCAGGATCCAATGGATCCAAATGGTTTGTTTTGATGGACACATGGCAGCGGCCCTCGAACCCTCGTGGCAGGGCACATACGTCTTACAGATTTCGGACTGTCGAAGGTGCCGAAATCGCTGATCGCAATCCGTGCAGCGCGGTTCAAAATCTTGCTGGTTGAACTGGTTGAATATATTATACATATCAATACATGATTATTGTCAGTTTTTTTGCAGCTCAAATGTCATGTGAATTGCTGGTTTCATCCCACTCGTGTCATCTCTTTTCAGGTGAGAATTGCGGAGTGATGAGTCCACACGCTGCTCTCCCCTGTGGATATTGTGGCTCATGGCATTTCCATATATAGTTCCATCCATTTCCTATGACATGTTTTAAAACCTCATCATCGTTGGGTGAACCAGAATCTGTATATTAATAATTTCAATATGTATATAGATAATGATACCTCAACAAGTCTTAAAAAGTGACCAGAAGCAAACAATAGCCTTTGCCATTCCCAGTTATGGCTATCTTCAATTCATCCCGTGGTTTTTCTCGCGGTCAGGAGAACCTGACGCAATCGGCTCTCTTCCAGTCCTTTGTAGGCCGAGATGTTGAGGAAATTGGCCAAACAGGACATGCCACGGCCACCAGAAAATGATGGATGACATTGGTTTGAGGAAAATTCGCGGGAACCAGTAAATTTATCATGTGTTTATTGTTATTTACTATATGGTATTATACTATGTTATATTATATTATAGTATGCTATATTATATATTATATTATATTTTATTATATTTTATTGTATTTGTAGTATAATATAGTATATTATATTATAGTATATTATATTATAGTATATTATATTTTGTTATATTGTATTATAGTATATTATAGTATACTATATTTTATTTTATGTTATTATCTTATGTTATGTTATGTTATGTTATATACTATATATTATATATTATATATTATATTATAATACTTTATCATATTATTTTAATTTACTATATATATATCATATTGCATTATATTATAGTGCATCATACTATGTTCTATTGTCTTATTTTATACTTGTGTTTTATTATAGTATATTATATTTGATTATATGATATTATACTATACGATATTCCAATGTAATATTGTTTAATATATTGTGTTATATCATAACACATTATAGTATATTATACTCAATAGTTTATAATATTTGAAAATATACCATGTATCATATCCTATCATATCAGCTTTTATGTTATCTAATATATTACTATATCATAATGTATTGTATTGGATTACTGTGTACATATCTAAATATGTATCTTTATCTATATCTAGATCTCTGTCTATATCTATATCTATATGATATCTATCTATATGATATCTATATACTATATATATATATATCATATACATTATCTCTGAATTTATGTCTCTATCTCCCAATTCCACTTTGGACTCTGGAATTTGCGCATCGCAAGGCACTGTGCTCTACCTGTCTCCAGAGATGATCCGACGTGAGGGTCATGGTTTGGCCTTGGATTTCTACTGCCTGGGCTGCCTCCTGCAGGGAGCCCCAGAAGTGGATCCAAGGTTCGATCTTCGGATGGGAAGGGCATCGCAAGTGGACTAAATCCCCATTAAAATCCCATCAAAACAATTGAACTCCTGCTAACTTGGCGAGTTACAGCCCAATTACGAAGCAATTACTTCCAACGTGGATGTGTATCAAAGATTAATATGTAATATATGTAGTTTACTGTCTTCCAACTACATCCAATTACTAATTCCAACTATATTATGATTGGGAATCCTCCCAACTGTGTGCGTTCGTTTCGTGGCGTTCATTTCGCGAACACCAGGTACGTCCTGCTGACCGGAAAGTTGCCTCACTTCACCGGTGATGTAAACCAGGCCCCCAGAGCATTGAAGTGTTGGATATAGCAGATATGGCAGACAAGCGACTGGAACTGACAATATATATATATATACATATATTACACATGATAAAATATATAATACTAAAGATTGATGGTATAATATGATATGATAGATAGAGAATACTAAAGATTGATCTTCCCATGGCCAGCCACGTTTGTTTACCAAAGAGGGAGCATTTCAGAAGGGATCAGAAGTTCAAGGTGCAGGTCGATTTTCCAGAGACCCAGTCTTTGTCACCAAAAATTATATACAATGAAGTGGCGGTCTAGTCTACCGGACTTGCGATTTCAAGGGATCCACAAATAGGTTTAGAAAAAATATGTCAATCATTTTCAACCCATGTTGACGATGATTTACTGTTCTATGTTTCTGCCAATCGGACATTGAGATTTCCCTTTTTTATCACAGGGTTTATACATTGGAGAGACCGCGCCATCCCAAGGAGCACTCTTTCAACGTTTTCTGGCGTGAAAAAAGATGTTGTTTCAAATTATCCCCATTCCCAGATCATGCATGTATTCTATAGCTACCTACATTACCTCACAGCCCTGCCCAGACGTCTAGAATTGTTTATAGATACAGTAATTACATGTAATTACACAAGCACCTATCAAACCGGCATTGGAGGGAATCATCCAAACTATACTTACATAGTTACAGTCATGAAATCGTACCCTGAACTGTTGCGCACAGGATGTTTTTGAGCTATGTAATCTTATGTGGCCACCTACCAATATCATCCCATCTGGAACTCATCCTGTCTGCTGATCTGTTGGATAGATATATGAATTTATTTAATCGATCAGTTTAATCAAATAGTCAGTAGTCAATAGTTGAATGGAATGAGGCATCTAACCCAACAGGATTAGTCATTTGCCAACAGCACATAGCAACCAGTTAACCCAGTGAACTCAACTGAGCGAAGGCTGCTAAACTCCTGTTAATTGATGATTGGTTCGGGGATGCTCGGGGGCTATACTTATTTTATGCAAATTGTGGGGATCATCATCATCATCATCATCATCACCATCATCATCACCATGATTAAGCCAACGCAGACCGATAAAACCATCTACCCTTTGGTAATTTAACGTAGCTATGGAAAATCACCATTTTCAATGGGAAAATCCACTATAAATCACCATTTTCAATAGCTATGTCAGCCATTACCAGAGGGTAACCCAATTTTCAACTCCACTGGAAAAGCCATCAGCTCTGGCCCTGCCCTAGCCAGCGCCAGATGTGCGCACGGCGAGCCAAGGGCGAGGCCTTTGAGGCCATGGCCTTTGCGCACGGCGACGACCTTGAGGGTTGAATCAGAAGACCAATTGGGGGTTTCCTAAGTCATGGGGGTACCCCAATAGCTGGATGGTTGAAAAAGGGGAAAATCCTATTGAAATGGATGATAACTAGGGGTGCCCCTATTTTAGGAAACCCCCACATGAACACTTATGTGAGCAACAAGGAATAGTTTATCATTATTCTCCTGGTAAACTTAAGCGAAGCTTCCGATTTGAACCCATTGTAGTTGAATATTGACTTGATCAATCAACAGTTCTTGATCAATCAACAGTTCGGCTAAGAATGTGTTTTGATTGCTAAGAAAATCGGGTGAAGAAGAATATGTTTCTCACAAAGAGCAAGAGTTGAACAATTGAATGGTTGCCAGGTTGCCAAGAAACAAATGGACTTGGTCAACAAATTTAGCTTCTGAGACTATTGTCTTAGATACGCGCGACTTAAGCATCCAAGCCAAAATGAACATGAAGTGACTTGACCAGAAAACACGGGGCAGAATGAATAGGACTGTAGCCAATCATCCAATGTGGTAGGAACTCTGCGGCAAGCAGAGCATACCTCCAGCTGTAAGGTAGAATTCAACCAGCAAAATGTGGCATCAATGTGGGGCAGGGAATCTGACGATTTTTTGGGTGTACATGTGTGGGTAAATCATAGTATACCCCACGTTTATCCATGTTTGAAGAAACAGATGATGCCCGAGATCTCCAGGCAGAATCTATGGTGTCATGCAACCCCCCTGCTGGAAGTTGGATCCAGTCATGTTGGACATGTCAGGCTGGGATATACCTCTCCATTTCAGGATCGTGAAAACTGCTATATATTAAACCCATTTTTTGTAAAGCATGGTTGATGGTTCAACCCTGTGTTAAAATGTTTATAATCCAAAAATCATCTCCATTCAGATCCATATCTATTTGGTATAAGCCACATTTTTGTACTGTAACCCACAGGCAACCCACAGGGGAGACACCTGTTGAGGTGCCCAAGCACCTGTCGCCGGCCGCCTCGGATTTGTGCCAACGACTCCTGGAGGACGAAATCATCCAGTCATGGGTTTTTCTCCTAAGTCATGGGGGTACCCCAATAGCTAGATGGTTTATGTTATGGAAAATCCTAAACTAAAATGGATGATTTGGGGGTACCCTGTTGGAGTCGTATCCAGTTTGATCGTTGATAATCAAACATCGAACAACTCATTAACAGAAGAACTTTAGTATGGCTACCAGTATAACATAGTTAATACAACCAATAGACTAACACCAGGAAGTCTTAGTATAACATCTAGTATAACATAGTATAACTTATATGTCACTATATATAGTATAACATAGTATAACTTAGTATAAAATCTAGTATTTAACCCCGGAAAATTAATCAAAAAGTCACCATTTCGGGGTAACACCATGACCAGGCCGACCCGGCGGAGCGGCTGGGCACCAAAAACTCGGCCATGGAGGTGAAGGAGATGGCGTGGCGTGGTGACCGCGGAAGCCTGATCGATATATCTGGTTTAATGGGGATACTAGGATCATATATGATTGGATATGGATACATATATATATATATATATATATATTATGTGGTTTAATGGGATAAGAATGGAGAACATATATATGTATATATATATATGATGATATATGTATATATGTATATATATATATCATGGTTTGTAATGCGATCATAAGATAATGATAGATAATGATTATAGTGGGATAATCATGGATAATTATATGGATAGATAAGCACCATGATAGATAATGGATAATGATAAATCATGGATAATAATGGATAATATTGGGTTACCCTCTAGTAAGCAAACATGTCTGGAAAGTCATCGGACTACACGGGGGGAGATTTTTGAGGAAGCCAGGTTTGATGCCGAATGGATCGGGATGGTTTTTACCGATATACACCCTCTGGTAATTTAACATAGCTATTGAAAATGGCCATTTATAGTGAGTTTTCCCATTAAAAATGGTGCTTTTCCATAGTTATGTTAGTTTACCAGAGGGTATATATATATATATATATCCCAATATATTCTCATGGAGTGGGATATAGATGGATATAGAAAATAGTGATCATGATCCACTGCAATCTATTTAGCTGAAGCGTAACGACCACGGAAATGGAATCGTATATATAGGGCTTTAACCATGAAATATGCGGAGTCCAACCAAGAAGTAGGCGGTTTAAAGATGGTTTTACCAAGAATTCATGGGAATGCAATGGGCATACACCCAGTACATGGGTCATCTTTGATGGGGGTGTTGGATGACATGTCACGCCAGGAGCATCGGTGGTTCGAACAAGTCGACTTCCACAAGGTCTATCGAAAGGAGCCTGCCTGGGAGCGCGGGCGAGGGTGATATTCATGGGGCCATGGTGGTAATCACCTTAAATTGAGATATAAGGCCTATAACTTTGGTGATCTAAGATGGGCACATAGGTAACCGAGTCTTCAGCGATGCAATCTCTGAGGTCCAGAATATGACTATCGTAGCCTAGGGCTTACCATGATGATGTACCCTCCCGCAATCAACCATGGACATGGAAAATCCCCGCTTTACGGAGTTGTGTTTCCATCGAAACCTCCATCTTTACCGGGGTTTTCCATTGCCAGGTTTGATTACCAGGGGGTATTTCAAGATGTTTTACCTAATAGACCTGCCTCACTTGGCCAAGCAGAAAGCTGCAGGTCTGCAGCTGATTTTTTTGGTTGAGATCCAACTACCTTCCGGCTCTGTCCTTCCCGGCCATGAAACACCCCCTATAAAGTTTATGTCATTTGCGACTGGCTGGTGGTTCAGAATGTATTTGATACGACCAATGACAAGTTTTCATGTTTTTCGGGGTTGTTGAAACCATCAGACCATCCAGACATATCCATAGACATATCCAGACCATCAGGAGCCGCAGAGGATCTTCCCGAATTTTCCACCCATTGATCCTCAGTAGCTTGGTTGAAACGGGGGCCTGGCCGACAACGGACAATGAAATGCGGAGGAATCCCTAAGTTATGCGAGAATTCACATGGTTCAGGTGTATTCCAGTGTAGGTTAGGAGAGTGCATTCCAGTGATGTTGATGGTGATGGCAGCATTACCTGTTCAGCAGCAGCATCTGTGACCTGAACTTACCATGGCCAGTTTGCTGGATGTGTGAGGTCATATGGAGGCTTTTGACAGGGCCACGCCATTGGTCTGGGGAAAGCACCATCTCTGGACACAAACCATACGAAACACATCGAAACAAAGCTCGCCGTAACCTGGCCTTGAGGTTGACTCCTGACCAGAATTTTAGCTCCCAGTCAGCGGCTCAGCGACGCACGGCATTGATTACGCAGATTCTCCAAGCATCTCCAAGCATATATTTGACTGTGGTCGGACATGATCGGACATGTGTGTGTTTCACGCCAACGTATTTTTTAGGGCCTTGATATATCTTCTGCAATTGTGCCAGGGAAGGTTCATGAAAGTTCAGCCAGGTCAGCACCAGGAAACCCAAGAAACTCAGCCACAACGGTGCAACGAGGTTTACGAAGATGGGTCTCCCATCACAGCTTTTGGGGTTCAACTCCACTGCCAGGGACTCAGCCAGTTTTTTCGCTGAGGCTCAAATGCGCGGCGATACTATGGATCTGTAAATGGTGATTAGATGGTTAACAAATTCGTTAAAAAATACACATATGCAGTACATATACATATAAATACAAACATATAAATACATGGTTGTGGTTGGTTTAGGGGCCCTCTTTATGCGGGGGTCGCCGACTTTGGACATTGAGGACATCCAGCTGACACATGCTGACACAGTGTTCCTGCACTTTGCTTGGTTAGCCAAGTGTAGAATGTGTTGACCTGTCTGCCAGAGATTTTTATGGCCATGGATCAGTAGCTATGAATACCATTTTTAGGGGATGAACATCCATAAATCCCAGCTTTTTTGATGTGAACTACAGGGGTACAAGATTTTGACCCATCCCCTAGTAGTTTCATGAGTTCTCGACTGTAGTGTTGGCGCATTTTGGGCATATATCCAGTTGGATGTGGTTCCCAGTCTGCAGGTCACAACCAGTGAGCACCTCATAGCAGGTTTCTCCAAGGTGGAAATGAACTGTGCCAGGGTTGAAAGAAATGGTGAAAAACCACGGTGAAATAACCACAGCAAGTTGGGATATAAGCTTGGTAATTGTGGTGATAAATCCTTAGGAAGTAACTTAGTAAATGCTTTTAAGTGGACCTGCACCGCCAGGTAGTCGACCGATTTGAATAAGATGTTTACCAAGCAGAACGGGGGGTGTTATGCCACAACTTGGGGATCTAAACCAAATAGCTACAGATTTCTAACAAAGATGCGGGTTCATACAATCAAAATGAGCAGATCAACCGAGACATATGAAGATGTCACCTCCTAGAAATATCCATAAATTATCATAAATTGATCATGGATTTTCATGGGTGTCCTCAAGGGATTTGTGGTGAAGGATCACCTCCTCAACAAGCAAAGGCATCAGAGAGGAGATGTTGCAGTGCATGAAGGATTGAAGGGATGACGAATTTGAAACAGAATTTTCTTTGACTCTCAGAATCGAAAATCAAAGGATACTCTGGAAAAGTATGGACAACTCCAAGAATTTGGGGTGTAAAAGAAATGGAAAATCCACCCAATCCACCCAGTAAATCCTCTCTTAAACAAACCCAACCCAGTGATGACGGAATATGGCGAAGACAAGCTGTTTGTTTTCCAGTTGATTGATCATCCATTTAGATCCATTTACATCACATCCATTTGTAATTAGTTCCATAAGTTATATTCAGTTGTACATGTACATATATATATTATATTATATTATATTATATTATACTATATTATACTATATTATACTATATATATATTATATATAACTGATATTTCTACAACTTATATTTGTATAACTTATATATATAATATATATTATATATAAGTTATATAAATAAGTATATATATATATTATAATATTATATATAATATTATATATATAATATTTATATAATATATTATTTTTATACATATATATATATATATATAATTTATATATACATAATTTATATATATATATATTCACTGAACTAGTTTCAGGGGGATGTCCCGACGGTCTCATGTTTGGTCCGTGTCGTGGTAACCGTGGCAGCAGGTGGAAGACTAGTGGCTGTGAAGACAGCGGCAGCCCTCCATCACAGTGCTGCGCCTGTCCATTCTGGATGGTTTTGCTGGTTCAAAATCTTAGTTTTTGATGCTTTTGCTGGTGATGGTGAACCATGATGATTAAGCCATCAAAATAGTATACAAAACCATGGTGCTCCATCAAAACCATTCAAAATCTTAGTTCAACCATGATGATTTCTTGATTGTTTTGATGGCTTAATCTATTGTCGAAAATGGGTGTGTTACCATCTACAGTTTCAATGGTGAGTTTTGCCAATGTGGATGAACTTTGGTCGCCTGGATGTTAACGAAGACAGGTGCAGCGCTTCAAGACCTATTTACTAAAACTTCTCTGGCATGTCTACACGCTGTGTTTGACAGCAACAAGTTGAGTTCAATGATCCGTCTGCTCCAGAAATTATTGACTTCCAGATATTGCTCAGAGCTTAATCTGTTTCACCAATATCAATAATTATCTTAAATCCACATTTAATCACCGAATTGAACTAATCGTTTTGCCCGAAAACATATTCAAAAATAACATATTATAAAGAATATATTCATTTATATATATATATTCAAAAAAGATGAATATGTTTCGGTATATATATATATATATACATATATACATATATGTTTATTGATTTATTTGCTTATCTATTTATATGGATGCGAGTCAAACTATAATATCCGGAACAGGCCCTGGGGCCACACGCAATCCATACCCCCGTTCCATACCTTCGTTCCATACCTTTTGAGGGATACGATCCATACCTCCGTTCCACACCTCCGTTCCATACCTTCGTTCCATACCTCTTTAAGGACATGAATTCAGATGTTACTTCGTCAATTTTGGCATTGGAATCATTTGGGACGCGCTGGTTTAGCTACTGCCAACTGGCTCTGAGAATGGATTGCTCGTCCCACCGTTGGGGCGGAGTGTCAGATTTGTGGGTGGACCAACAGTAGCAGCTGGCAGTATGAGAATGGAATGCTTGCCCCACCCTCCTTCCAAAGATGCAGGCCGTGCTTGAAACAGTTGCGCACCACTGTGGCTCTGCCGCTGTTTCATGGTTCTTTTGCTGCTGCTGGCACCAAACTCATTGAAGCTTGCGCCTGAACCAACCGCAGTTGAAGCCCCTTGGCTGTGCTGCGCTCGGGCGAGCAAGTTGAAAATATATTATACATAATATATTGCTGCTGAGTCATCCTTTACGCCACCGCCCAGGTGTCAGGTCTCATGCGTAGAGCCGTTGTGCTTAGATCTATTTTGCCATCCGAGTCGCTCATCCCATTGTTGAATCGGCTGCACCAGGAGGCTCGTGGCTACTGTGCTTGTTTGTGATGTTTGTGTGGCTCATAGCCAATAGCATAGTTGCTGTTGATTCTAATTGCTGCTGTAATGTGCCAAGTGTTCGCAGTATATTTCCCATATTTTCCCGTGCCCTGTGCGTCTAATACGATACAACATATATAAATATATAATGATTAGTATAGATTATTATATATTTATAAGTGTTATTAAGTTTCATTAAGTTTCTTTATATTTTAAACAATTATAAATAATTCATAATTATGTATTTATATGTATAAATTTATTCATATATGTTATGTAATTATAGGATGTAGAAAGGGATATTATGGAGGGTTATTTTTGACTTTGTTGTATGGAAATTATAAAAACATATCCTTGGTTATTATATTATTAGTAGTACCGCATCAGGCTATGGCGGAATTTTTGAAAATAGGAAATTTATAGGAGGGGTTGGTTGTTATAAATTACGGATGGTAGAGTGAATGCTTTGATGGACCGAAAGGTGGTTGAAATTTTGTTTTTTGGAATAATTATAATGGTTGTAGTGGTTACCTTACTGTGGTGTAGTGCAGTTGCAGTTGTAGTTGTAGTGTAGTGTAGCGGAGTTGTAGTTGTAATATAGTGTAATTAGTGTAGTTGTAGTTGTATGTAGTTGTGGTGCGGTGTAATTAGTGTAGTGTAGTATTGTGTATTGTAGTTTGGTATAGTGTAGTTTAGTGTAATGTAAGATAGTGTAATTGTAGTTGTAGTTGTAATTGCAGTGTAATTTAATGTAATTAGTGTAATGGTGGGTTGTATGTTGGAATGTAGTTATATTTGTAATTATAGTATTGTGCGGTATAATTAGAAGGATATTTTTGAACAAATAATCTTGAAAAAGAAGATAAAAAAAGGATATAAGGGTATCCTTAAATGGGGTAATGGATTTATTAGGGATAATTCTAAATGTATATATAATAATTTTGCTAATTTTTTGGGTCTAAGATTATTATGGTTATTTTCCCTAAGAATATAATCCAGAAAAAGAATAACATATCTTTGAGATTATTATTGATAGTGATTAATGGGAAATTTAGGTTTTTTAAATATTGGAAATTTTATAATAGCTCGAGAATTTGTAAATTTGGTAAAAAATTCGCGGTAGGGAATTTTTTTTAATAAAAAATAAAATAAAATAATATGGAAAAAAATATATTTTTTCTAAAAAGGATCTAAGAAAAAAATATCCTATTTCTTTTAATTTTGGAATATGTTGGGGGAAATGAAATTAAAAAAATAGGAAAAATATTTTATTTAAGCTTATAAAATATATTTTTTGATTTTTTTAAAAAAATGGTGGAAGGGAATTTTCCGAATATTAAAGGTTATTCTAAAAATAATATAATATATATTTTTATGTTTGATATATTTATATAATTAGGCTTTGGAAAAATTATTATAAATTATATTTTTTAAAATTAAATATTTTTAGGTATTGGTGGGAGGGTTGATACTAATATATTATTTTTGGGGGTATTATTTGTATGTTTTTGTAAAATTAATAATTTTTAGGTATTGGGAAACGGATATTTTTTTTTTACTAATTTAATTTTGATTTCTTCTACCTATTTTCTTCTTAAAGGGAGGAAATAAAGAAATTTAGCGTTATTACCGGAAAAAAAATAAAAATTATAATTGACGAATTGTGCCGAAAAATATTACCGAATCTTGGGTGATTTTTAACGATAATTTAGCTTTTGTGTTTTTTGTGGCACCTCTGAAATTAAATTTAATAATATTTGAAAAATATGGAAAAATATAGATATTAATTTATGTTGAATAAAATAAATAATATTTTATATATTTATAATTAATTTTTATCTGAAAAAATATTTTATATTGAAGGAATGGAAATCTAAGGATAAAATAGTAATAAAATAAAAATATATGAGATAAAATAGGACAATATAAATAAATTATAATAAATAAATTTAAAAAAAATATGTATTATTAGGTTAATTTTATTTCCTTATTTAATTGGTTTTAATTATGTTTAAAGGAAAATATTTAAAAAAAAATATATTTTGTATTATATATTAATATAAAAATAATTATTTTGGTTTTAATTAATATATATATAATTAATTTTAATATTTAGATATTTTTTAAAAATAAAATAAATATTTAAAAAAATATATATATATATTATGTATTATAAATTATTTATATATTTTTCCTTAATTAAAAAATAAAAATAAAATAATGGTAATAATTAATTTTATTTCGAAATTAATAATTATAATTAAATTATTTATAATTTTAAAATTATATTAGTATATTATTTTTATTAATTAATTTAATATATTAAATATTTCAAAATATAAAATATTCCCATAAAATAAAATATAAAATAATATATAATTATATTTAATAAAAAAAAAACAAAAATATTTAATAAATAAAAAAATAATTTAATATTATTTAAAAATATTAAATATATTTTTCATAATCTCCCAAAATAATACCCAATAAATCAAAATTCAAAATTATTTATTTTATTTAAAATCAAAATATTTAATTATTTTATAAATTAAAATACAATAATATAAAAAACAAAATATAATATAACAACATAAAAGCATATACAATATTATATATATATATTTTAATTAATAAAATTAATAAAATAATAAATAATTAAATAATATAAATATTAAATATATATATATATAATTTAAAATATAAAAAATATATATTAAAAATAAAAATATATATATATATTATAATAAATCAAAATAACAATATATATATATAAATAATATATTA